>ERZ860508.1373-NODE-1373-length-13570-cov-2.734887_pt1 | contig 13570 bp, 14 predicted proteins | sample MGYA00509976_ERZ860508 | MGnify/ENA primary metagenome ERZ860508 (study PRJEB30046, sample SAMN00715242) | human gut metagenome | study: EMG produced TPA metagenomics assembly of the A metagenome-wide association study of gut microbiota in type 2...
CCTCCGGCATATGGCGAACGGCAGCCTTACGCATAGCGTACTTAGTATTGTGACGGTTGCAACGAAGCCTTGTAGGAAGGGTGGACGCAACCTTGAATACTTCTTTATCAAGGAACGGAACTCTAAGCTCAAGAGAGTTTGCCATACTCATTCTGTCGGCTTTTAAAAGAATATCGCCTACCATCCACATATTGATGTCAAGATACTGCATCTTTGTAACATCGTCATATCTGCGGCAACGGTAGTAATATTTCTTTGCATAATCCTGCGGACGGCTTGCAATGTTAGGGGCTTTTAAAAGTTCTCTCTTTTCTGCATAATCATACATAAAGGCATTACCGATATAGCGCTCCTCAAGCGGGTCTGTCGCTCTGATAAGGTAATCTCTGCCCTTGATGTCAGGGAGTTTTTTACATACGGCTCTGATTGCTTTTCTGATACAATGCGGAACGATTGTCTGATAAATTTTAAATACTCTCGGCTCATTGTAGCAAGTATAGCCGCCGAACAATTCGTCTGCGCCCTCACCCGAAAGTACAACCTTTACATACTCGCTTGCAAGTCTTGATACAAAGTAAAGCGCAATACAAGACGGGTCGGCAAGCGGCTGGTCCATATGATACTGCACGGTAGGAACTGCGTCCCAGAATTCTTCGCTTGAAATAAGGTGTGTATGATGCTCAACACCGATTTTCTCACTAAGGCCCTTTGCCCAACTGATTTCGTTGTAATGCTCACCAAAATCAAAGCCTACCGTAAAGGTTTTCTGGTCTGCAAAATATGTTGAAACATAGCTTGAGTCAACACCGCTTGAAAGGAAACAACCAACCTCAACATCAGCGATTTTGTGGGCATTTACCGAATTTTCAAATACCTTTTCAATTGAGTTGACAGCCTCTTCCTCGGTAAGCTCTTCATTGGGATTAAAACGAGCCTCCCAATAGCGTGTAGTTTCCACTTCGCCGTCTTTGTACCAAAGGTAGTGACCCGGCATAAGGCAGAATACACCCTCAAAGAAAGTTTCGGGCGGAACAGCGTACTGATATGAAAGGTAGGTATCGAGTGCTCTCTTGTTAAACCTCTTAACAAACTTAGGGTGCTCAAGAATACTCTTGATTTCACTCGCATAAACAAATTCGCCGTCAATCATTGTGTAGTGCATCGGCTTAATGCCAAAGAAGTCACGGGCAACAAAAACGGACTTATCCTTTGTATTATAAATAGCAAAGCCGAACATTCCTCTGAGCTTTAAGAGGAGATCCTCTCTCCACTCCTCAAAGCCGTGAATAAGCACTTCGCTGTCGGTGTCTGTATAGAATTTATGTCCCTTTTCAATAAGAACTTTTCTTAACTCTCTGTAGTTATAAATTTCTCCGTTAAAAGTGAGAACAAGTGTTTTATCCTCGTTATAAATCGGCTGATGACCTGCGTCAAGGTCAATAATTGAAAGTCGGCGAAAACCCATTGCGATGTGATCGTCCATAAACACACCGTCGGAGTCAGGTCCTCTGTGAGTGATGACATCGGTCATATTTTTAATGACCTTATCTCTGTCGATAACTTCGCCTGTAAAGCCACAAATACCGCACATATATAAAACCCCTTTCGGTAATCTGTCAAAACAAAATTTTGTAATTGCATATATAGATTATTGTATCATAATTAATTGCTAAATTCAACAGTAAGAACTCATATAATACGCTTATTTGCCAAAAAGAAATATAGGAAAATCTATATAAAAACGGTTCTGTTTAAAATGTTTAGTAATATCAATAAATCACCCCAATTTTTGACAAAAGCAGTACAAACAAAAAAGCCGCTCTGAACAAGCGGCTTTTTATCGGTTATATTTTCTTATCAAATTCACTTCCGCATTTAGGGCAGTGAACTCTGTGTTTACCTTTTACATTTCGTACTCTAAGCTGTGCCTTGCAGATAGGGCACTTTAAGTAACGGTATTCTTTGCGGTCACGGATTTTTTTATAAGTCAGCTTAAACCAACCTGCAACGGCATTGTAAACAGGCATAAAAGCTCGGTTTTCCGCACTTCTTTTGGAGATATTGCGTGAAAGCGAACGAAACACGGTAATAACAATTATCGCAATTTCAAAGGCGTCGATAATCAGCGTCGGTATCGGTGCAAACACAAAGATATTTACAAACCATAGCACAAGAAACAGCACAAAAAGGCAGTTGTTAAGCTTATCTGTACCGTATCTGCCCTGCATAAAAACTGCAAATTTCTGCATTAAATTTCGCATAACATCAATCCCTTTCAAAAGCTATTTTATCATACGCTTTTATGTTTTGCAATATACAAAAGCCAAAATAAAGGCATTATTAATTTCTTATATAATCGGCGCAGAAATACACATATTTTACATCTGCAATAACCGCCGAATGTTCTGTCTTTACAACAATTGTTTTCTTGTTCTTAACGCTCATCTCTGCTACGATTTCGGTAATGTTGCAGGTTTCGGGAGAATAATTAAACTTCTCCATAAATTCTTCGGTTGTATATACCTCCGAATTATATCCCTCAAAAAGTTCCAGATTATCGTAATCTATCAGCTTGTACTCGTCAAGCAAAAGTTCAATGCCGATGTCGGCATTTGTAAGCGAATCAATATAATACGGTGCGTCATTCAGGAAAAGTCCCGTCTTAAGACTGCCGATAGACACTGTGATGTCTGAATTTACCGCAAGTTCGCCGTAACCTGTGTCGCCGTTAATGCCGCTGTTAATGTCGGCGCTTACAACATACGCAGGAGTCATATTTATTTGGGTGATTGCCTGTGCAATTTCACCCTCAACCTTGCCCGAAAATCCTGTACCGAGCAGGCAGTCCACAACAATGTCGTATCCCTCAAAATTGCCTGCCTCATAAAGTGATATTTCATTAACGCCCAGTGATTTTGCAAGTTGATAATAATAAAGTCCGTCTTTTGAAAAGCCTTCAACAGCTCTCACAATTGTACAAGCCATCGAATGTCTTGCAAGAATACACGCCGCCGTTGTTGCCCTTGCCGCATACAACGCAGGTTTTTCCCGCAAACTTCACTTTATCAAAAATGCCCTGTGCCGCTCTCATCATAAGCTCTGCCGAAGGGGTACGCTCCGCAATTGTGCGGGCGTCACTTTCTCTCATATTTTTAACAGATACTACTTTTTCAAAATCCATAGTAATTTCCTTTCGATAAGCGTTATTTACAAATTGCGTCGTACGCCGCCGTAACCGCATCGTCACTTATTGTGCAATGCAATGAATACAAATCGACAGCCGAGAAAATCTCGTCGTACAATTCAAGAATTTTGCTCATTCTGTCTTGTTTTTTGGAAATTAAAGTTGCCTCAAGCAGTTTCGGAAAAACTTTTCCCGCACTTACCTTTTCAGCATAATTTACTCTGTCACGCTCAAGCAGGAACACCGCTCCGAGCGGCGCAGAAATATTTGCTCCGATATTTGACTTGCCCATCCACGGAGTTCCGTAAACATAAAAAACTCCGCCTTTTTTTCTGATTATCGGTTTGTCATCGTTAATCATCTGCACCCTGCCGCCAAAATGCCTTTGCCAAAGTGCAGTGTGTGTGGATTTTCCCGTTCCGCTCGGCGCAGAAAAGATATATGCTTTGCCGTCGAACATTAAAGCCGAACTGTGAAAGAAAAGTCCGTCATAGTTGTCAAGAATTTCTCTGCAAACCAAGGTATTGATTATACAGCTTTCGCTAAGGTAATCAATTCCGCCGTCGGCAACCAATCTGTCAATCTCGCTTTGCTCTGCCTCAACACAAAAGTCAGCCGTCTTTTCATCAGTGATATAAGCTGCAAGCTGTTTGCTTGTTTTTTCATATTTTGGGTTTATCTCAATATTAAGGTCGGCTATTTTGTATATCGGCATTTCTTCCTCCAATTAATAGATACCCTGAACCGTTACTTCTCCGGAATTTACTGTGTGCAGAGTACCGTCCTCAAGTTTTACGACCAACTCGCCGTTATTGTCAATTTTTTCAGCTACTCCGTTCAGCTGCTGTGAATTTCTGAAAAAACTGACATTTCTGCCGATAGTTGCACAGAGCGAAGTGTATTCTTTGAGAGCCTTTTCGGTAAGTCGTAAATCATTAGTCAAAAGTTCTCTTTCAAGATATTCGATAACAACCGCCAAAAACTCGTTGCGGTCGATATGCTTGCCTGTTTCAAGGAATATTGATGTAGCTTTGTGCGCAATTTCCTGCGGAAACTGCGTATGCTCAACATTTATGCCTATACCCGTAATTGTGTATTCAACCGCAGAAAATTCAGCGCTTAGTTCGGTAAGTATGCCCACAAGTTTTTTATGTCCGGTGATAATATCGTTAGGCCACTTGATTTTGCAGTCAATGCCTGTATAATCCCTTATTGCCTTGCACACCGCAAGACCTGCAAGCGGTGTGATACCTGTAATTTCATTGGGCGCAAGGTCAGGGCGAAGCAGAAAAGAAAATGCAATTCCGTCATCTTTCTTTGTCTGCCATACTCTGCCGAGTCTGCCCTTGCCTTTTGTCTGTTCTCTTGCCGCAACCAAAGTTCCGCTTTCGCAGCCCTCTGCACCGAGAGTTTTTAAATAATCGTTTGTAGATGTTACCGAATCCAGAACAATAAGATTTTTACCGATAAGATTTGTATTCAGATGTGATTTTACCGCATATGTGTTGAGATGCTCCGGATACGCAACCAGCTTGTAGCCTTTGCGTGTAATCGAGTCAAAAACATATCCCTGTGATTTGAGAGTGTTTATGGCTTTCCAAACGGCCTGACGGGAAACTCCGAGCTGTGTCGAAAGCTCTTGTCCGGAAATATAATCTTCTGTTTGAGAGAGAAGTTCAACTATTTTCTCATGCATAAAAATCATCCAATCTGAAAATCTTATTTTAAATTATTATTTATTAATTTCTGCGATTCTGTCAAGGATTTTGTCCGCAACCTCTGTTTTGGACATTATACCAAGTTCTGTTATATTCGTTTTGTCTATAACGGTAACAACATTCGTGTCACCCTGAAAGCCTGCACCTTCAACCTTTAAGTTGTTGCAAACTATCATATCAAGGTTTTTATTTTCAAGTTTTTTTCTTGAATTTTCGGTCATATTTTTGGTTTCCATCGAAAATCCGCAAATAAACCTATTCTTTTTATTTTTTCCGAGTTCTTTTAATATGTCTTTTGTCGGTTCAAGCTCTATGCTGTCCATTCCGTCTGCTTTTTTCAGCTTATCATCTGCAATCCGCTTTGGTCTGAAATCAGCTACCGCCGCTGCCTTTATAACAATATCGGTATTTTCAAATTCCGCAGTGACCGCATTGTACATATCTTCTGCAGTGGTTATATATATCATTTTTACAAAAGGAACAGGCGGTAAATTCACCTTGCCCGACACAAGAGTAACCTCCGCACCTCTAAGCATTGCCTGTCTTGCAACGGCATAACCCATTTTGCCCGAAGAATGATTGGTAATATAGCGAACAGGGTCGATACTCTCTTGAGTAGGGCCTGCGGTAACAAGCACCCTTTTTCCTTTGAAATCCTGTTTATCCGACAATGCTCTTTCAAGATAGTCGAGCAATACCTGCTCATCGGGCATTTTGCCCTTACCGATTGCGCCGCAGGCAAGTCTGCCCTCGGCAGGCGGAACTATAATATATCCGAATCGTTCAAGTTTTGCAAGATTGTCTTGAACAATTGGATTTTCGTACATATTTGTATTCATGGCAGGAGAAATAATAACAGGGCACTTGCATGCCATAACAGTGGTAGTAAGCATATCGTCTGCAATTCCGTTTGCTATTTTGCCGATAACATTTGCGGATGCAGGCGCAATTATAAATGCGTCAGCACTTACAGCAAGAGAAATATGCGCAACATTATACTGAACATTTCTGTCAAAAGTATCAATAATGCATTTGTGCTTTGTAAGCTCCTCAAAGGTTAGAGGATTAATAAAATTTGTCGCATTTTCAGTCATAAGCACATTGACATTACAACCTTTTTTAACAAGTGCGCTTGCAACATTTGCCGATTTGTAAGCGGCAATGCTGCTTGTCACACCAAGAATTATGTTCTTGCCTTTAAACATTTCAGTCCTCCATATCCTTTAAAAGACCGTGTTTTTCGTATGATGTAATTCTTGTAATGCGGTTGTCGTCGTCGACAAACACAACCTTTGGCTTGTGCTCTAAAGCCTTTGTATTGTCAATTTGAGCATAGCTCATAATAATTACCTTGTCGCCCTTTTGCACACATCTTGCCGCTGCGCCGTTAAGACAGATAACACCCGAGCCTTCCTCACCTGCAATAACATAGGTTTCAAAACGCTGACCGTTGTTTACATCGGCAATCTGTACTTTTTCGTACTCCATTATGCCCGACGCTTTCATTAATGCCTCGTCAATGGTGATTGAGCCTACATAATCAAGCTCTGCCTGAGTAACAGTTGCACGGTGAATTTTACTTTTAAGCATTGTAACTGTCATAACCCTCTCCCTTTCTGAAAACACGCTTACAGTGTGTCGATGTCAACAATAAAGTTGTCAATAAGTCTTGTCTTGCCGATATAAACGGCAATTGCGGTAAGCACATAACCGCTGTATGTTTCAATCGGTGTAATGCTCAATGCGTCAACTGCGCTTACATAATCAATCTTTGCAAGCGGTTCTGCCGAAATGCACTTTTTCATAGCGTCAATTACGGTTTGAGCGTTACGCTCGCCGTCCTCAACCATCTTTTTGCCGAGTGCAATACTCTTGCTAAGCACAAGTGCCGCCTGTCTTTCTTCGGCTGAAAGATAAGTGTTTCTTGAACTTTTTGCAAGGCCGTCTGCCTCACGAACTATCGGGCAGCCCTTGATTTCAATGTCAAAATTCAAATCCGCTGTCATTCTCTTGATAATAGCAAGCTGTTGAGCGTCTTTCTCGCCAAAATACGCTCTGTCCGCCGCAACAATATTAAAGAGTTTGCTTACAACTGTGCAAACACCGCCGAAATGAGTCGGTCTTGTTTTGCCGCAAAGTTCTTTTGTAAGATTATTCATTACAACATTTGTTGAAAATCCGTTCGGATACATTTCCTCGGGTGTCGGATTAAAAATAAGGCTTGCGCCTGCATTTGTGCAAAGCTCGGTATCCTTTTCAATATCTCTCGGGTAGCTTTCCAAATCCTCGTTCGGAGCAAACTGAATAGGGTTTACAAAAATGCTTACAACTACTCTGTCATTTTCTTTTACTGCTCTGTCAATAAGGCTCTTGTGACCCTCATGAAGATATCCCATTGTCGGCACAAGACCTACCGTAAGTCCCTGCTTTTTCCATTCTTTAACCTGCTGTCTTACTTCCGCAACAGAACCTGTACGCTTAATCATTTTTCTTCCTCCATAACCTTTTCCATCACATCTTTATCTATCTTAAAGCAATGCTCTTCACTTGGGAAAGCACCTGACTTGGTTTCGTTTATATAATCGGTAAATGCCTGTCGCATAAATGTACCGGCATCTGCATATTTCTTAACAAATTTCGGTGTATAGTCGCTGAACATTCCGAGCATATCCTGATATACAAGCACCTGACCGTCACAGCCTGCGCCTGCACCGATACCGATAGTCGGAATATCAAGAATACTTGTAACATATTCCGCAAGTTTTGCGGGAACGCACTCAAGCACAACCGCAAAAGTGCCTGCCTCTTGTACGGCAAGAGCGTCTTTTACAAGTTTTTTAGCGGAAAGCTCGTCCTTGCACTGAACTTTAAATCCGCCGAAAGCATTTACAGACTGCGGAGTAAGTCCGAGATGTGCCATAACAGGAATACCTGCCTGTGTAATAGCTTTGATTGCCTCGCAAACACTTTCGCCGCCCTCAAGTTTTACTGCGCCTGCGTTAGCCTCTTTCATAAGTCTGCCCGCATTTACAAGTGCGTCATAAACAGAGGTCTGGTATGACATAAACGGCATATCCACAACGACCAGTGCTTTTTTCGCACCTCTGGCAACTGCCGCTCCGTGATGAATCATATCTTCCATGGTCACGGAAATTGTATCTTCATATCCTAAAATTACATTACCCAGTGAATCGCCGACCAAAATAGCATCTACACCGGACTCATCCATAAGCTTAGCAGTTGAATAATCGTAGGCGGTAAGCATTGTAAGCTTTTCTCCCGACTGCTTAGCTTTGGCAAATGTTGTTACAGTTTTTTTCATTGGTAATTCTCCTTAAAAGTATTTGAACATACCGCTAAAAAGAAATAAAAGGATTTACAAAAACTAAGTAAATCCCGTACCGCTTTCCGTATAGTCCTGTTCCGAGCGGATACAGGCGAACGGATAATAGTAAAAATTTAAAGTGGTACAGTTTCAAAGCGAATACTATCCATCATTTATAGTACCACATATGGCGAAAAATTGCAATATTATTATCATTTTGCAAGCAACGGTGTGTAACAAAATTTTTCGGTGAACAGCTTTAAAAAATTTGTTATAATGTCAAATGTAAAGAAACGGTGGCGGCTGTTTCAGCTCCCTTGTGAAAGGGGGTGTTATATTTTATGGTCGAGAGTATTACATACTTAATTGCATTTGCTATTGCTTTGACAGCAGTAAATGAAATCATAAAGAACATAAAAAAGAAATAACCGCCCTGTAGTGCAAGTACAAGACGGTTGTTAAAAAATAACTAAATCGTTTTAGCGAAACAGCTAAAGCCGTTTCTTTACACCTTTATTATACAGCACTTATAAGTTAAAATCAATAACAAAAGCAGGGCACAATCCCTGCTTTTTTATTTGCACCATTCGAGAGTAATGAAAAATTGCTCATAGGTGTCGTCCCAACCGTCAATTCCGTTTACTCCGCCGCCGTTCACGCTTCTTAACTTTGAATCGTTCATATCCTGACCGCAGGCAAACAGTTCGCCTATCTTTATATCATAGCCAAGACTTTGACAAAGCGAGCAAAATTCGGATACGGGATCTTCCGCATTTTTTGTGGCAATTAATTTTTCTTTCAACTCTTTATTGCCCTTAGCTTCTTTTAAAAGTCTGTCAAGCTCGTGTTGTATCACAAAATCACTCCGTAACAAACAAGGTCACCCAAGCGGATGACCTTTAAGAATTTTATTCAATAGAGCTGTCGAGGTACTCCATAAGCTCTTCATCGTCTTTCTTCTGCTTATCTTTAACAATGAAGAAAGCTGTAAGTGCAGCAGAAGCTACGGCAACCGCCGAAATAATGCTGATTATGAGCCAAAAATGTTTCTTTTTCATATGTTATTCCTCCCGATTATGTTAAATTAACGGCAATATTATATGCGTATTATCTAAATATATTCTACCATTTTTCAAAAAAATGTCAACATAAAAACAAAAAAAGCAGAGAAAAATCTCTGCTTTTAAGGTTGCAATTCAAAATCTTTAACTTATGCAGATGCATTAAGTCTTTTTGCAAGAGATGACTTGCTTCTTGCAGCTGTATTCTTATGCATAATACCCTTAGCTGCTGCCTGGTCGATTTTCTTCATAGCAAGACTAACTGCCTCTGTTTTGTTGGCAGCATTAGTGTCAACAGCGTAGTAAGCCTTTTTGATAACTGTCTTTAAAGCTGACTTTACAGCCTTGTTCTGAGCTGTCTTAGTAGCGATAACCTTTACACGCTTTTTTGCAGATTTAATGTTTGGCATTGTCCCACCTCCTTAAAGTATCAGTCATATGTCAATTATAATAGCATATAACTTCAAAAAATGCAAGAGATTTAAGAAAAAAACTCTGATTTTCTTTCTTTTTACGCAAAATTTTCCTGTGTATATAAATTTTCGCAGTCGATTTTCCTATACATTATATAATACGCAAAAATCAAAGCTTTATTTTTGAATAATCCGACATCCGAAAGTTATTGTCAAAGCTCTTTAAAGTGCCCACAACCATATCCGTGGTAATCTTTGCCATATGCGCAGGCTCAAGAGCGTTTTCATCGGTAAGCCAATGCTTGAAAAGTCCCATACCGCCGGAAATGCAAAAATCAAAAACATATCTTACATCATACAAATTTTTAACCATACCGCTTTCAAATATTTTCTTTATCCTTTCCGACACAAAGGTTTCGACCTGACGGATAAAAGAAATGTCGCCGTTTTCGCTTACAAGAGCAACGCAGATTTCACGGTTGTCATTCAAAATATTATAAATGTGCTCAAAGAATCTGCACATCTCTTCTTCACTGTTTGTCGGCGGATACAAATCTATTGCATTCTTAAATTCCTCCAAAAGCTCGCTTTCAAGTTCAGCCACCATACTGTATATATCGGTATAGTGCAGATAGAAAGTCGAACGGTTAATATCAACCTCTTCAACCAGCTCTTTTACCGTGATTTCCTTTATGCTTTTTTTCTTTGTAAGTACCGCAAGTCCGTGCCTCAACGCCGCCTTTGTTTTTCTTACACGCCTGTCTGTTCGTACTGCCATAATTTATTCACCAATCCTCAACATTATTACATCAAATGTCTATTATTAAACATAAGCGTTAATTTTAATGCTTGAATGTTTCTTTTATAGATATTATAATATATATCGCAAAGAAAATCAACACCTTATCTATTAAAATATATAATATAGTTTAATAACAACGGAGTTGATTAGTGCAAAGAAAGGAGAATACTGTTATGGTAAAGCAGGAATGGAAAAGCCTGTGGCGTAACAAGATACTGATGATTGTATTAGTATTCATCATTGCAATCCCTGCAATTTACACCACTCTTTTCCTCGGTTCAATGTGGGACCCATACGGCAAACTCGATGAATTGCCTGTCGCAGTGGTAAACCTCGATGAGCCGGTCGAGTATGAGGGCGAAACCCTTAATGTAGGTCAAAAACTTGTTGACAAGCTCAAAGAAGACGGCTCGCTGTGTTTTAACTTTACAGACGCAGACCAAGCCGAGCGTGGACTTAAAAACGGTACTTACTATATGGTAATCACCGTTCCAAAGAATTTCTCTGAAAACGCTACCACTCTTATGGACACAGTTCCAAAGAAGATGGAACTTGACTACAAGACAAATCCGGGTACAAATTATATAGCAATGAAAATGAGCGAAACCGCTCTTGAAAAAATCAAGACTTCGGTTGCTCAGGAGGTCACAAAGACCTATGCCGAAACTATCTTTGATAAAATCGGCGAAGCAGGTGACGGTATGAAAGACGCCGCAGACGGTGCAGGCGAAATTTATGACGGCACAGAAAAACTTTCGGACGGCAACAAAACTATTTCAGATAATTTAAAGACTTTATCGGAAGGCACACTTACTTTTAAAGACGGCACAAGCGAACTCAAGGTTGGTCTTTCATCTTACCTTGACGGTGTAAATCAGCTTTCAGACGGTTCAACCACACTTGCAAACGGTGCTACTACCTTACTTACAGGTGCTTTAAAACTTAATGAAGGTGCAAATTCACTTTCCGACGGTACAAAAACTCTCACATCAGGTACAGCTACTCTTGAAAGCGGCGCAAAAACACTTGAAAGCGGTTTAAAAACCTATACAGACGGTGTAAAACAGGCTAATGACGGTGCGGCTGCACTTAACGCAAACAGTTCGGCACTTACAGCCGGCGCACAGCAACTTACCGCAGGCAACGAACAGCTTTCATCGGGCAGTGCGCAAATTCTCGGCGGACTTAATCAGATGAGCAGTACAGTAAAAAGCGGTTTGCCGAGCGAGGATAAAATCACCGAATTAAGCGGTGGACTTGATACTTATTCGGCAGCTATCGGCAAGATGAACGATGAATTGCAGAACACTTCACTTCCGAGCGAGGAAGAGCTTGCAGCTCTCAATGCTGTTAAAACCGACCTTACAAACAGTCTTACAAACGCAGGCGATAACGCAAAATCACTTTATGTGCTTGCGGCTCAATTGCAGGCAAGCGGCGATTTACAGACTGCCGCTCAAGTAAAAGAAATTGCAGACAGCCTTGCGGCAAATGTTACAACAGCAGCAAATGACGCAACAGCAATCGGCGCAGTATTTGAGCAGGTTACTCCTTCACTTTCAAAGGTAACAGAGCTTAAAAACGGTGTTGCTCAGCTTAACGAAAACAAAGAGCTTGTTCTCGACGGTGCTAAGACAGCCGTAAACGGAATGTACAGCGGTCTTGCAAATGTAAGCTACGCACTTGATACTCAGATTATTCCGGGTATGTCAACTCTTGACGGAGGTATTTCACAGGTATCTGACGGTGCTAAGTCGCTATCAAGCGGTCTTACATCATACACAAGCGGTGTTGCACAGGTAGGCGGCGGACTTACACAGCTTAACGATAATTCGGCTCAATTAAATTCAGGTGCAAATCAGCTTTCAAGCGGTGCGAGTCAGCTTTCAAGCGGTGCTAAATCACTTGACAGCGGTGCTGATGAATTAAAGAGCGGTACTAAGACTCTTGCAGACGGTACTAAAACTCTTGATGACGGTACAAAAACACTCACAAGCGGTTTTGCTACTCTTACAGCAAACAATTCAAAACTTACAAGCGGTACTAATCAGCTTGCCGACGGTGCAGTAACACTTAACGACGGCGCAGGTCAGCTTTACGACGGTTCGATTACACTCGGCAACGGACTTTCAGACCTTAAGGACGGTGCAAACACCTTAAAGACAGGTCTTGAAGACGGACAAAAGACAATAGACGAAAACAAGGGCGACGATGCAGTATATGAAATGATTTCAAGCCCTGTAAAATCAAACGAAACTAAGATTTCAAATGTAGAAAATAACGGTCACGCAATGGCGGCTTATATGATGTGCGTTGGTTTGTGGGTACTTTGTATAGCATTCTGTATTATGTATCCTCTTACAGAACATCACGGCGAAATCAAGTCAGGCTTCTCTTGGTGGCTAAGCAAAGCAGGCATTGCTTATCTCGTAGCACTTGTTGCCGCTTATGCAATGATAGGTTCACTCCAGTTGTTCTTACACTTTGAACCTACCGAGCTTTTAAACACATTCCTCGTAGCAGGAATTACCGCAATCGCATTTATGTCAATTCTTTACTTCTTCAATGTATGGCTTGGTAAGGTAGGCAGCTTCTTAATGCTTATCTTCATGGTTGTACAGCTTGCAGGTTCTGCAGGTACTTACCCAATCGAAATTTCAGGCGACTTCGTTGCTACAATTCACAAGTGGTTGCCATTCAGCTATGCTGTTGACGCATTCAGAGGTACAATTTCAGGTAACGGCAATATCCTTGAAGTAACAATCGTTCTTCTCTCAATTGCAATTATCTTTACACTCCTCACAATTATGATGTTCAACATCAGAGCAAAGATGATTAAGAATAACAAGAAAGGTCTTTACGACTTTATCGAAAAATGCGGTTTAGCTTAATGCAAAGCTCAAATAAATAAACAGCAAAATCCGACTTCATTATGAGGTCGGATTTTTGCTGTTTAACAGAGAATTATTTTTACGATTTTTATTCAAAGTGTAAGAAAATTATGGTTTAGCAAATTACTTTGCCAATTAATTATAAAAGTTTGGTCAACCTTTTCAAAGGTTGTGGG
>ERZ860508.1386-NODE-1386-length-13471-cov-3.233229_pt1 | contig 13471 bp, 11 predicted proteins | sample MGYA00509976_ERZ860508 | MGnify/ENA primary metagenome ERZ860508 (study PRJEB30046, sample SAMN00715242) | human gut metagenome | study: EMG produced TPA metagenomics assembly of the A metagenome-wide association study of gut microbiota in type 2...
CAGCCAGTTTGTTGATGCTGTCATAAGCCCAGTGGCCAGCAGGTACGTCAGAGAACGGATTTGCAGCATAAGCAGAAGCGGTTACGCCCAGTGCCATAGCCATAGCAAGTACTAAGGATTTTTTCATTGTTGTTTCCTCCTCAGGAAGTAGCAGTATTATCAAACTGCCAATATTATATTTTTACAAATCACCTTCCGGAGCTACCAACAAATTCCGCTCAAGAGTTGCCTTGTTTCCTCTGTCATCCTTTGCCGGTATTACCTTTGCAGTAATTTATAAAGCAATATTTATCAGTAAGAATAATTTACCTTATTCTTTTTGATGATTGAATTATACCATGTATCAAATCAGAGCGCAAGTCTTTTTCTGTTAATCCATTATTGATTTTACTTGAATTTTGCCTTACTGTTACATTTGCATTTTAGAATAAAAAGTATTTGCCTGCAAATGTATACTGTTTTCAAATGAAGCGCTTATACTTCTGACAGAATCAGCGCAACAAAAAAGCTGCTGCAGCTAATGCTGCAGCAGCGTGGATTATAGTTTAACTATAAAATTATTTGAACAGGCCAAGCAGGATGCCGCCGTTTGCTGCCAGTACAGGAGCAAATACCAGGGATACAATGGTCATCAGTTTGATCAGGATGTTCATTGCAGGTCCGGAAGTATCTTTGAACGGGTCACCTACAGTATCGCCTACTACGGTTGCATCATGAACCGGAGTGTGTTTGCGGCCGGAAGCTTCTACGAATTTCTTCGCATTATCCCATGCACCGCCGGCATTAGCCATCAGGATTGCAACCAGTACGCCGGAAGCCAGGGAGCCGCCAATCAGGCCGCCCAGAGCTTCAGTACCGAACAGGAAGCCAACCAGCAGAGGAGCAACGATAGCGATAACACCAGGCATAATCATCTCATGCAGAGCAGCTGCAGTGGAGATGTCTACGCATTTTTGGTAGTCAGCTTTAGCTTTGCCTTCCAGCAGGCCGGGGATTTCGTGGAATTGACGACGAACCTCCTCGATCATCTGGTAAGCAGCTTTACCAACAGATTCCATGGTCATAGCACCGAATACGAACGGCAGAGTTGCACCGATGAACAGACCAATCAGGGTTACAGGGTTCAGCAGGTCGATTGCTTTCAGGCCTACAGTGTGTGCATAAGCAGAGAACAGAGCCAGAGCAGTCAGAGCAGCGGAGCCGATAGCGAAGCCTTTACCGATAGCAGCAGTGGTGTTACCAACGGAGTCCAGGGTATCGGTGATTTCACGTACTTCAGGAGGCAGCTCGGACATTTCTGCGATACCACCAGCGTTATCAGCGATAGGACCATAAGCGTCAACTGCTACGGTCAGACCGGTAGTGGACAGCATACCAACTGCAGCCAGGGAGATACCGAACAGGCCCATGCCTGCATCTTTAGCACCGCCCATGGTGAAGAATGCCAGGATTACACCGATGCAGATGAAGATCATCGGCAGGAAGGTGGAATACATGCCAACAGCCAGACCGGAGATGATGGTTGTCGGACCGGTTTCGGATTGCTCAGCAATCTTCTTAACGGAAGCATAATCAGCAGAGGTGTAGATTTCGGTGATTTTACCGATTAACAGACCAACTACCAGACCGGAAGCAATAGCTACGAATGCAGCAGTGTTACCGAAGATGGAAGTGGACAGGTAGTAAGCAGCAGCAATTACGATTACACCGCCAACATAGGTACCATGGTTCAGAGCAGCCTGCGGATTGGTGGATTTGCTGCTGCGAGCATAGAATACACCGATCAGGGAAGCAATGATACCAGCGAAAGCCAGCTCGAATACGAACATAATGCCTTCGCCGCCGGGATATGCAACAGCACCCAGAGTAATAGCGGAGATAATTGCACCTACATAGGATTCGAACAAGTCAGCGCCCATGCCTGCAACGTCGCCTACGTTATCGCCTACGTTATCAGCGATGGTAGCCGGGTTACGCGGGTCATCCTCAGGCAGACCTTCTTCAACTTTACCTACCAGGTCAGCGCCAACGTCAGCAGCTTTGGTGTAGATACCGCCGCCAACACGAGCGAACAATGCAATGGAGCTTGCGCCCAGACCGAAGCCGGTAACGATATCAATGTTGCCGAACAGCATGTAAGCAGCAGCAACACCAACGATACCCAGACCAACAACGCCCAGACCCATAACAGCACCGCCGGAGAAAGCAATTTTCAGAGCTTCCGGCATGCCGCCATGTTGAGCAGCTGCAGCAGTACGAACGTTAGCTTTGGTAGCAACGGTCATGCCGATGTAGCCTGCACATACGGAGAATACTGCACCTGCAACGAAGCATACTGCAGTAAGCGGAGATAAGAACATAGAAATTACGATAGCAACAACGATTACGAAAGCAGACAGTGCTTTGTATTCGCGGAACAGGAACGCCATAGCGCCCTCGTGGATGTAACCGGCAATTTCCTGCATACGTGCTGTACCAGCAGGAGCCTTACCGATTGCGCTGCTCAGCATCAGTGCAACTGCGAGTGCAATGAGGCCGACAACAATGGAGATCATTAAGAAATTCAAGACCCAAACCCCTTTCTTTTTATAAAAAAATTTAAAATTTTAAGAGTGCAACTGCACCCTTGGTAACATGATGAGTGCGGCAAACAGGAAAATCCCGTCAGCCTTAAGCGTTGATTTTTGCCAGCGCCAATGTAATAACAGCAAATGCAACACCTAAATAAATCGTAGCCTTCGCCATGAGTGTATCCAGATCATTGCCCTTGCCAAAAAAAGCACCGTCACTGCCGCCGAAAGTACTGCCCATACCGCCGCCTTTTCCGGACTGCAGCAGAACTGCGCCAATGAGTGCTATGCAAACGATAACTTCAAGAACCATCAAGACAGTTTCAATCACAGAGCTTACCTCCTCATATTTTTGTACCATAGTATTTTACCATAAAAGACGTGCTCTTACAATCTACTTTTGCAAAATATTTTACAAAAACGCCCTAAATAAAGAAAAAGGTGAGAGTCAGCGCTCTCACCTCATCTTTTACAGCAAACAAGAAAGCTTTGTCTGCTTATTTTTTAATGTTGTAGAATACCTTCATGCCGTTATATTTTGCAGCCTTGCCGAGATCCTCTTCAATACGCAGCAGCTGGTTGTATTTAGCAACACGGTCGGTACGAGCCGGAGCACCGGTCTTAATCTGGCCAGCGTTTACAGCAACAGCAATATCTGCCAGAGTGGTGTCTTCGGTTTCACCGCTGCGGTGAGAGATGATGCAGGTATAGCCTGCGCGTTTTGCGGTTTCGATAGCATTGAAGGTTTCGGTCAAGGTACCGATTTGGTTTACCTTAATCAGAATAGCGTTAGCTACGCCCTTTTCTATGCCCTGAACCAGACGCTCTTCGTTGGTAACAAACAGGTCATCGCCAACCAGCTGAACTTTTTTGCCCAGCTTTTTGGTGAGCTTCTTCCAGCCGTCCCAGTCATCCTCTGCCATACCGTCTTCGATGGAGATGATAGGATATTTCTCGCACAGTCCTGCCAGATAATCAACCATTTCTTCGCTGGTCATTTCTACGCCTTCGCCGGTCATTTTGTATTTGCCGTCTACATAGAATTCGCTGGAAGCAACGTCCATTGCCATAACGATGTCTTTACCGGGTTTATAGCCTGCACGCTCGGTTGCTTCGAGAATAACCTCGATAGCATCTGCATTGCATTTCAGGTTCGGTGCAAAACCGCCTTCATCACCCAGAGCGGTGCTAAGACCTTTTTCCTTCAGCAGTGCCTTCAGGTTATGATAAATCTCAGCGTTCATGCGCAGTGCTTCGCTGAAGGATTTAGCGCCAACCGGCATAATCATGAATTCCTGAATATCAACGTTGTTGTCTGCATGCTCGCCGCCGTTTAAGATGTTCATCATCGGAACAGGCAGTTCTTTGGCAGCAACACCGCCTAAGTACAGGTACAGAGGCAGACCTACGGAAGCAGCGGCAGCCTTAGCTACAGCCATGGAAACGCCGAGGATAGCGTTAGCGCCGAGGCGGCCTTTGTTCGGAGTGCCGTCCAGGCGAACCAGCAGCTCATCAATTTCGGTTTGTCGGGTTGCGTCCAGGCCAATAATTGCTTCGGCAATAATGTCGTTAACATTATCAACTGCTTTGGTAACGCCCTTGCCCAGGTAACGCTCTTTGTCGCCGTCACGCAGCTCTACAGCTTCGTGTACGCCGGTAGATGCGCCAGAAGGAACAGCAGCGCGTCCCATAGCGCCGTCTTCCAGGCATACTTCAACTTCTACGGTCGGATTGCCGCGGGAATCCAGAATCTCGCGAGCGTAAACTTCAGTAATCATTGCCATTTCTTATCACCTCATGATTAGTCTATCAAAGTTTTACCTGTCATAGCGGCAGGCTGTTTAATATTAAGCAGCTGCAGCAGTGTCGGTGCAATATCGGCCAAAATGCCGTTATGCAGCTTGTACTGCTCTTCGCTTACTAAAATAAACGGTACAGGGTTAGTGGTATGCGCGGTGTTCGGCGAACCGTCGCTTTCGGCCATCTTCTCCAAGTTGCCGTGGTCCGCAGTAATGCACACGCTGCCGCCAAGGGACAGCACCTTGCGTACAATACGGCCGGCGCAATCGTCCACCTTTTCCATAGCGGTAATCGCAGCACTGAGCACACCGGTATGACCAACCATATCCGGATTTGCAAAGTTCAGGATAATCGCATCAAATTTGTCCTTATCCAGCTCTGCCAAAAGTGCCTGCGTAACTTCTTCCGCGCTCATTTCCGGCTGCAAATCATAGGTTGCAACCTTCGGCGACGGAATCAGAATACGCTCCTCATTAGCATTCGGAGCTTCTACACCGCCGTTGAAGAAAAAGGTTACATGCGCATATTTTTCGGTTTCCGCAATGCGCAGCTGGTGCAGTCCATGCCGTGCCAACACCTCACCCAAGGTATCCTTAATCTCCTCCGGAGGAAAGGCTACCGGTGCGGTAATTGTTGCATCATACTGCGTCATGCACACATAATTTACAGGGCGTGCGCCCTCGGGACGTGCAAAATACGGGAAGTCCTCATCATGCAGCGCACGGGTAATTTCACGCGCTCTGTCAGGACGGAAGTTGAAGAAAATCACACCGTCACCGGCAGTGATTTTGCCATCTACGCCGTCAACAGTGAAGGGTTCAACAAACTCATCCGTTACGCCTGCGGCATAGGATGCCTCTACGCCAGCAGCAGCGCTTGCAGCTTTGCCGCCCTCGCCCAGCACCAGTGCTTTATAGGCACGCTCCACGCGCTCCCAGCGCTTGTCGCGGTCCATTGCGTAATAGCGTCCGCTGACGGTAGCAATCTTGCCTACGCCAATCTGCGCCATACCATCTTCCAGCTCATGGATATATCCCAGCGCTGTTTTCGGACCGACATCACGTCCGTCGAGGAAAGCATGCACATAAACATCGGTCAGGCCTTTAACCTTCGCCATGCAGATAAGTGCCAGAAGATGCTCGATATGGCTGGGAACGCCGCCGTCGGATAACAGTCCCAGAAGGTGCAGCGCCTTGCCTGCCTGCTTCGTTTCGTCCATCACCCTGCTGAGCTCTTCGTTCTTATACAAATCGCCATCCTCAATAGCCTTGTCAATGCGTGTCAGGCTCTGGTAGATAATGCGGCCGGCACCGATATTCAGGTGACCTACCTCAGAATTGCCAATCTGGCCTGCAGGCAGACCGACAGCCTTGCCGCTGGCTTCTAAGGTTGTATGAGGATAATTTGCAAAATAACTGTCCAGGTTGGGAGTTTTCGCCATTGCCGCAGCGTTGGTTTTATCTGCGGGAGCAATGCCCCAACCATCAAGAATCATTAGTAAAACTGGTTTTTTCATTATCAAATTCCTAAAGACGAAGGAGAAAGCAACAGGTGCTTTCTCCGAGGTCTTATTAAAAGCTTCTTACGATTGCGGCAAAGGTGTCAGCCTTCAAGCTTGCACCGCCTACCAGCACACCGTCAATACCGCTGAGGTTGAAGGAAGCAGCGTTCTTTTCATTAACACTGCCGCCGTAAAGAATACGAACCTTGCGGGCAATATCAGGTGTAAAGATTTTGCCTATTTTTTCACGAATCAGAGTGCATACTTCCAAAGCATCCTCCGGAGTAGCAGCCTTACCGCTGCCGATAGCCCAGATAGGCTCATAAGCAACAACAAGGTTTTCTGCATCCTCTGCAGAAATTACACGCAGAGCGCTCTTCAGCTGCATATTGATTTTGCGGGCAGTTTTGCCTGCTTCACGTTCAGCCAGATTTTCACCAACGCACAGCATCGGCTTCAGACCGTTGCGGTAAGCGGCAATAATCTTACTGGCAACAATTTTTTCGTTCTCACCGAAAATAGTACGGCGTTCGCTGTGACCAACGAGAACATATTCAGCGCAGATATCGGCAATCATCGCACCGGAAACAGCGCCGGTGAAGGCACCCTTGTCTTCCCAATGCAAATCCTGTGCGCCGTAGCCTACGTGCTTGCCGTCGATAGCATCCGCAACAGTTTCCAGTGCGGTGAACGGCGGGGAAATAACAACCTCGTTCAAGGTACCGTTAGTTTCCATAACAATGTCCTCAGCAAGCTCTACAGCCTCGCTTACGGTTTTGTGCATTTTCCAGTTGCCGGCAATCATTTTGCGGCGCAGGTCATCCAGCGCAGCAACACCGGGCAGTACCTTGCCTTCCAGATATTCCAGAGAAGCACCGCCACCGGTGGAAATGTGGGTAATGCGTTTAGCCAGACCCAGCTTTTCGATAGCAGCAACGCTGTCGCCGCCGCCGACAATGCTGGTAGCACGGCTCTTAGCTACAGCCTTCGCTACAGCCTCGGTACCCTTGCAGAATGCATCCATTTCAAAAACGCCCATAGGTCCGTTCCAGACAATCATCTTAGCGTCAGCCAGAGCTTCGGCATAAGCCTTGCTGGTTTCCGCACCGATATCCAGAGCCATGTAAGCCTGATTCAGGTTTTTCACCTTTTCGGTTACATGCTCAGCGTCTGGAGCAAATGCAGCAGCCATTACCAAATCGGTAGGCAGCAGCATATTTACTTTATTTTTCTTAGCCTTAGCCAGAAGCTCTTTAGCCAAATCCAGCTTATCCTCTTCTACCAGGGACTTGCCCATTTTGTAGCCCTGTGCAGCCAGGAAGGTGTTAGCCATACCGCCGCCGATAAGCAGGGTATCAACCTTATCAAGCAGGTTGCTGATAACGCCAATTTTGTCGCTTACCTTAGCACCGCCGATGATAGCAACGAACGGATGCAGCGGGTTGGTTACAGCCTGACCTACATACTGGATTTCCTTTTCCAGCAGGAAGCCTGCTGCAGCAGGCAGGAAGTGGGTTACGCCTTCTACAGAAGCGTGTGCGCGGTGAGATACACCGAAGCCGTCATTGACATACAGGTCTGCCAGAGAAGCCAGCTTTTCGGCAAATTCCATGTCGTTCTTTTCCTCTTCCTTATGGAAACGCAGGTTTTCCAGCAGCAGGATGTGGCCCGGTTTCAGCTTGCTGGCAGCAGCCTGCGCAGCCTCGCCTACGCAGTCCGGAGCAAACAGAATCTTTTTGCCCAGCAGCTTGCCCAAATGCTTAGCTACGGGAGCCAAAGACAATTCCGGCTTAATCTGTCCTTTAGGACGGCCGAGATGTGCCATTAAAATAACAGCAGCCTTTTGCTCCAGCAGATATTGAATGGTCGGCAGAGATGCGGTGATACGGGTATCATCGGTAATCTCGCCTTTATCATTCAGAGGAACGTTAAAATCTACGCGTACCAGTACTTTTTTACCGGCAACGTCTAAGTCACGTACAGTTTTTTTATCCACGGATAAGAATCTCCTTTATTACAGACCTTTTTTAGCAATATAAGCAGCCAGGTCAACTACGCGGTTGGAATAACCCCATTCGTTGTCGTACCAGCTTACAACCTTAGCCATACGAGGGCCAACCATCATGGTGGACAGGCCGTCGATAATGGAGCTCAGCGGGCAGCCGTTGTAATCGCGGGATACCAGCGGTTCGTCGCTGTAGCCCATAATACCTTTGAGCTCGCCTTCAGCAGCTTCCTTCAGCACTGCGTTGATTTCTTCGGCAGTGGTGTCTTTTTGCAGCAGTACAGTCAGGTCGGTGATGGAAACGTTCGGAGTCGGAACGCGCATTGCGAATCCGTTCAGTTTACCTTTCAGTTCCGGCAGAACCAGAGCAACTGCTTTTGCAGCACCGGTAGTGGTCGGGATGATGGAGCAAGCAGCAGCGCGGGCACGGCGCAGGTCTTTATGCGGCAGGTCCAGAATTCTCTGGTCATTGGTGTAGGAGTGAACAGTGGTCATCAGACCGCTTTCGATACCGAATTTGTTCAGCAATACTTTGGTGAACGGAGCCAGGCAGTTGGTGGTGCAGGAAGCGTTGGAAATGATGTTGTGTTTTGCAGGATCATATTTGTCTTCGTTAACACCCATAACGATGGTGATATCTTCGCCTTTTGCAGGAGCGGAGATAATAACCTTTTTAACAGTGTCATGCAGATGAGCTCCAGCCTTTGCAGCTTCGGTGAAACGGCCGGTGGATTCTACAACAATTTCAGCACCGGCTTCACCCCAAGGAATCTGTGCAGGATCCAAGCAAGCGAATACTTCGATTTTGCGGTCGTCAACAATAATATAGTTGCCTTCAATGCTGACTTCATGGTTGAAAGTGCCATGGATAGAGTCATATTTCAACAGGTGAGCCAAAGCGGTGATGTCGCCAGGGTCGTTGACAGCAACAATTTCCACCTCAGGATTGTTGAATGCTACACGGAAAACCTCGCGGCCGATACGGCCAAAACCATTAATACCTACTTTTGTCATAATAATTTCCTCCTTAATTTTAAGAGAATCTAAATTTTGCACAAATGTGCTCAGTAACAAATTAATACTTAAAGAACGGCGCTTGCTTATTACTCCTTGGCCATTTTAAGGATTTCATGCGCTGCAGCCTCATCGGTAATCAAAATATCCTGTCTGGAAGCACGGATAACCGATAAAATTGCTGCCGCCTTCGATTTACCTCCGGCAATACCGATAATTGTGCCGATGTGCTGCAAGTCCTGCAGCATCAGGCCGGCATTATTAGTCATATAAACCTGTCTGCCGTCTAAAGCACAGTACTGACCAAACGCCTCGCCTACAGCACCGTCCGCCTCCAGCTTGGCAATTACCTCACTGCCTAAGCGTCTGTGTCTTGCCATAACACTGGCACGGCCTACACCGTGGACAAGAATGTCCGCCTGCTTGATAATATCGACAACAGCGCGCACACCGATATCCTCTTTAAGAATACTGTTTAAGATATCCTCGCTTACACAGTCGGGAACATAAAGCTGACGGTAGGATGCTCCGAGCTTTTGCGCCAGGACAGTTGCAATCGTATTGGCCTGCAGTTCCACATTATCACCCAAGCCGCCACGAGCCGGTACAACCACCGTATTAGGCTGGGAGCCGGAAACATTAGCTGCCATCGCTGCCATAGTAGTACCGCCGCTGACAGCAACTATATGCTTATTGCCATCGCTCAGCAGCTTGCTGAGGATATGTGCTGCAGTACGGCCGATTTCACGTTTGACAACATCCTCTTGGTCCGAATCACCGGGGAGAATGACAACCTTGCCAATCTTCAGCGTATCACTGAGAGTGCTTTCCAAAAACGAAATATCCTGCAGCTTGCGTACATAATCAGCCAGCTCCTTAAGAATATCCGCTCCCTCATCAGTCACGCTCATGCCGCTGGAGGAAAAATCCAGCAGGCCGCTTTTCTTAAGAAAATCAACCTGAGCACGCAGTACTCTTTCGCTCAGTCCCAGTCTTGCAGCCAGAGCACGTCGGCCTATAGGCGCTTCATGGCTTACCTGACGCAGAATCTGGTAACGCTGTACGAGCAGATCTGTCAGCTCCGGTACAATTTTCTTTTGCAGATTAATAATACTATCCATAACCAGTTACATCCCTTGACGCGTTTTGTCCCTCGTGGTACTTTTCGTGTCCCACGGATTCAATACAAATAAGTGAATTATTTGTCTATAGTTCATTATAGCATACTCTAATTAAGAAATAAAGTGCTGTATTAGTGTTTATCGAAAAAAATTTGTTAAAGCCAGTCTTTGGTTAGCTACTGCTAACTTAAGCTGTCTAAAAATAGTTTTTATCCGCTGAGTTCTTCGCTGAGAGCAAAAAAAGAGCTGCCGCATTACGCAACAGCTCAAAATTTTTTTATCTGTTATTAACTGTTTCTGGATACATATCATGCATGAAAAGACGCTTCTTTGCAGCCTGCTCCCATTCGGTTCCCGGCTTGCCGTAGTTGGCATACGGATCAATGGACAGACCGCCGCGCGGCAGGAATTTGCCCCAAACCTCAATATATTTAGGCTCCATCAGCTTGATAAGATCCTTCATAATGATATTTACGCAGTCTTCATGGAAATCACCGTGATTACGGAAGCTGAACAGGTACAGCTTCAGAGATTTGCTTTCTACCAGACGTTCGTCCGGTACATAAGAAATGTAGATGGTCGCAAAATCAGGCTGTCCCGTCATCGGACAAAGGCTAGTGAATTCAGGGCAATTAAATTTAACCCAGTAATCATTTTGCGGGTGCTTATTTGGGAAAGATTCCAAAACCTCCGGCGCATAATCGCTTTTATAAGCAGTTTTATTGCCTAACAGGCTTACGCCCTGCAATTCTTCTTTACTTCTGCCACTTGTCATTATTGCTTACCTCCATCAAATGCAAACAGCTTGCCTGCTCCCACACGTTCCAACGCGGTAACCAGCATTACACTCGCAATACCGCAGATGCACTGACCAATCAGCAGACTGCTTGCCAGTACCAGATACGGAATATCCAGCAGTACGCTCAGCCATACAGGAACACCAAGTCCTGGTACAAAGGTCACTGCTGCCCAGATAATCCAGTTGCCGCAGCCACGACGCTTAGCCAAAACAATAATACCGGTTGTTACAATACCTACAATAAAGCCGCCGATAATATCCGGCAGACCAAGACCGCCCATCACCGTATTGCTGACAACGTTTGCCAAGCCAAACGGCAGAACCAGAAACGGGAAAATAGCGCTCAGACCATACAGCGCAGTAGCAATACGAATCTGATACTGACCAAAGGCAAAGCTCTGGGTGCACATCATCACAACAATATATAATGCAATACACAATGCGGAAAATACTAATTTTTGATTACTTAAGCTCTTCATTATCCTTACCTCCTTCAAGCCTTAGCTAAGGGATCAACAACACCGTTGGCAGCAAAGGCTGCCTCGCGGTCAATACAGGTGCCGCACTTATGACAAGGCTTTTCGCCGCCGTCATAACAGCTCCAGGTCAGCTCATAGGGAACACCTAAGCGCAAGCCCTCAGCAACGATATCCTTCTTCGTTTTATCAACAAAGGGAGCAACCAGACGCACCTTACGACCGCTTCCCAGATATACTGCCAAATTCATCGACTCGTTAAATTCGACGCTGCAATCAGGATAAGCGTTGCCTGCAGCATCATCGGCATGGGGACCGTAGTAAATCTCATTGCATTCATATTCCAGGGCAATGCTTGCCGCAGCAGACAGGAATAAACCATTGCGGAACGGCACATAAGTGCTTACAGGCTCACCCTTGCTTTCCTTCAGCTGCTCTGCATAGGACGCATGCGGAACACTTTCTTCCGAGCCCTGCAGTAAGGAGCATTTGCTGTGTGCAAAAATCTTAGCCAAATCCATATGCAGCAGCTCTACATGATAATAATCGGCAATAGCCTGCGCTGCTGCAAGCTCCTTGGCATGCTTCTGACCATAGGACATCGACAAAGCCAGAACATTATCGCCGTATTTTTCTTTTGCCAGTGCCAGACAGGTTGAGCTGTCTACGCCACCGCTTAATAATACTAAAACCTTCATTTCTCCTCCCAATTAATGAGCGGGCAAAGTCCACAAAATATAAAAGGATTCCGTCATCTACAGACGAAATCCTTGCATACATAAAAAATACCGGCCGGCGCCAGTACATCGCCCGTAGTTTTATTTATAGACAGGATGGTTACGAACTGTCTGTTATGAACTTCTAGGATATTATACAGCATATCGCGTTATTTGTCCAGCGTAAGAAAATAGCATAATCAAAAACAGACACCGCCGACATACTTAAAGCATATCGAGGTGTCTGTCTTAAAAACGTTATAGCTTATCTCTTATTATACAATTGCTTTATCAGGCTTTACGAAGAACCAGGCAATAGCACCGCAAATACCGGTTACAGCAGTTGCTGCCAAAGCAGCCTGCCAGCCATAGTTTGTTGCAAACCAGGCAGTAACGGTCGGAGCCAGAACGCCGCCGATGTTGCCCCAGAAGTTCATCCAACCGGATACGGAACCGGCAAATTTACCGCCCATGCTGATAACGCTGGACCAGGAAGCACTCATGGTCAGACCGAGAGAACCTAAGGATACGGAAAGCCAGAGAACATTCATCATCGGATCGGCAGTACAGGTGGAAATGTACAGCGCACCTGCACAAAGAAGAATACCTGCAGCACCGGTTGCAGTCTTAACCATGTTCTGAGACATGCCGCTGCGCAGCAGTTTATCGGAATAGTGACCGCAAAGAGTAACTACAGCCATCAGAGAAATCCAGGGAGCAGCAGCCCAAATACCCATTTTAGCTAAGGAGAATTTGTGAACCTCCATAAGGTACATCGGCAGCCAAGCCAGGAATACGTACATGATATAGTCAGTAATCAAAAACTGAATGCCCAAAGCCCAAAATTGGGATGAACGCAGCAGCTTACCCCAAGGAGCAATCTGCTTTTCACCGGTTGCTTCCACACGGCCTTCGTTAATATGAGCCAATTCTGCTTCATTAACATAAGGACTGTCCTTAGGATCATCAGTAACATATTTATGCCATGCCCAAGCCAACAGCAGACCAACTACACCGAAGCTGAGGAATACATGATGCCAGCCAAAGGTTGTCATAAGCCATACTACAACAGCAGGACCGACTACAGGACCAAAGAAGCAGCCGTTGAGAATAAAGGAGCTTGCCTTGCCCTTTTCGTCTTTATTAAACCATTTGTGCTCAGCCATTGCGAACGCGGGATAAATCGGTGCTTCGCCCAAGCCAAACATCAAACGTACAATTGCAAAGGTATACTTACCGCTTGCCACAGCAGTCAAGGCAGTAAATACAGACCACCAGCCGCAGGCAATAGAACCGGTAAAGCGATGGCCGAATTTCTCAGCCAGCATACCACCGGGAACCTGCATCAAAGCATAACCGGCGAAGAAGAAGGATTGAATAAGGCCCATATCAATTTTTGTAAAGCCGAATTCCTTCATGATTACAGGTGTTGCAACAGAAAGGTTAACGCGGTCCATGTAGGATACAAA
>ERZ860508.1394-NODE-1394-length-13389-cov-2.896430_pt1 | contig 13389 bp, 16 predicted proteins | sample MGYA00509976_ERZ860508 | MGnify/ENA primary metagenome ERZ860508 (study PRJEB30046, sample SAMN00715242) | human gut metagenome | study: EMG produced TPA metagenomics assembly of the A metagenome-wide association study of gut microbiota in type 2...
AGGTAAGGAAAGAAAAACAAAAATATAACAACCTCTTAGAAAGTGTGTAGATTATGACAAGAACAGAATTTGAAAACTTAAAGAAAAATGATTGTATTGTTGATAGTGAGGGCTATTACATCGTCACAGGTTGGTATAACAATCAACTCGTAGAACTTAAAGAACTTATATACAATGATGAAAAAGAAGATTTTGACGTATCAAATAATGAATTTAGATGCTGTTATAATGATTTAAAGAGAACGTATATCGGGTAAGAAAGGAGTTAAAATTATGGATATTAACCTTAAGAGAAATGAAAAGTTATATATAGTATCAGAAGATTACAGACACCATACAATATTAGCTTGTTATGCAAATAATACTTTAATATACAAAATAGATTTATCAAATAGTTTATTATGTACTGTATTGTGCGAAAATTATGCTATAATTACAGTATATAGAAGAAGTCAAAAGCATAAACTTAATATGCAATGTAGCTTATTTGTTGATAAAGATTGTGAATATATTGAATTACAGAGACACTCAACAAATACTAAAAACTATACTTTCATTGATTTTGTTAAAGAAATTCAACGCTATAACAATATAAAGCAGTAAAGGAGTAAACGCTATGAAATTAAGAGTTAAAGCTAAGCAACATTTAAAAGCTATTATAAATTTTAATGTTAATCAAATTCGCACGGATAACGGAATATATTTATTTGATAACGTTGATTTTGAGTTTAAATATGCTGATACTTTTCAATTTTTGCAATTGAAAAAATGTGATGTATTAATATCACTTCTACGTTTTAACAAAAACGATAATATTAAAGTTGTTTACAAAGAATATTCTAAAATATCTAAATTTGATAGAAATTTAGAATGTTCTATATATAAATGTAAAGATATGATTGAAAGGGGGTGAATAAAATGAAATATAGCGAATTTGTATTAAAAAATATCGGGCATAAGATTGATTTTGACCATCGTTACGGTATTCAATGTGTAGACTTAATTAATCAATATATGGTTGACGTTTTAGGTCTTGAAGTGATATATCACCCTTATTTTGCTAAAGATTTTTGGAATGACCGCAAGAAGTCAAGTTTCTTAATCAAGAATTTTGATTTTGTATTGCCAACGCAAAAAATACAACGTGGTGATATTGGAGTGCGCAACACAGGCTATGCCGGACATATATTTATTATTGATAAGAAAATTGGTAATAAATTATATGTGTACGACCAAAACAATAATGGTAGCGGTGCGGGAATGACTGCACGTGTATTTGATAACACATCAAAATATATCACAGGAATTTTACGTCCGAAAAATCAAAAAAATATTGACAAGGAGTATAACAAAGTGGTAAAATCAAAATTAAAGGAAAGTCCTTGTAAGCAATTCAAAACTAACGCTTATATGACGGCTGACAGTCGTGTTTATTCAAACAATACAAAAGAGAGTGTCACGGGGTTTGTCAATAAGAATGAAAAAGTTAAATTGTTAGCAAGGGGCGATATCAACTCAATTATTCAATATGGGGTTGATAAGAAAATCTACAAGGTCGGCATTGTACCGACTAAATCAATTAAAAAATTATAATTAAAAGGAGATTTTAAAAAATGGCTAAATCAAAAAAGGAAACAAAAAAGGATTATATGGAACGTGATTTTTCAGCAGGCACAATCCGTATTTATGACGGCGGAAAAAAGCGCAACGACTACGGTTCAATTTCGCTTGATTGTGGTTTTGTAATTTATATTACAATTGTTGAAACAACAAAAGGTAGATTTATTTCATATCCGTCGTACAAGACTAAGAAAGATGAATACATTAATCAAGCATATTGCTTTGATAAAGACGTTATTGAAGAACTTAATGATATTCTTGATGAAATGTACGAAGATTAAGTTTAAAAAATATAACCTATTGCAAGATAGGTTATATTTATGGAATTGAATATTAATATGTATGTGATTAAGCGTGAAGAGCGTTATGCATATTATTCGGAATTAATCAACCTATTCAATTCTATAAATATGACTTATCACTTAATAATGAACACGTCAATATATCTAACCGGGGCGATAATCATTATTAATACAAGACATATAATAAAATGAAAGGAAAACCCAATATATTACAAAATGACTTTTGAAGAATTCACGGCTAACCTTGACACTATCCGCAACAGTGGCGATGAAGCTTTGACATCACTTGAATACACTGCTTTAACTGATTACTTCAACACTACAAGAGAAGAAATTGACGAGCGTGACAAGACAATTGATGATTTAAGAAGCGAAAACGAAAAGCTAAGGGATATTAATTCAAGACTTCAACTTGATTACGGAAAGACAGTAATCAAGGAAGAAAAAACAATAATTAAAGACGACGACAGCGACGACGAAGAAGTGAGCGATGAAGATTTTGTTGAAGCTATCAACGATTTATTTTAAGGAGTGATAATTAATGACAGCAAACACAAAAAAGAGTATTCAAAAAACCGTTAACAAGGTAAGAGAAGCGGCTTCGCAGGGATATCAAGATAATGTTCCTGTACTTAAGGATAATAACCTTGCATCTTTTAAAGAAGCGTTTTTTGCATATCAACCTGCTATTAATGAATTTTATGTTGGACTTGTTAATCTTTTTGCTAAGATTATTTGGAACACAGACCGCTTTAATCACAAGCTATCATTTTTGAAAAAGGGCAACTACACAATCGGCTATGATATCGAAGAAATTCACACAAACCCCGTCAATCCTGCACTATACGATAATACAGACGGCGCGGGTATTCTCGGTGATTATCCGCCTGAAGTGCTCACTGCTTTCTATCGTGAAAACAGACACGACGTATTTCCACTCACAACAAATAGCGAAATTCTTTCACGTGCTATGGATAGCTGGGAAAGACTCGGAAACTTCATCAATTCAACTCGTATAGCCGTTGATAATGGTAATGCACTTCGTGAGTTTAACCTTTTAAAGCAGTCTATTGTAGGTATGTATGAAAAGTCCGGATTTGTTACCAGAGAAGTTGACAGCTCAACAGATACCGGAGTTGCTGACCTTATGGAGCAACTTCGTACAGATATTAATGATATGCAATTTCTGTCAAGCAAATTCAACAAATATAAGGAACTTTCGGGCGGTGAAAAAGAAGCACAGTCAGTCAGCGAAAAAGACAATATTTGTATTATTTGCACAACTAAAGCAGAAGCTAAAGTAAGACGTTATCTTTCCGGTGTATTTAATCTTCAAGAACTTGAAGATGCTAACAGATTTATCCTGGTTGATGATTTCGGATATGATATCTATGAGAAGCAGGGAAGTGCACGACAACTTACAATCACAGGGCATAAGACTACCCCGATTAGCTTTATTGTTGCTGATAAGAATTTCGTACAATGGTATGATAGACTCAATGTTGAATATGAATTTAAAAACGGCTTTACGCTTAATATTAACACGTTCGTTCATATTTGGCAAATGATTAGTGTTTCACCGTTTGCTAATGCCGTTTGCTATATTGATAAGACAATTAATACTGCTGTTGCAACAGTTCCGGATACTAATTTTGATAGTGTAGGTAATGACAGTGAAGAATATGAATTTGTTGATGCAAGCAATAATCAAGTATATTTGAACGATTTAACAGAACTTAAAATTACATACATTGATAATAGCGGAACTGCTAAGATAGGTTTACCAAAAGAAGTAACGCCTGTTTTGGAAGTTACTAAAACAAAAACCTTAAATATTAAAGTACCAGCAGGATTAGCAACTGATAATTGGAAATCTGTTATTATTCAATTTGGCAAGGCTATTATTACAGTTAATAACGCAACATAATAAGAGGTGTAAATATGCCGACTATTCCAAACACAACCTTATATGTTGGTGTAGTTCCATGGAATAGTGATTTAAAAAATGTTCAGTCCTACAATAGTAGGGCTGAGCAAATTTCAACTATTCAAGGACTATTACGACATAAGTATGAACACATTAATATTATACGTCGCGACAGCGATTTAATATTAAAGGGAGTTAATGAAGATTTAACACAATGTAATTATCTTATGTATCAAAATAAAGATATATCGGATAAGTGGTATTTTGCTTTCATTGATAATGTGCAATATAATTCACTTAATAGTGTTATTATTTCGCATACAATTGACGTATGGCAAACGTATCAATTTGATATCACATATTATAAAAATTTGATATTAAGGGCACACGTTGCAAAAAGCGCCGATACTGTAGGGCGTTGGCTTGCCCCCGAACCCATAAGCGTAGCGCCCGAATTTGAGCGTAAACACACAGTATTTAATAATCTGTCGTGGAATCCTCAATATGTTTTGCATTCAACGTCAGTTTACAACCCAAATACTAAAAAATACGAATATAAAGGCAATGGAACAGGTGCAACACTTTCGTCTGAATATGGAAAAATTGTTGATAGTGACGCAGACGTTCAAGCCGTTATAAATAACTACGGGCGAAAGTCACCTGATGAAATTATTGAAGATGCTGGAAGTAAAGTCAATTGGAAAGATATATTAAAATCTTTTTTGAGTGGTGGCACGTCTGTTGACTCTTATAATGCTATATTAGGCTTACACGGTTCAACTACTGTTGCCGAGTTGCAAGACCATAGAAATGAATTAATAGGATTATATGCTATTCCTGCGTGGGTTCACGACGGAACCAATAAATATGCGACTAATGATATTACAAGTAAATCAGTGTCCGTAACATTACCGACTTCAACATTAGCCTGCGGATATGCTCCGCGAAATAAAAAAATGCTTTCAAGTTTATGTAAGGCTTATTTGTTTTATAACGAAAATGGTTTTAAATTGCCGTTGAAACCCGAATTATTCACAAGTGGAACTCCAAGTTTTACAGTTAAATCAACAGAACTATCGACAAACGGGTTTATACTTCAAATAGGCTCATATGCAGATTATACGGCCAAAACAAATAAGATATCTTATAAATGTGAAAATCGCATAGGATACGATGCTAACACAGGACTTGACAAGGTACTCAACGGATTAACGGCTACTGTTGGGGTTGTTAATGCAGTAGGCTCTGTTGCTTCACAAGCGTTTGCAGGAAATGTTGGTGGAGCCGTTCAAGGAGCCGTAGGAGCAGCGCAACAGTCAATTAATATGATTGACGCATTAGGTCAACGTGGTGTTAACACAGGTGCAAGCGGTGATATTATGAGTATCACAGAGAAAAGGGCAATGCCTGTGTTTGCTGACGTTTCACCGACTGAAGCGCAATGCCGTTATATTGATGATTACCTTGACGTATACGGATATGCAATTAATGAAATTGGTAAAATTTCAACATATATGAAAAATAGAAGTAATTGGAATTATATACAAGTCGCTAATTGCAACATTAAGGTATCAGCCCCGAATGATGACGTTAACAAACTTAAACAAATGTTTGAAAGCGGTGTAACTATTTGGCATAAAAATTTCGGTGACTATGACCAAGCTAATAACTAAGAAAGGAGTTGACAGACAATGAAAGAATGTGGATTTATTGACTTTGACCCGTGGTGCGGTATCAAAATAGGCGATAATATCGAAAATTTGTTAAACTACAATAATATACGTAACGGCGATATGCAAGCCTTTGCAAGTAAATTGACAGCCTTTTATATTTATTTCAACTATTTTGCAAATATCGCAATGTCACTTATTAAATATGATAGCGGAGCAATTCCGGAAGAATACATTGAACGTGCTTTATTTCAAGACGGCAAGATTGCTTTTTTCAATGGTGCAATTGCAGGTGGAGCAAATGAAGTCATAGCGAGTACGTTCGTTGATGAGTGCAAATATAATCATTATGGCGAGTTGAAAGAAATTAAATTAATTGACAGTCTACCCAACACTAATAGTGATATGCTTATTAATTCTATTGACGGCAATATTACCGATTTTTCGGTTGTGTGGTGTAATAAGACAAAAATACCATTAATGCAGATTGTGTATTATTTCTGTCAAAAGATAACAGAATTACAAACAGCCGTTAATTATAACACGCTTAACAATTCATTGCCTATTGCTGTTGAAGCCACTAACGAGCAAATACTCGCTTTAAATAATATTATTAAACAAGTAAGCAATCAAAATAGGTTTTTGTATTTCAAAAAAGACCATAATTGCAGACCGGAAGAATTATTCAAGTCGCTTGATTTAAACGTTGAATTTAAAGGCGATAAAATGCTTGAAGTGCTTAATTATTATAAGGGCGAGTTTTTCACAATGTTGGGTGTTAATAATACACCTTATGAAAAAAAGGAACGTTTAACACGTGATGAAGCTAATAGCAATAATCAAATACTTAATTTAACACTTGATAGTTATTTGCAAACTCAAAAAAAAGGGTTTGAAAACACTAACAAGAAGTTTTTAACGTCCTTTGACTGTATGCTCAATACTTCAATTGATGATGTTATTGCAGAGCAAGACGAGGAATTTAAGGAGGTTGTATCTTAATGGCAATATATACAAATTCTTTTCAAGATATAATGCACAGTTACGACCACGACAGTTCTAATTTAACTTATGAACAGAAACTTGTTAAACTCTGCGAATATATTTTCGATTTTAATTATGACTATAAGAATGATTTAACATTCAAAGCGTTTTTTGAACCGTATTTCATTGAGCATTTTTTCAATGAAGAATTTGCCTTTGAAACTCTTGACTATTTCAAAATCAAGCTTAAAAACAAAATGCAAGAAGTTCTACCCTTTTACATTCCACTATATCAAACATTTTATATCAACACTATTGATTTAACATTAATTGAAAAAGAGGAAAGCACTGAAACAGGCGGAACAGAAGAAAACGGCAACACACACAATAACAGTAATGCAACAAACACTTCTCTTGATGTATCAAGTGACTTGCCGGCTAATGCTATATCTGTTAATGATATTGATGATGTCAATTATGCAACTGACGGCAAGAGAGGAAAAAACACGTCTGTTAATGAAAGTGATGTTGTTAATAATAACAACACGCACTATAACAGAAATAGCAACAGAAAACGAACTAACAACGGACTTGATAACGCAACACGTTATTCAAGTGAATTTATTAATCTATGTAGCGATATGATTAATAAATTCAATGACTTATTTTTAATTATCTTTTAACTGAAAGGAGTTAATTTTATGGGAATTTTCACACCTATTGTACCACTTGAATTTGATGCAAGTTTTTCATATATTCAAAGGCTTATGCATTTATGCGAAAAACTCAACGAGCAAGGGGTATCAATCAACACAATACAAGAGTTTTTAAATTCTCTTGACATTGATAAGAAAATCAAAGACGAGGTATTTAAGCAATTTGTTAATACCCCAAATTTAAAAACAGTGTTGGAGCATAGAAAAATTTTGATTGTAGGTGACAGCTATACATACGGTTCAAAGCTTGCAGACAGAAACACACGCTTTGCTCAGTTGATGAAAAATAAAGGTTTTGATGTTACAGACATATCAAGCCCGGGCGGTGGTTTTGTTGCCGTTGGTGATAATGGCACTTTTTATAAACTTATCAGCGATTATTCACAAGGTGACGAAACTGATTATACAGATATTTGGTTTTTGGGTGGTATTAACGATAGTTATGCAGATTTATCCGATATTCATAACTTAATATTAAATACTGTTAATTTAGCGCACTCAAAATTTATCAATGCAAAAATTTCTATCGGCTATATTTCGCAAACACACCGACTTGCAGACGGTGGTTGTAATTACAATAAAGTAATGATAACAAGGCAAGCATACAGAGAAGTTTGCTTACTCGGCAAATGTTGTTATATTGACAATGCCGACTATATGCTAAAGCAGTATTCAGCTATTCAATCAGACGGAATACACCCAACAGAAGTAGGGCATCAACTAATTGCAAATTATTTGACGTCTTACCTACTCAATGGTAATATATCTGTTACACGTTATGCTGAAAATATAACGCTTAATATGTCAGCGCAATTAACAGGTTCTGCGTTTAATGTGGAGGAACGTGTTGAAAATGGAGTAACAACAATAAATCAATTAACACCGTCTGTTTATGCAGTCGCAGATAACATTAAAATGAAACTTGACGGCAATGCAAGTCTTGTACTTGGAGATATGAAAGACGGCTTAATCTACGGACAAACAAACGGACTAAATCAATTTGGTTGTGTTAATGTTAACATTCCGGCGGTGGTTACATATTCCGATACAAACACAGGTAAATTTACTGTTGAAACTATGCCTTGTAGTTTACGAATGACGGGTAAAACTGTTTTTCTTGCTCCGCTTAAAATTAATGATACGGCGAGTGACTACCGTGATGTTTTCTTGAAACAAATTAACTTACCACCGTGGAGCGTTACGCTTTCAAGTGATATGATATAACGAGGTGACACAATGGAAGAATTTATTTTAGTTAAAAACATAATGTTGGGAAATTCAAAATATTTTCTTGCGGTTTTCTGCTTTTATTTAATTGACTTTATGACAGGAATTGCAAAAGCAATTAAAAACAAGAACATATCAAGCGGAAAACTAAGAGGAAGTGTAAGCAAGGCGTTAGAATACATTGCATTTTTACTTGTCGGAGTTATTGCCGTTTATTTATTTAACGCTGAATATGCGGTTAATTTAATTGCAATATCACTTTGCGGTGTTGAATTTACGAGTATATGCGAAAATGCAAAAGAAACGGGGTTTAAATTTCCCGAAAAAATTATAGCACTATTTAGAAAGGAGGAAGGGGGCGAGTAATCGCCCCAATTTTTTATGGCTAAAAAACAACTTACAAATGCAGAATTAATATCACAAATTGCAAAAAATAACCCCGTATGGAGTGAAGAAAAAAGCAGGGAATTACTGCGACTTAACCGAAAGTTTACATATTATCGAAACGTCAACAATTTAATGCAAACGATATATAAGCAGAATAAAATCCATACATTAAATAGTGATGACTATGCCGTAGAAATATCAAATAAATTTAGTCAATCATTAAGTAGAAAAGCCGTTGACATAACTAACGACCAAGACGAATACGATTATTATAAATTGCTTGATTTAATCAGCGAATTGGGAACAGGCGAAAAAGCAAATAGTTATGCAGACTTATGGTATTGAGGTAAAAAATATGTTATATAATTTATATTTATATCAAAACGGCAAGTTAATAAGAAGAGGCAATACGCACGTTTTTCGTGTATTCTTAAAAGAAAATACTAAATTGACAGAAAAGCAAATAAAGCGCATCATACAAGCAAGAAATGTTAAAGAAATTAACGGCTTTTATATTAGTGAAAATTCAACCTTTGATTGTAAGGTTGACACTAAAACGAAACGCAACAGAAAGAAAAATAGAAATATCAACAGATATATTTATGCTTTGGATATTGAAACTTCAACATATAATGTAGGCGATAGAAAGTTATCTTTAATGTATTTGGGAAATATTCAAAATGTATATTTGGGTAGTGAAACACTTAACAGTATTAATAAAGATAATTTCACTTTTTATCAAAGATATAACAGATTTTTCCGCACCTATGACGAATGGAACAGTATTCTTGAAATGCTAAATAAAGATAGTGTTAAAAGAAATGTATACACATATATATATGTGCATAATTTGCCTTATGAATTCTCTTTTATGCAGAATTTAAAATTCTTTCGTGAAAATTATAAAAATGAAACAATGATTGCTTCAAATACAAGAAAACCGATATCATTTGAATTAGACCATTTAATTTTCCGGTGCTCTTATAAACTGTTAGGTAAATCATTAAAGGTATTAGGTGATGAACTCGGCATTGCAAAGTTGACTGAGGAAAAAGGCGGATATAATCAGCATTTTACACCCAATTCAACACTACCCGATATTGAATACGAGTACAACAAACAAGACGTATTAATTACATTATATGCCGTTATAGACTGTTTTAAAAATTCTAATTATTATAGTGATGTCAATTCAATTGATAGAATGATAACCGCCACGAGCCTTACACGGCTTGAAAACGAGTTACATTCAACAGCAGAAGAAAAAGAAAAATATACAAGGCTTTGCACTGCTTTAATCAATTTTTATAATAAGAAGTTTGATGATAACACAACTGTATATGAATTATTAAGAAACGTGTTTTGTGGGGGCTATGTTCGTTCAAATCGCTTTTATTCTTTTATCCCTTTTGATAATGTTGCAAGTTATGATTTTGCTTCATCATATCCGGCGCAAATGTTGATGTGCAATTTTCCGTTCAATTTCAAAATGCGTGAAACAGATAAAACATCATATTTAAAATTTATCATTGAAAAAAACAATGCATATATTAAATATAAGGGCGGAGTTTTGCAATGGTATTTGACAACCCCGCAAAAGACACTACACACATATTTTATGTGTGAATTAATTGTTAAAAATCTTAAAATCAAGCGATTTAATAATCATAATGAATTACCATTTTTAAGCGTGAGCAAATGCTCCGGCTATGATATCAAAACAATGAAAAGTAGCAACGGACGAGTTATGTGCGCTGATAAAATCACATTATATTTAACAAGTTATGATTATATCGCTTTAACTTTATTTTATGATTTTGAAATTGACGAGTGCAAAAAACTGCTTTACACACGAAAAAATGCAAAATTACCTACGTATGTAACAAATTCAATTAATAACTATGCAAAGCAGAAAGTTATATTTAAAAAATTAAAAAATAATGATGATGTTGATAAAATCACAAAAAACGATTTTAATTTTAATGATAAGTGCGTTGTTAATAATGACTTTTTAAATCATTTTTTCACACTTTCGACTGAGGATAAAAAAGACACTTTAAGCCGTGAATTAAGGCTTGCAAAAAGTCGATTAAATGCTCAATACGGAATTAACGTACAACAATTAGCCCCGAATGACTTGTTATTTTATCCGTTAAAAAATGAATGGCAATGTATAGAAAATGTAGATGTTGAAAGCGGAACACTACTAAGAAGTTATATTGACGGCTTGCACGTTACCGCTTATGCAAGATTGCATTTATATATATTATCATACATTATCTTCACACAAACAAATGCTACTATACTATATTGGGACACTGACAGTATTAAATGCGTTAATGATTTAGAAAATGTTAATACAGCCGTTGATATGTTTAACGATTATATTAATAAAAAATGGCATTGTGAAAAATATTATAATATGGGGCTTGCCGACAACGAGGGTATTTATAATCATTTTTGCACAGCCGGTGCTAAATCCTATATATTTGAAAAAAATAATGCAATATCAATTTCAATCAGTGGAGTACCTAAAAAGACTACTAACAGATATTTGAATAGCATTTATAATGGTGATTTTAAAAGTTTTTGCACTGAATATTATCACCCAAATACATTTTTTTGCTCTAATATAACCGGTAAGCTTGCAAGTGGATATTATACAAAAAATGATAATATATTTAAAAGTGCAAAAGTAATTGACGATAACGGCAAAACATATACATTTAACGGCTTTGGTGGTTGCTTACTTCTACCGTCTGACTTTACACTAACAGCCATAGGTTTTACCAATCATTCAGTTGTAGAGGAAGCGCAACAACTATCATATTTACGTAGAAAAGGTATTAAAATTCTACCAACGTATATAGGCAAGCCGAGTAATAGCGATAATAAGATAGAAAGGATAGATAACAATTGATATATTATAACGGAAATAAAAGGCGGTCAATGCATTGTGATTATGATGTATTATTTGGCGGACGTGCTAATGGTAAATCTTATGACGTATGCAAAAATGATATCATTGATGATTATTTTAACAGTGGTTGTACGCACGAATTTGGACTTGTTAGACGTGTAGGTTATGGAGTGTCTGCTTCTGCTGAAAGCCTTACAAAATGGTTTGCAGACGATTTACACAACTATTTAAAAGAAAAATACAACGCATATATTAAGGTTGAAAGCAACACATTCTATATGGTTAAATATGATGATGAATACGAAGAATTAAAAGCAAATCAAAAAAAGCCACGGCTTAAGGCTAAGGTTTTTGGACATTTTTTTTCACTTGCCATTGAAGAAAAGTACAAATCACAACAATTTGACAATGTCCACACGCTCGTATATGAGGAATTTTGTCCTATGTCAATATATGGGTATATCGAAGATGAAATCAATCATTTTACGAGCCTAATATCAACAATTTTTCGCCTTAGAAACGGTAAAATAATATTAATAGGTAACACTATTAATAAATACAATATCTACTTTGATTGGCTCGGCATTGATATTGATAAACTTGAATTAAAGCCCGGTGATATCATTAAATTACAGTCAAAGCAATTCAAAGACGGAGCAACAATATGTGTTGATTTTGCAAAAATGCCTTATGAGGACGAAGCAGAAATACCGCATATGTTAAAAATAGGCAAATGTGAAGTTGCAACAACAGGGGATTATACTAAAAGTGAATACTGTTTTAATTCCTCTTATGATGATTTTATATTCAAGGAATGTAAGCCTATTGTATTATTTGCAATTGAGATTGAAAATATATTTTACTATGTGTTCAAATGTTCGTATAAAAATTACAATTTTATTGCTATAACTAATCGTTGTCAACAACAAAAAGTTAAATCTAATATATATCACTACGGCAAGAAAATCATTGAAGCAATAAAACTTGGTCACAAGTCGTTTGATGATATTTATAAAACTTTCGGTGATGATATGATGTTACCGACAATATTCAGTGATGAATACATTGAGTATCGATATAGGTTATTAATGGAAAAACACAGATAAAAATAAAAGCCTCGTCATTTGACGAGGTTTTTTAAATCTTCAATTGTTTGAACTTTCTGTCTATCTTTTTTACTTTCTACAGTGATTTCACAATCATCAAATTTATTAGTAACTCCGCCGATATAGCTGCTATTAATAAAAGCCGAAATGGAAAACGACCCTTTAACACCTTTACCGTATGTTTTAAGTTCAATTTCATCAGCCCATATTGAAAACTTATTTATAAAATTGTCATCAAAAATAAAAATAGCATTTTCTTTGGTTGATATTATAATATGTTTCATAATTTTCACACTTTCTAAGAGGTTGTTATATTTTTGTTTTTCTTTCCTTACCTCTTGTCTACATTATAACGCTTGACAATCCAAATTGCAAGCGTTTTTTAATTCTGTAATACTTTTGTAACCTATTACGTAAAGTATTGAATATTGAACGTATAGGCGATATTTATACGGAGTGTATTAATGGTGTATGCGTGTCATTTTTACGAGTACTTATACAGAGTGTATTTTAAGTATAAACTATTATTA
>ERZ860508.1418-NODE-1418-length-13181-cov-3.684367_pt1 | contig 13181 bp, 9 predicted proteins | sample MGYA00509976_ERZ860508 | MGnify/ENA primary metagenome ERZ860508 (study PRJEB30046, sample SAMN00715242) | human gut metagenome | study: EMG produced TPA metagenomics assembly of the A metagenome-wide association study of gut microbiota in type 2...
ACTGCTGCCTCCCGTAGGAGTCTGGGCCGTGTCTCAGTCCCAATGTGGCCGTTCATCCTCTCAGACCGGCTACTGATCATCGCCTTGGTAGGCCGTTACCCCACCAACTAGCTAATCAGACGCAGGCCCATCCTCTAGCGATAGCTTATAAATAGAGGCCATCTTTCACAGCATCCTCATGCGAGATTGCTGTCACATTCGGTATTAGCACCCCTTTCGGGATGTTGTCCCCATCTAGAGGGCAGGTTGCCCACGCGTTACTCACCCGTTCGCCACTAAGATTATCGAAATAATCTCCGTTCGACTTGCATGTGTTAGGCATGCCGCCAGCGTTCGTCCTGAGCCAGGATCAAACTCTCCAATAAAGTTTATTGAAGAACTAATCTAGCTCTTATTATTTAAAAAAGAAGTTATTTGACTTGGTCTTGCGTTTTCACGCTCGACCCGCACATTCGCTTTTTTCTAGGTTTATGTTCAGTTTTCAAGGTTCAGTACCTAGCGATTTTGGCTTTTGTTTTGTTGCCGTATCGCGTCGACTTGTATATAATACCACGTGACCTAGGTTATGTCAACACTTTTTTCGACACTTTTTTGAGATTTTTTAGTGAAACACTTGGATTCGTGGAAAAAGAAACATGCTTGATTATCGCCTTTATCGGCATTAAAAATTCTTCAAAAAATCTCAAAAAAAGTAGCATTTTCAGCTGTTTTTTTCATAAAAACCGCCGAAAATCAGTAAATTTTTTCTTTGTTCCGCAGATTTTTTTCTTAAAATCATGTAGGTTTTTTCTTCTATCTTCATTATCCGCAAGCTACCGATTCAATACATATCCTTCCGGAGCATGCTTTTACATACTTTCCTTTAAAATAAATACGCTAAGTTTTCAATAATTCTATGACAAAGTTGTCTGAAAATGCTATAATAAGATGACTTCTATTTGCAGCCTTTGGTATTGGCTGCGCAGTCAATATAATGAAGAAGAGGTAGAAAATGTTTAAAGTACTAAAATTCATTGTCATCAGTGTTGTTTGCCTCATTATAATGGGAGCGTCAGTGCTTTATGGCTTCTCCAGTCTTTTTGCACCTCCTAATATGGATGAAACACTGATTCCGGACGCTGCTTCACAGTTCTACGATATCAATGGTAACGCAATCTATACTACGCTTTCGGAAGAACGCAGAGTACCTGTTACTATTGATAAGATTCCTAAGCATGTGCAGCGTGCCTTTATTGCTATTGAAGATAATCGCTTCTATGAACACGGTGGTATTGACTACCGCGGCACAGCACGTGCTCTGCTTTCTACATTAAGCGGTCACGAAGTACAGGGCGGCAGTACCATTACCCAACAGCTGGCAAAGAATGCTTTTCTTACGCAGGAACGTTCCATCATCCGTAAAATTAAGGAAGCTTTTATTGCCAAGGAACTTGAGCACAAATATACTAAGGATGAAATCCTCACTATGTATCTGAACCAGATTTATTTCGGTCAGGGCGCATACGGTATTGAAAGTGCTTCCATGTATTACTTCAATAAGCATGTTCAGAATCTGGATATCGCTGAAGCTGCTACTCTGGCAGCTATTCCCAAAAGACCTAACTACTTTAATCCTTTTGAAAATCCGCAGGAAAGTAAAAAACGTCAGGAGCTTGTTATCGACCAGATGGTCAAATACGGTTTTATCTCTGCTGCCGACGGTAATGCTGCCAAAGCAGAAAAGCTTGTCTTCAGCACAACACATAAAACCAATTCCGATCCTCGCTCCTATTTCTTCGATATGATTACCCAAAAGGTTATCGAAGAGGTTGGTGCAGACGCTCTCTATAAGGGCGGTCTTAAGATTTACACCACTTTAGACCCGGATATGCAAAAGGCTGCTGAAAATGCTATGAAGCATCTGCCGGGCTATTATACAGACGGCAAGAAGCTGACTCAGCCGCAAATGGCTCTTGTTGCCGTTGACCCGCATAACGGTTATGTTAAAGCTATGATCGGCGGCCGCGGCCAGGATAAGTTCAACCGTGCTACTCTTGCAGTACGTCAGCCCGGTTCTGCCTTCAAGCCTTTTGTCTATCTGACCGCTATGCAGAACGGTTATTCTCCGGCCAGTGTCATTGAAGATAAGGAAGAGGAATTCTCTCCCGGCTGGAAGCCGCAGAACTCCGACAGAGCATGGCATGGTAAGGTAAGCCTGCGTACCGCTCTGGTACGTTCTGTGAACGTGCCTACCGTTAAGCTGGCCCAAGAGGTTGGTGTAAGCAAAATCATTACCAATGCCGAAAAAATGGGTATTACTACTCTGGTTGATTCCGGCGCCTACAGCGATGCAAACCTCGCTATGGCACTCGGCGGTCTCAGCAAGGGCGTTAATCCGCTGGAAATGGCTGCAGCCTACGGCGTTCTGGCAAGCAACGGTATGTATTGCAAGCCTATTGCTCTGCTGAAGATTGTTGACCGCGAGGGCAAGGTTCTGTACGAAGCTAAGCCTGAACCCAAACGTGTTATTGATGCCGAAGCAGCATACCTGACTACTAATATGCTGCAGGATGTTCTTATCAGCGGCACTGCAGGCGGCATGGGAATCGGCCGTCCGGCAGCAGGTAAAACCGGTACTACCGATACCTACATTGATGCCTGGTTCGTTGGTTACACTCCCGACCTTAGTACTGCCGTATGGGTTGGCGATGATAACAACAAATCTATGAACCGTATGTACGGCAGCGGCGCTCCGCTTTCTATCTGGCATGATTTCATGGTCAACGCTCTGGCCTCTACTCCGCGCACCGGCTTCAGCAATCCGGGCGTAGCTGTTCCGCCGGAACCGGAAATCAAGCAGGATGATAAGGACAAAGATAAAGACAAGGATAAGGATAAAGATAAGGACAAAGACAAGCAGGCTCCCGCTACGGTAACAACTGAAGGCAATGCCAACCAGTCACCTGTAGTAAGCAGCCAGCCCACTAAAAAGAAACGCAGCATGAAGGACCGCGTTAACGAAATCATGGGCAAGCCTGTTGTCAGCAACCAGCCTACTCCGCGTAACTAATTCACTTTTATGGTGGTCACCAAGTGTGGCCACCATTTTTTATTGCTCAAAACTCGGTATACTGTATACAACAATTCCGGTTTATGCTATAATAATTATAGCTATAATAATTATAGCTATAAATCAGCTTAAATTAACGAACTATACTAATAAAAGGAGTACTGCCATGGAGAAGAAACCCGTAAAAATAGTTGAAACCGTCCTGCGTGACGGCCACCAGTCTCTTGCTGCCACCAGAATGCGCATCAGCGACATGCTGCCGGCACTGGAACAGCTGGATAACGCCGGCTACTATGCTTTAGAGGCTTGGGGCGGCCTTTGACTCCTGCCTGCGCTTCCTTAACGAGGATCCCTGGCAACGTCTGCGTACGCTCAAAAAGCACCTGCGCAAAACCCCTATTCAAATGCTGCTGCGCGGTCAGAACATTTTGGGCTATAACCATTATGCCGATGACGTTGTACGCGAATTTGTAAACCGTTCTGTTGACAACGGCGTATCTATTATCCGTATTTTCGATGCTCTTAACGATACACGCAACCTGGAATGTGCAATGCGTGCCGCTAAGGAAGCAGGCGCCCATGTTCAGGGTTGTATTGTATATACCATCAGCCCCTACCATCAGGACAAGGACTTTGTACAGCTCGGTAAGGAGCTGGCACAGATGGGCGCAGATTCCATCTGCATTAAGGATATGGCCGGTCTGCTGCGTCCCTACGCTGCCGAAAGCCTTATCCGCAGCCTGAAGGCGGAGCTTGACCTGCCTATCGACCTGCACACTCACTTCACCAGCGGTATGGGTGATATGACTTACCTGAAGGCTGTTGAAGCCGATGCGGACATGATTGATACTGCGCTTTCTCCGTTCTCTGAATCTACCAGCCAGCCCTGCACCGAAGCTCTGGTAGCAACGCTGGAGGGCACTCCCTACGATACAGGCATCAACCTTGCGGAGCTTAATGCATTAGCTGACTATTTCAAGGATGTACGCAAGAACCTTATCCACGATTTCAACCTGAATGCCAACATCCCCATCGATCCCAAGGTACTCACCTTCCAGATTCCCGGCGGTATGCTTTCCAACCTGCTGAACCAGATGAAGGAAATGGGCGTTGCCGACAAATACCCGCAGCTGCTTGAGGAAATGCCGCGCGTGCGTGCCGAGCTCGGCTATCCGCCGCTGGTTACTCCTACCAGCCAGATTGTAGGTTCTATGTCCGTATTGAACGTTGCACTTGGACGCTACAAGATGATTCCCCGCGAGGTTAAGGATTTGATTCTTGGCAAATACGGCCGCACTCCGGGACCGATTGACCCTGAGGTAAAACGCCTGGCCATCGGTGACGCGCCGCAAATCGACCACCGTCCCGCCGACGATATTCCGCCGCAGATGAAAAAGCTACGCGAAAAGCTGGCTGAAGAAGGCTTCCCCAACGCACCGATTGAAGACGTTTTAAGCTACGCCTCCTTCCCTGAGGTAACTCTTAACTTCCTGCGTCATAGCAACATCGGTATGAAATTCCACGATTTATAAGCACAACGCTAAAGAGCACGCTGAGAAATCAATCTCAGCGTGCTCTCTTTTTATGCAGATATTATTTTACATCCTCCAGATGTTCTTCCTGAAGCTCCTCGTGAATCTTTTCCGGCTCGTGCAAAAGCTGGATGCCGACGCGCACAATACGCATCTTGTCAATCTCCTCTACCGTAAAAGCAGCAGCAGGTGTCTGCACCTTCTGCCCAATCTTAGGCGGATAATCAAGCTGAGAGTAAACCCAGCCGCCGATAGTATCACAGTTTTCGGTATCTAAGGCCAGCTCAAAGGTATCGTTAACATCCTCCAGCAGCATTTTGCCGTCAACGGAATAGGTTTTGCTGCCCTTTTCCTCTACTTCCGGACGTTCCTCGTCAAACTCGTCCTGAATCTCGCCTACGATTTCCTCCAGAATATCCTCAACGGTAACCATACCTGCGGTACCGCCGTATTCATCAACGAGGATTGCCAGCTGGCTGCGATGCTTCTGCAGAATACGCAGCAGCTTGCTGATAGGCAGTGATTCCGGCACCAGCAGTACCTTACGCGCCAGACTGCGCAAATCAGGACGCTCGCCGGCATTTAAGCTGCGCAGCAAATCCTTGATATGCAAAAAGCCGATAATGTGATCCTTGTCCTCATCACAGATAGGATAACGCGTCATGCGCTCTTCAAGCGCTGTCTTGATATTATCCTCCCAGGAATCCTCCAGATACAGGCAGATCATATCGGTACGCGGCACCATGATGTCGCTGGCGCGACGGTCGGAAAAGTCGAAAACGTTATCCAGATAAGTAAGCTCTGTTTTATCAATATAGCCATGCTTGTGGCTTTCTTCCATCAGTATGCGGATTTCATCCTCGTTGTGCGCCTCTTCCGCCTCGCTCGCAGCCTCAACGCCTATACGACGCAACGTCCAGTTAGCAACATGATTTAAAAACCACACCGCCGGATACATCAGCTTATCAAACAGAATCAGCGGCGTTGCCACAAACAGAACAACCTGCTCAGTCTTTTGAATAGATAATGATTTAGGCACCAGCTCGCCTAAAACTATATGCAATGCGGTGATAACACCGAAGCCCACAACAAAAGCTATTGTATGCTCAACTTGCGGCGGCAGCTGCAGCAGATTAAAGACAGGATGCATCAGCTTCGCCACCGTCGGCTCACCAATCCAGCCAAGGCCCAGAGATGCCAGCGTGATACCCAGCTGTGTCACCGAAAGATAGGCATCGAGATGCTCCGTAACCTGCTTAGCGCTTTCTGCCCGCGTATTGCCTTCCTTAATCAGCGCATCAAGACGCGAAGGGCGTACCTTGACAATAGAAAACTCCGAAGCAACGAAAAAGCCGTTCAGCGCTACCAAAAATAAAATCGCTATAACATTAAACAAACATATGAGATAGTCCAAAAATCTCTGTAATCCTGCAGATTGCAGAAAAACAGTTTCACCTCCGTAAAATATATAATATTAATAGTATTGTACCATAGTTAGGCCATAAAGCAAAATAATTTTTTGTAAAATTTGTAGCAAAAAAGCCGCCGTATCAGCAAAAATTTACATGATACGACGGCTTTAAGCTTTTATTTGAGGTCGGCTACAGCTTTATGCAAAGATGATGCCTTATACTCAATCTTTAACTGCTTCAGCGCAGCGTTTGCACAGAGTCGGATGCTCAGCGTCCTGACCAACCTCGTCGCTGTAAATCCAGCAACGCTCGCATTTGTGGCCTTCGGCAGCAGCAACGGTAACCTTCAGGTCCTCGCGGCCGGTTGCTTCGGCACCTTCGGCAGCGCCTTCAACAACAACTGCCTGAGAAACGATCAGCAGAGTTGCCAGGTCTTTTTCTACGGATTTCAGGATAGCCAGTGCTTCGCCTTCGGCGTGCAGCTCAACCTTAGCGTCCAGGGAGTGACCGATTTGTTTGTTACGACGAGCCAGCTCCAGCACCTTGGTGATTTCGCTGCGGATTTCAATGAAGTTATCCCATTTAGTTTCCAGCTCTTCGTTGATGTATTCTTCCTTAACTTCCGGCCAGGGCAGCATTTGTACGGATTCCGGTGCATTAGCAGGTTTCTTCATGAACTGCCATACTTCTTCCATAGTGAAGCTCAGTACCGGGGACAGCATAACGATGAGATCCATAAGGATTTCATGCATAGCGGTTTGTGCGCTGCGACGCTCTTTGCTGTCTGCCTTGTAAGCATACAGGCGGTCTTTGAGGATATCCAGATAGAAGCTGGACATTTCAACGGTGCAGAAGTTATGGATTGCATGATACAGTACATGGAAATCATAGCTTTCGTAAGCAGCGGTAACTTCCTTCTTCAGCAGCTGCAGATGCATCAGAGCCCATTGGTCAAGCTCCAGCATTTCGTTGAACGGAACTGCATCAGTTTCATAGTTGAAATCGTTCGTGTTGCCAAGGATGTAACGGATGGTGTTACGGATTTTGCGGTATACCTCAGCCAGCTGTTTCAGGATTTTCGGGGAGATACGGATATCTGCCTTATAATCGGAGGAAGCAGTCCACAGGCGGATGATATCAGCACCGTATTGTTTGATTACGTCCTGCGGAACGATAACGTTACCTACGGATTTGGACATCTTGCGGCCATCGCCGTCAACTACATAGCCATGAGTCAGTACGGATTCGTACGGAGCACGGCCTGCAACAGCAACGGAGGTCAGCAAGGAGGACTGGAACCAGCCACGATGCTGGTCACTGCCTTCGAGGTACATAGCAACCGGCCAGGACAGCTCCGGACGCTTTGCGGCAACAGCCATGTGAGAAGAACCGCTGTCGAACCATACGTCCATGATATCGCTTTCCTTGTGGAAGTGCTTGCCGCCGCATTTCGGGCAGACAGTGCCTTCCGGCAGCAGCTCTTCTGCAGTGTGAGCCCACCATGCATCGCTGCCTTCTTTTTCGAACCAGTTAGCAACGGAGTCGATGGTAGCTTCGTTAATCAGATGCTCACCGCAGTTATCGCAGTAGAATACCGGGATAGGTACGCCCCATACGCGCTGACGGCTGATGCACCAGTCGTGACGGTCGCTTACCATGTTATGGATACGTTGTTGGCCCCAGGAAGGAATCCACTGTACATCGTCGATAGATTTCAGTGCTTCATCACGGAAGCCGTCGATAGAAGCGAACCATTGAGAGGTTGCGCGGAAAATAATCGGGTTTTTGCAGCGCCAGCAGTGTGCGTATTGGTGCTTAATGTTTTCTTTACCCAGCAAGCAGTTCAGCTCAGCCAGATATTTCAGTACCGGGATATTAGCGTCGAATACAAACATGCCCTTGAAGCGTTCACCTGCTTCTTCGGTCAGCTTGCCTTGGGAATCAACAGGGCAGAGAATCGGCAGCTTGTATTTCAGGCCGGTTTCAAAGTCGACATCGCCATGACCGGGAGCGGTATGTACGCAACCGGTACCGGCTTCGGTAGTTACATAGTCAGCCATAACTACGAGAGAGCGGCGGTTGTTGTATTCAGGGAACGGATGCACGCATTCAGCGAATTCCATATCTTTGCCAAGAGTAGTGCCGAGGATATTGCTGAGGTCCTTGTGGCAGACAGCGCCAACCTGAGCCAGCAGGTCTTTAGCCATAAAGAGAACTTCGCCTTCGCATTCAACCCAGGCATATTCCAGAGCAGGGTTCAGAGCAACAGCAACGTTGGCAGGCATGGTCCACGGGGTGGTGGTCCAAATTACCATGTAAGCTTTTTTGCCTTTAGCAGCTTCCGGAGTCTGGCCGTTGTCTTTTACCAGCGGCATTTTTACGAAGATAGTAGGAGTTTTTTGTTCGCCGTATTCGATTTCTGCTTCAGCCAGAGCGGTTTCGCAGTGCGGGCACCAGTAAACGGTCTTTTTGCCTTTATAGATATAGCCTTTGTTAGCCATAGTGCCGAATACACGGATTTGCTCAGCTTCAAAGCTGTGATGCAGAGTAATGTACGGGTTTTCCCAATCACCCAGAACGCCCAGACGTTTGAAGTCTTCGCGTTGAATATCAACCCATTGCAGAGCGAAGTCGTGGCATTTGCGGCGCAGAGTCAGCGGATCCAGCTCATTGCGGTTCAGTCCCAGTTCTTTGATAGCAGCGTGCTCAATCGGCATGCCGTGAGTATCCCAGCCGGGAACATACGGGGTGTCGAAGCCTTGAGCGTATTTGTATTTCATGATGATATCTTTTAAGATTTTGTTCAGGGCATGACCCATGTGGATTTTGCCGTTTGCATACGGAGGGCCGTCATGCAGAACAAATTTCTTGTGGCCTGCATGCAGAGCCTGCTTTTTGCCATAAATATCGTTTTCTTCCCAGAATTTCAGAAAATCAGGTTCGCGTTGCGGCAGACCGGCACGCATAGGGAACTCTGTTTCTGGCAGATTCAGTGTTTTACCATAGTCCATTACTAATAACCTCCAATTTTATTAAACAAAAAAATATAGCAATAATATAAAAAAGCTCCGTCCCTCAGATAAGGGACGAAGCTATAGACTAACAACGATTAATACGCTTGCGTATCATGCATCATTAACAAAACGTGTACTCCGTGGTACCACCCTCATGACAACAGCTTTTGCTGTACGCCACTCGTGTGCGCAATATCGGGCGCTCCCGTATGCAGCTACTAAGATTCGCCGCATCCGCTCCAAAGTGATTTTCACCTGCTTTACTTCGTCCGGGCTTGCACCATACCCCGGCTCGCTTAACCTGCGCCGCAAGCTACTGTCTTTTTCATCGCGTTAGCAAATATCAATAAACGCTAATATTATACATTAGACAATGTGATAAGTCAAGGAGTGAAGAGCCTTGCACTGCCAAAATTTTATAATACACATCTTCAGTCTTCTTACTGCTAAAGTCATATGTTAACAATCTATTCGAAGAATTATTCTTAATCCTGCTCTGTTAACATAAAGTATTTGAACTTCAGTCTTTAACCAAAACGTCACAAACACTCGCTTGCGAAAAATACTTCTTTATGTTATATTATAGGCAAGAAGACAACCGCCTAAGCGGTTCGTGCCAATCCAATCGGCTACGCCTCTTGGGGCACTATCGCATGGCGTGCATGAGCCAATCAGCATTGTCCTACGGACTCGCTTCTTGGATGCACCCGCAACCAAGTGGGTTGCCCGAAAAAAAGAGTAGAAAAGCCACTCCGTTACCGGTCAAAGTTCAGGAGTGGTTTTTCTATGTCCGTAACTGTCTTATTACTTTCGGTTCTGAAAAATGAACGTCAGCAACGCTACGATAAAAATTCCAAAGGACATTAAGTCCTGAAAACTGAAATATACCATAGACATCACCTCCATTCCTAAGAATTTTGGCAATGCCACCCTGCAACACGGTCATCTTGCATAGTATTTTATCATACTGTCATCAAACATACAACGAACAAACTGTGAAGTTTGCGTTGTATGTTTTTTCTTTTTACAAAAATCTCCCCAGCCTTACGTGAGCGTAAAGCCGGGGAATTAAGCTGTTCTTCTAACATTATTTTATAAAACTAAATATTTCCTTTTTGCATCTGAATCTTTGTTTCTTCTTTTATAGCATCTTCATAATATTGTATGCTATTGTACATATCATTCAAAGATTTATTATCCATTCCATGAGTTGCTTTCAAAATACCTTTTAAGAAATGTGCCAACAAAATCGTACAACAATCAGCCACTTGTTCAGGAGTACTAATATTTTTTATACTTGCTGTTATTTGCTTACTTTGTCCTCCACACATACTAAGGATCTCTTTTTTATATTTTGATATAGCCTTATCATTATTTATTTCATACAAGCAGCTATATAAAATATTCCATAGAAGATTCAGGTTACTAAAAAGCTGATTCAAATTACTGATTTCTAAATCTCCTTTTGATTTAACTTTGTTTAAAATCTCGGCTTTATATTCTAGTGCGTAATATTCAAAACTTCTCTTATTTCTGTTTTTCAACCCCTTCATACGATTATCTACATCCCAAAGCGATCTGCATACACCATCATAATTTAAGTGTTTAGTTAAATAAGCAAAAACATCTGTAGCATAATTATTGAAAATTTCTCCAGCACTGCAAATATAATTCTTTCTAGCTGATTTTAATTCCTTTAATTTTTCCAAAGGATCGCCTACAATAAATTGCCATACTTTTTTTAAACAGAGTAGTGCACCTGCCACAGCGGCAAATTCAAACATTAAATCTGCAACATCACCAAAATCATCTAAATCTATACCGTCTTCTAAACTTTTACAAAAAGCTTCAGTGTAACCATCCATAAATCCTTCACAAAAACTATTACCCATTTCAAATAATGAATTATTGCTTGCAGCAGTCATGCCAATATGACTTATTGTATATGCTACTGTAAATTCAGAGGCATGTTCAAAAAATGATTTAAAGCTTTCAGCCGTAGATTTTTCTAAATTTGATAAAGAAACAACACTAACAGGATTTCTTCCTAATTTTTCTAAACATCTAACATGCAAATTTCCAGCAGTATCCAAAGACTCATAACATAAATCTTTGTTATAAAGCAAAAGATATTTTAAAGCGTCATTACTAGATACATTAGCAGCTTCACTAGGCATTTTGATACCATAACTTTCAGCTATTTGTAAAATCTCCCGATCTGACATCGATTTAGAAAATATTATATCGCCCAAAGTACAAACAGCATTAGCATTAAAAGGATTTTTTACTCTAACATTAAGCAAAGTTCTAACTTTTTTTCTGCATTCGTTGTCACCCGAAAAAATTGAATAATAAATTTTTCTAATCCCAACTGTTAATCCCATAACTAAAATCTCCTTGTAATTTACTCTCTATTTTTTATAAAAGAATCGCTATATAGTTATTATATCACCCCGTCCCCCCCCCGCAACCAAATATCCATTTGGTTGCGAATTAAAAAATAATAGTGCTCTGTCAAAAGCACTCAACCTAAATTATCAGTTTAACTTATGTTCTAACAAGCCACCTCTCTCTCAATCCTCCCCCTTCGTACTCCACTTCCTCTGTGTCACCCTCGCCAACTCCTGCAGCAAATACTCCGGTCGCATCTCCAGCACAGCAGCAATCCTCAAAAAAGCAACAAAACTCAAAGACTGCCTGCCATTTTCAATCTTAGTCATCGTCCGTCGCGACACCCCAATCATCCTGGCAAACTCTTCCTGATTTATCCCTGATGCCGTTCTATACGATCCTATAAGCACTCCCAGTTCAACCAGTTCTGGCAAATAATCCGAATCCACCAGCTCTTCAGAATACAAATTTCTAAGTCTTTTTCTCATACTGTCACCTCAAAATATTACTATTTTGCTAACAGATTATTACAAAAAGACTAGTCAAAACGTTTTTGCGCATTATTATGCTCAAATAAGAAACTTGCTAATCTTCTGTGTTATAATAGGCACATCAAGACTTGATGTAGTACAGCACAGAATTCTGCCATATGCGGTAAAACTACCGCCACAGAAAGGAACTGGACAACATAACAACAAAAAACTGCCCTGAGCAGGAAAACTCCGAAGAAATAATCTGCTGCGTGCCGGAAGGCACCGAACCGCAGGACTGCACGAAGGAAAAAACAACCTTCACTCTCACAGAATTCAAGGAGCTGGTTCACAGCGCCCAAAATGGTGACCGCGAGGCCATCAACACATTATGCAACGCCTTTAAGCCCTTAATCTACAAAGAGGCCTATCGCTACGAAGTGCGTGAAGCCTTGGGCGAGGACGCAATCAATACTGCCTGGTTAATCTTTTTAGAGCAAATCAAGAAGTATAAGGATCGCGACTTCGGGCATCTGCCAGGACTATTGCAGTACCATGTCCATTACGGACTGCTGCATAAGTTTACGCGTGGAAAATCTGTCAAGGATTGTTATTATCTGGACGCAGAGGAAGAAGGCGAAGAAAGGCAGATTGCTGACAAGAAGAATGATATTGACGAGCTGATGCATAATCAGCTATTGTCTGATACGATGCGTAAGCTCACTAAAGAGCAATTTACTGCTGTCAATGAGCTTGTTCTGCAGGATGTTGATTACAAAATATTTTGCGATAAGCATAAGTGCAGTGTGAAAACTGCTTACAAGCATCGTGCTAACGGTCTAAAAAAATTAAAAGCAATAATTGCTTAATCCGCTAAGCGTTCTGCCCTACTATGGGCAGGACGCTTTTTTACTGTGCGGATGTAAAAACAAGAGTGTCCAGTTTTTGGGGTTTCACCAAAAGAGAACTGTCCAAAAACTGGGTTTCACCAGAACCAAGTGTCCAAAGTAAAATTCGACTCTCTCTTGCAAACTGTCCAAAAAAAGAGCAATGTCAAGTAAATGGGATTCAACCTTTTCTTTTGTCAAGGAACATGGATTCAGCTTTTTCTTTTTGTCAAGAGTTGGGAAAATCTCTTTTTTTATTGTCAAGGATTTAGGAAACCTCCTTTTTTCAGTATCAAGACTTTGGAAAATCTCTCTTTTGGACTGTCAAGTACTATGGGTACAGTATAGACTTGGGCTGCACCTACGCTCTACTTCTACCGTACTTTACGTCTATCCTTTAGGTAGTACTCTAAAGAACAAGGTTAC
>ERZ860508.1441-NODE-1441-length-12990-cov-2.065249_pt1 | contig 12990 bp, 9 predicted proteins | sample MGYA00509976_ERZ860508 | MGnify/ENA primary metagenome ERZ860508 (study PRJEB30046, sample SAMN00715242) | human gut metagenome | study: EMG produced TPA metagenomics assembly of the A metagenome-wide association study of gut microbiota in type 2...
GTGCCCGCAGGCATGCGTGAAGCCGTCGTTCTGGCTCGCGAAGGGGAGTCCGGTCTTTTCCTTCACGGAGAGGCCGTCGATATCACCGCGGAGCAGGAAGGTCTTGCCGGGCTTCCCGCCGTGAATAGTGGCCAGCGTGCCGGTCGTCAGGTTCTTGCCGCAGGGACGCCATTCGATCCCGGCTCGGGTCAGTTCTTCGCGGATCTTCTTCGCGGTCTCCACTTCTTTTGTGCTCGGCTCAGGGTGCGCGTGGAAATAGCGGCGCATCTCGATCTGGTACGGGTTGAATTTTTCTGCCAAAGCTTTCAGATCCATTTTCAATTCCTTTCTGACTGACACAGAGGCCCGGCGCGTGACGCCGGAACCTGAGAAATCCAATGTGATAAGGCCCTCCGCGGTCTGACGGGAGGGCCTCGAGCAAAGCAAAATCAAGTGAGGGCTGCGGCCTTCATCAGAACATCTTCACGAAGATGCCCGCGATGAAGACAGAGGTGATCGTCACCGTGACGAAACCGCCGACGATCATCGAGGGGAAGAGTTTCCCCATGAGGAAATCGTACTCTTCACGGGTCTTCGCGACGGTCTTGCAGGTGTTATCCGTGATGATCTGATCGAACGGGAAACCGTAGAGCGCGGTGAGGCAGTTCGCGAAGCAGAGGAAGAAGCTGCGGTGCAGGATCTTCGACGCGACGAAGGCAAAGAGCGTCATGCCGGCGACACCGACGATAATGAAGCCGATCATCGGGCCGATCATGCCGAAAAGCAGCTCCGGGGTCATGTCCTTAAGCCCATCAAAAACGAAGCAGATGAGGCCGAGCATCATGATGTTGAAGGAGTTCGCCTTGTGGAGCGAATCGCGGTCAAGGAACCCGAGCGTGCAGAAGATGACACCGAGGATCAGGGCCCAGATGGCGCCGGACACGCCGGTGTACTTGCCGATCACTGAGGCAACCCAGGCGACGAGGCCGAGCTTCGTGAGAATTACGATCGAGCTGTTGTACTTCTCCGGCACCTGAAGCGGAAGGCGCTTCACGTTGTCGCCGCCCGCCGCGAGCTCAATCGCGTTCTGCATCGCTTCGCGGTCCGCTTCTGACGCCTTCAGAGTGCCGTTCCGATAGCCTTCAAGAAGCCGGCGGCTTTCCTTCTTCAGCGCGAAAGCGGTGAGCGGGTAGCCCGCGAAACCCTGAATGCAGTACATCGAAATCGCGAAAAGCGCGGCAACCGTGAGACCGGCCTCCATAGCGGCTTTCTGCATCATGGTGGCTGCCACGATGCCGCCCGTGAGCGGGGGGAGACCGGCGATCACGAGCGTCCGGTCCATGAAGAACGGGCAGATAAAGAAGGCAGCAAGGCACATGCCGAGGAGTCCGAGAAGACACGTCACCACGGTCTTCCACTGCTCCAGCAGCCGCTTCATGGAAATAATCGTTCCGAGGTGAACAATCATCACCATCACGCAGATTGTGCCGCCGAACGGGATGAGGTAGGAGTCTTTGATGAGGTCGTGGGGGAGGACCGTCCAGTAGCCGAGCAGGAAAAGGCAGGCCGTCACGAAGACGGAGGGCACCCAGGCTTTTGTCCAGGAAGACACCAGCTCGCCGATGATCACGGCAGCGCCGCACACCGTAAAGGCAAGGAGAAAGTTATACATTTTTATTGTCCTGGTAAAAATTGATTCAGGCAGGCTATGAAACCGGTCACATCCTGAATGTATAGACTTTATTCATTTTAGGTTCAAAAATATTATTTGTGAAACAAGTGAGACATTTTCCTAGATACTTTCGGATAGCGTATATTTGGTATCAAATATATTAAGCAGATGAAAAATAATAAAAAATTGTTTTTATATGAAATCCTGAAAATATAAACTCTGGGGAGCGGCGGTGTTCCGCCGTGTTCTTCAATGCTTTTCCTCTAGGACCTGAGACCTAAGACGATCTACTACCGGTGGAGGATCCCTGCTGGGTCTAGCGATCTATCGTTTTTTCTTAAGAAAATCCGTAATATAGGAACGTAACTCCAATGGTTGTTGCATTATTGCCTGGGCAGATTCCTCTCCTTCCTGCCCAGGCTGTTTTTTTTGCCATCCGTGCCGGATGCGCGCCTCGAACTTCTCCCATCTCTCCCGCTGCCAGCTCTGACGCTTTTCTCCTCCTCCGCTTTCCGCCGGGCGGGAAGTGAGGTAAAGTTATCTTGAAAAAAATACTGAATTAATCATGATGACAGTCCGGGAGTCGAAAAACCTGCGGGGACGGTCGTCAGTAAGAGGATTCCGAAAATGGCGGAAAAGAAAGCAGACGGCGCGAAGCCGCGCTCCGGGTGGGGCGGCAGAAGACCCGGCACCGGCCGGAAGAAAGGTCAGGGGAAGGGGCTCACGGAGCATCTTCAGGTCTCAGTGACACCGCTTCAGAAAGAGACCTTCAGGAGAGCGGGCGGCAATATGTGGATGCGTCACGTGCTTGATGTCGAAAGCGCGGCGGAGCTTCCGCCTGGCGCCATGGTGATGAAGACGGAGCTCTCCCACGCCGAGATTGAGTATGAGGTTTCAAGCGTCCAGGCCGGTTTCCCGTCCCCGGCAGATGACTACGCGCATGAGCCGCTCGACTTCAATGACCTTCTCGCACCGAACCCCGAGAACACGTTTGTCGTTCACGTGACCGGCGACTCCATGGTGGATGCCGGCATCACGCCCGGCTGTCTTCTCGTTGTCTCGCGCCTTCTTGAGCCCCGGGACGGCGACATTGTGATCGCCCGGATCAACACGGATTTCACCGTGAAGCGTCTTGTGAAGCGGGACGGGAAAATGGAGCTGCACCCCGAGAACAGCAGCGGTCTCTACCGGACGATCATTCCGGGCGAGTGCGATGAGTGGTCCTTCATCGGCGTTGTGACGAATGTGATCCAGAGCTTCTCCGCGGCCTCGCGCCGCTGAAAGACCGGCGCGGGAAAAGAGGAGTGAGGAAGGGGGCGGAAGATGCTGGAGCCTCGTTTTGCGCTGGTCGACGCGAACTCGTTCTACGCGAGCTGCGAGCGGGTATTCCGGCCGGATCTGCTGAAGACACCGATCGTGGTGCTCTCGAATAATGATGGCTGCGTGGTCACGCGGAGCGCCGAAGCAAAGGCGCTCGGCATCAAAAACGGCACGCCGGCTTTCAAGATCGGGGATCTGATCCGATCGGGGAAAGTGGTCGCGTTTTCATCAAACTATGAACTCTACGGCGATCTCTCCGCCCGCATGATGAAAACGGTGTCGCGGCTCGTGCCGGCGATTGAGCCGTATTCGATTGATGAATGTTTTATTGACCTCACCGGGGTGGAGAAGGAGATCCCGGAGCTTCTCACTGCGATCCGGAGCCGGGTGCTGCGGGGGGTCGGGATTCCGACCTGCGTCAGTTCCGCCCGTACGAAGACACTTACGAAACTCGCGAATCATCTCGCGAAGACCTATAAGGGGCTTGGCGGCGTGCTCGACTGGGAGAGCCTCACGCCCTCGCGCCAGGAGCGCGCGATGAAGCTCGTTCCGGTGGAGGAAATCTGGGGAATCGGACGCCGGATCGGGTCGAGGCTTAACGGGATGGGGGTCAGAACTGCCTATGACTTCACGCGGCTTCCGAATTCACTCGTCCGGAAGCAGTTCGGCGTGACGCTCGCGAGAACGCATGAGGAGCTCCTCGGACACCCGTGCCTTGCGCTTGAAGCCGCGCCGCCCCCGAAGCAGCAGATCATGCGGTCGCGGTCCTTTACGGAACCGGTCGCGGACCGGGCGGCGGTCGAGGCGAGTGTCGCGACGCACGCCGCGGAGGCCGCCCGGAAGATGCGCTCCCAGAAAATGGCAGCTTCACTGGTTGAAGTCTTTTTTCAGACAAATATTTTCAACCCGAACGTTCCCCAGTACTTCGCGGCCGGTGTGGCGGCGTTCCCGCGGGCAACCGCGGATACGCTGAAAATCACCGACGCCGCGGTCCGGGTGGTCCGCGCGAAGTGGCGGGACGGCTTCGCCTTCAAGAAGGCGGGCGTCATGCTGACAGGGCTTGAGCCCGGGATCTCGCCGCAGCCGGATCTTTTTACGGAAGAAGAGGACGACCGGAGCCGCCGCCTTATGCGGACGCTGGACGACCTGACGGGACGATTCGGAAAATCCGCGATCGTGACCGGGAGTTCGATCGCCTCAGACCGCTGGGAGATGTGCCGCGGGATGCTCTCTCCCTGCTACACGACGCGATGGGAAGATCTCCTCAGCATCGCCTGACAAAGCCTTAAAGAGCCGATCTACCCCTTATAGGATAAAAACTAACATTTACCTCGAATTATTAACAGCTTATTTTTACAAGCGTATACTTGAGAGTGAAGGAAAGGTTGCAAAAAAGACAATTATCAGGACGGTAGTGCCTGTAGTCAGAATGAGCACGCCGGCCAACTGAATGGAAGGAGATGGATATGAGAATACTGCTCCCTGTTGACGGCAGCTCCTACAGCCGCTATGCGGCTGAATTTATTGCGTCCCGTACGTCGATGATCGGGAAGAAGCCCGCGGTTGAGGCGTTTTATGTGGCGGCTCCCCGAGGCCGTGTGGTGACGGAGATCTGGAACACAGATGTGTATGACAGCTGGATCAAGGCAGGTGCCGAAAAGGCGTTTGTGATGGTCCGCTCGCCGCTTGGCATCAAGGGCATCAAGGTCGAAGAGAAATGTGTGGTCGGCGCGCCTGCCGAAGAAATCGTGAAAGAGATCGGCGCCTATAAGCCTGACCTCGTCGTGATGGGGGCACAGGGTAAGACCAACGTGAAGAAGCTCTTCATGGGGTCTGTCACGAACGCTGTGCTTGCGGGCTGCGATACCCCGGTGCTGCTGGTCCGTGAGAAACCCGCTCCCGCCCAGGACGCGCTTCGCGTCGGCATCGCGGTCGATGGTTCCGAATACAGCCTGAAGGCCATTGAATGGATCGGCAAGAACCGTGAGCTTTTCGGCAACAAGGCGGATTTTGAAGTGCTGAGCGCGGTGGAAGACTTCTACGCGGATCTGATGACCGCGGCGAACGACTGTGACGCGCCGACGGTCTCGATGGAAGACGCGGAGAAGTACGAGCAGCAGGAGTTTGAATACGCCACGGCCCGCGCGATTCCCGCGCTGCAGGATATCGGGGTCCAGCCCCGCGCCGTGCGGCTCGTTGGGAATCCGGGTGACGCGATCGCGCGTTACGCGAATAAGGAAAAGCTTGACCTCGTGGTGATGGGGTCTCACGGCTTCACGAACTTCAAGAGCGCGGTGCTTGGCTCCGTCGCGACCCGTGTCGCGGCCGAAGCGGAGTGCCCGATTCTGATCATCCGCTGATGAGTTTCTGGTGCTGCTTCATCTGAGGCGGCTTCCGGATGGGGGATGGCGGGCCTTTCAGTTTTCCGGGGAGCCGTTTTCTGAGTGATTGAATTTTGAAGAGTTTTTGACAGATCTGCCGCTAATATCCGGTAGATTGGGAGGGAGGGGGAAGAGCGCCACGATTTATCCGCTTACGCGCGGTTCGGCACAGGCTCTTCGCTCTCCCTATAGAATGGACCGATCAGCTGTTTACGCGTAAAGGTTTACCGAAATGCCGAAAATCCGATTCGCCCCGGCGGCCGTCAGTGCTTTTGTGGGACTCGCGGCGGCCTGGATTGCCGCTCACCTGTCAGACAGCCCTCTCACCATCGGGGGTGTCGGCGTGCTGGCGCTGATGTTCGCCTACGGTAAGTGCATGATGGATGAAAAGGCGAAACTCGAACGCGAGAGGCTGATCCGAACGACGGAAAGAGAATCTGCCGCGCAGCGGGAGGCTAAACACAGCCGTCGGGGTAAAAGTCCGAAGGCGGCCGGAAAAGCGGCCGCGGAGCAGAGTGAAAAAAGAGGAAAGAACTGATGCAGAAAAACGGAAAAGGGAAGCAGGTGCTTCTGATCACAGACGTGGCGGGCTACAGCAAAGTGGCGCTTTCCGCCATGCTTCCGGTGCTCACGCACCTGGGCTACGACCTCTATAACCTTCCGACCGCGCTGGTGTCGAATAACTTCGCGTACGGTGAATACGCTTTCCTCGATACGACGGACTACATGCGGGATACGCTCCGCATCTGGCAGCATCTGGGGTTCCACTTTGATGCGGTGTCGACAGGTTTCATGACGTCCGCTGAACAGGCTTCGCTCGTCCGTGCCTTCTGCCAGGCGCAGCGCGCCGCCGGAGCTCTGATTTTCACGGACCCGATCATGGGCGATGAAGGTTCGCTCTATCAGGGGCTTCCTGAGGAGACGGTCGGCTTCCTGCGGGAACTGATCCCGGTCTCGGACTTCCTGCTTCCGAATTACACGGAAGCCTGCCTGCTCGCCGGTATTCCTTATTCGAAGGAACCGATTTCGATGGATGACGCGAAGGCGCTGATCGCGAAGCTGCGCGATCAGGGCGCGAGGTCTGTCGTGGTGACGAGCATGCAGGTGGAAGGGGAAGGCTCCGTTGTCTGCGGGTACGACGCGAAGGCGGATCACCATTTCATCCTTCCCTATAAGCTCATTCCGCTCAGTTTCTCCGGAACCGGCGACATCTTCTCCTCGGTCTTCATCGGCCGCACGATGGCCGGATTCCCGATCCGTGAATCCACGCAGTCCGCGATGGATGCGGTGTACGAAATGATTCTCGCGAATAAGGATGTCGCGAATAAGTTTGACGGCCTGCAGATTGAGGCCTCACTCGATATCATCGATCAGACGGCGCCTAAGGCGTAAAGCCGCGCGCTGTCTTTCAAACAAATGAAAACGCTCTGGATCTATCCGGTCCAGAGCGTTTTTTTGGAGTGTGGTTTCCGGGAGGCCGCAGCCGCCCGGAAGACATCACACTCAGAGCGTACCCATGTAGGTGATCACGAGCGCGTTCACAAGGTCAATCAGGAAGGCGCCGACAATCGACACGATGAGCCAGGCGCGGGCCGAAGAACCATACTTTTCGCCGATCGCCTGCATGTTCGCGAGGCCGTTCACCGTAGCGCCCATGCCGAAACCGATGCCGCCCACAGCGAGCATCACGTTGTCGTACTCCTTGCCGAAGAGCTTGATGAAGACGAGCCAGGCAAAGGCAAGCATCAGCACAGTCTGGGCCGCGAGAATCACGATCATCGGAATCGCGAGATTCACGAGTTCGTAGAGCTTCAGCGAGTTGATCGCCATCGTGACGAAGAGGATCAGGCTGATGTCAGCGACAGCGTTGAGTCCCTTGCCTTCAACAGAGAAGGAGTGGGTGAAGTCACCGATGTTGCGGACGATAGCGGCCACGATCATGGAGCCGATATAGGCGGGGAGCGTGATGTACTGACCGAGGTAGCTCGAAACCACAGTGCCGAGCGCCATGCAGAGCGCGACGATGGAGCCGGCCTTCATCAGTTCGTCCGTGAACGTGGGGGTGTTCGCGCGCTGCTCGGATGTGATGGACACTTCGGTGTCAGAGGGCAGCATCAGCTTTTCCTCGGGCTCATGCGGCTGCTTCGGGGTCTGAATCTTGTAGCGGTGAATCACCCATTCGCCGAACGGGCCGCCAAGGACGAGCGCCGCGACCATGCCGAACGTGGCAGCCGTGATGCCGACCGCCGTGCCGCCCGTGACGCCGTAGGTGTGTTCAAAGAACGGACCGAAGGCCGCGGCCGTGCCGAGACCGCCCATCATGGAAACGGAACCGGCGAGAATGCCGTAATGCTTATCAAGCCCCATCGCCTGAGCGATCGTCATGCCGACGAGGTTCTGCAGCACCACGAGGACAGAAACCGCGATGAAGAAGGAGACGAGGAGTGTGCCGCCCTTCTTGATCAGCTTCAGGCTCGCCATAAGGCCGATCGTCGTATAGAAGGCAAGCATCAGAAGCGTCTGCAGCGACGAATCAAAATGCACCTTCATGATGTTCATGCCGTCGAGAATCGAAAGCACGATGGAGAACAGAATGCCGCCGACCACCGGGCTCGGAATCGAGTACTTCTCGAGAATGCTGACGTGCTTCTTCACCCAGACGCCGAAATAGTACGTGAGCACCGCGAGCGCGAGCGCCTGAATGGCGCTTGCGTTGACGAAGAGCACTCCGCCTTTGAACGCATAATCCATTTGAATCTTCTTTTAATTAAATAACAGGTAAAAGCCATTATCTGCTACAAATGGATTTTGTTAATACCGCATTTACGGTAAATGCTCTAAGAGGTAGTCTTTACGGCTGAAGTCCTAAATGAAACCGGCAGCAGGATGGATGAAGCGCTGCCGGCTCTTTCGCCGGAGACCGGGATGTCCCCCGCGGGTCCGTTCACCGTGGAGTGTCATTTCGCACGGGCCGCAGTGGAAGCGGGCGATGAATTTCATCGGGCCGGAGGTGAGAACGATCGGGGTCGGGCGGATCTTTTCACCCCGCTTGATCGCTTCCTTCGGACAGATACCGAGCGTATATCGGATGCAGTGACGGCAGTGCATGAGTTCAGCTTCACCCCGGACTTCGCCGGTTTCAAACGCCATCTGGGTGACGGTCGCGCCGCGCTCTTCATAGAACGCCTTCGCGCGGCTGTTATAGACGTTCGCCCGGTAGTCAAGCGTCTTCACGGGGAAGGGAACCACCTTCACGGGAGCCCGCTCCCAGCGCGTAAAGGCGCCGCGCCTCGCTTCCTCAAACTTTTCGACGAGCGACCGACGAAGGTTATTCAGGACTGAAACCGGAACGAAGAGCGGCGTTTCCTCGTGAAGCTCGATCGTATCGGCCCGGTAGTCAGTGTCGCCAAGCTTTGAAAGCGCGTTTTTCTGCTGCTCAAGCGACTTCGCGCCGTTTTTCGCGGGATCGAGCGCCATCGTTTCGCGGATCGCCGCGCGGCACCCTTCGGCGTCCTCGATCGAAAGCGAAATGCTCTTCGGATCAACGGAAGCCTCAATCCTCACCGGGATCTTTCGGACTGAGGTGTCACCCTCAAGCTCCCGGGTCCAGGCCTGATCGTGGTTCCGGAGGATCTGTGTTCCGGGGCGGAGGTTCGCGAGCTTGGCGGGGGACTCACGCGTGAAGATTTCCGTTGTCCGCCCTTCAAGCGGTTCGACGCGGTTCGCGAGGAGCCCGGAGAGTTCCCCCTTCTGATCGTAGAACGTGAGACCGTCGCCGTTATGAAGCGGTTCGTTCGCGCGGATCACGATGGAGCGGGCATTGATTTTCTTCACGGTGCCGATCGGTTCACCGGCGTTTTTCGGCGTCGTGATGGTCGCAATATGAGGAATCCGGCCGTGAACAAAATATTCCGTCGCGCCGCGGTTAAAGGTCTTTGCGGGGTCCGGCGTGAAGGAGAAACGGACATCTCCCACGCTTTCCTTCGCGTATTCGGGGTGAGTATTGAGAAAAGCGTCCAGTTTCTTCCGATAGAACGCCGTGATGTTCTTCACGTAGTCCATATCCTTCAGCCGCCCCTCAATCTTGAAGCTCCGGACACCGGCCGCGACGAGTTCTGCAAGGTTTCCGCTCTGATTGTTGTCTTTGAGGGAGAGCAGGTACTGATGGCGCGCAAGAACCGTGCCGTCCTCAAGCGCGGCATCAAAGGGCAGCCTGCAGATCTGGGCGCAGGCACCGCGGTTCGCGCTCCGGCACTTCACGGCTTCGCTCGCGTAGCACTGGCCGCTGTAACTCACGCAGAGCGCCCCGTGCACAAAGAACTCAATTCGGGCTGAAGTGAGGACATCCGCGATCGCGCGGATTTCTGGAAGCGTCAGTTCGCGCGCCGGCACGATCTGCGAGAACCCGGTTTCTTCAAGAAACTTCGCTTTTTCAGGCGTCCGGATATCGCACTGCGTTGAGGCGTGAAGCTGGATCGGCGGGAGATCGGCTTCGAGAAGCCCCATATCCTGAACGATCAGCGCGTCAACGCCCGCGTTCCAGGCGTCCCAGGCGAGCTTCGCCGCGGGTTCAATCTCTTCATCCCGGAGAATGGTGTTGAGAGTCATCATGACGCGGCCGCGGAAGCGGTGCGCCGTTTCACAGAGCCGCGAAATATCCTCAAGGCTGTTCCCGGCCGCGGACCGCGCGCCGAAGGACGGCCCGCCGATATAGACAGCGTCCGCGCCGTGGCGGAAAGCCTCGATACCGATGTCCGCGTTCTTCGCGGGCGAGAGGAGTTCCAGTGCTTGAGGATTATGTGGCATGTCGCTTTGAAAATCAGTGAGATAAGAAGGGGAGAGGCGCCCGTCACCTGAAGCGGAGAGAGTCCGTTTCAGGAGAAGAAAAGAGGCTGCGCCATTTTAAGCGCTCAAGGAAAGCCCGTGCGGGTCTAGTCGTTCTCGGTGCGGAAGGCCGCGGCTTTCCGGTAGCGCGTGAGGAGTTCGAGTTCTGTCTTATTCTGCTCAACCGCGGCCTTTACCGCGCGGTCAACCGAGAGGAACGAGAGCGAGGTGAGCGGAAGCTCCGGAATCACGGCGTGAGAGAGCGCCTCACGGGCCCGGCGGTGGAGACGGCAGATGAAGAGGCGGCAGTTCGAGCGCGCGAGGTCTCGCGCGAACATCTGAAGCGCTTCAATACCGGTGCCGTCAAGGTCCGCGCATTCCTCAAGACTCAGAATCAGGATGGAGATCTTTTCTGCCTGACGCCGCGCCTCGTACATCGCTTTTGTCTTTTTCATCATCGGTTCGGCGTTCGCGAAGAACATCGGCTGATCAAGCCGCAGGATCAGGATCCCAGGCACCGGCGTCGCGGTGGAGAAGATCAGCCGGTTCACGTAGCTGTGAGACCCCGGGAGATGGCGGAGTTCCGAGACATGCGGCTCCGCGGCGTTGAAGAGAATGAACACCACGGAGAGGACAACAGAAACGAGAAGGCCATTCAGCACGCCGAGAATCGCGACCGCGAGGAAGGACGAGATGACGAGCAGCCGGTCCCGCTTCCAGCGGAAGTAGGGGAGCAGGGGCTTCGGGGAAAGACCGTGCGACACCGCATTGATCACAATGGCGGCGAGGATCGGTTCCGGAATCCGCTCGACCAGAGGAAGGAGGAAGATGATCGCCAGAACGCAGACCGCGAGAGCCGTTGCGGCGGAGAGCCGGCTTTTCGCGCCGGCCTCCTCATTCAGGCTTGTCGCTGAGTAGCCCGCGCCCACCGCGAGCCCGCCGAAGAACCCTGAGACAACGTTCGCGGTGCCGAGCGCGATCAGGTCCCGGTTCGTGTCAGGGGAGTCACCGTGGCGGGCTGCCGCCCCGTGGATACTTGAGTAAGACTCGGCGTACACCATGAGGCAGAGCGCCGCGCTCATCTGAATAGCGCCGATCCAGTCAGCGTTCGCGAGACTTTCGAGCGACAGAGCGTTCCGATGCAGGTCGATATTCCCGACGAGCGGAATGCCGTACTCGGGGAATGGGATCACGTAGGTCGCGGCTACCGACACCGCGATCACCCAGAGACTCGCGGGCTGCTTCGGCCACCGCCAGAAAAGGAGAATGACGAGCGCCGCGGCACCGAAGAGAAGCGGCGCGGGGCTGAGTGTCGGAAGCGCCTGAACCGTGTGGAACAGCCGTCCAAACGGCGACATGGTGTCAGGTGTCAGCGTGAAGAGCTTTGGAAGCTGCATCAGCGTGATGGTGAGCGAGAGTCCCATCGTGACGCCCCGGAGCACCGGTTTCGCGACAAAGTTTGAGGCGCGCCCGAAGCCAAGGAGCCTCGCGAGCAGGAACCAGAAGCCTGTCATCATGACAAGCACGGCGGCGAGCGTCTCAGGATCCGCGTCCGCCTGGACCGCGGAGAGTGTCGCGACACCGACGGCGAGCACGAGAGCGGAGGAACTCGTGGCGGACACAATCGCGAAGCGGCTGCGGCCGATGAGCAGATAACAGGCGAGACCGCAGAAAAGCGCGATGAGGCCGGAGGCGGGCGGCATTCCGGCAATGCCGGCATAGGCGACCGCTTCCGGGAGCAAAAGCCCGATCACGGAGAGACCGGCGATAAAGTCCGCGCGGTGGAGACGGGCAAACGCGGCCGCGGTCCGGGGTCCGGGGACTGCGCCGATCGCGGAAAGCGACTCAAATGACGACAGAATCCGCCCGATAATCCCGCTCTTGGGATTTGGATCTGAGGAATCTGGGCGGTTCTTATTCATCGCGCTTTATCTCTTATCGGGCTTTTTCGTATACGTAATGCCTTTTACTATATAGCCAAAGCCGCCGACTGGACAAAAAAGCGCCCGGAGGATCCCCTCCGGTCGCTATACCAAACCGGTTTCCCTGCGGGAAAGAACAGAGATTACCAGGCGGGAACCACCTGGCCCTTGTACTTATCCTCGATGAACTTCTTCACGGGCTCCGTGTGGAAGATTTCGATGTACTTCACGATCGACGGATCGGTCTCACGGCCCTTCTTCACGGCGATGATGTTCACGTACGGAGACGTATTGTCTTCGGCGACGATCTGATCCTTCTTCGTGAGATTCGCGGCAAAGGCGTAGCCCGCGTTGATCACGGAAGCGGTCGTGTCGTCAAGAGAGCGGGGCAGCTGCGGAGCCTCGATTTCGACGATCTTGATCTTCTTCACGTACTTCGTGATATCAGCCTTCGTCACCTTGGTGGCGGGGACATCGGGCTTTAGTTCAATCCAGCCCTGCTTCGCGAGGAGCTGAAGCGCGCGGCCGCCGTTCGACGGATCATTCGGAATGGCGATCGTCGCGCCGTCCTTGATTTCAGAGGCGCTCTTGATCTTCTTCGAGTAGAGGGCGAGCGGGGCGAGATAGGTCTTTCCGGCCACAACGAGGTCAGTCTTGTTATTCGCGTTGTAGGCCTGAAGGAAGGGCTCATGCTGGTAGCTGTTCGCGTCGATTTCACCGCTCGCGAGCGCGGCGTCCGGCGTCTGATAGTCACCGAACACCTTCACCGTGGCCTTAAGGCCGGCCTTTTCGGCTGCCTTCGTCACCACTTCAGCGACTTCCTCACTCGTGCCGGCCGTAACGCCGATCGTGATCGGGCGAAGTTCACCGGAAGCGGCGCTCGAAGCGGCGG
>ERZ860508.1461-NODE-1461-length-12851-cov-13.466630_pt1 | contig 12851 bp, 10 predicted proteins | sample MGYA00509976_ERZ860508 | MGnify/ENA primary metagenome ERZ860508 (study PRJEB30046, sample SAMN00715242) | human gut metagenome | study: EMG produced TPA metagenomics assembly of the A metagenome-wide association study of gut microbiota in type 2...
CGAACCTTCCGGTACTTCCGATCCCTCTGGTGATCCTGATCGTACTGTTGGTCGGTGGTATCGTAGGATGGGTCAATGGATTCTTCGTGGCGAAGTTCCAGTTACATCCCTTCATCGTAACTCTGGCTACCCAGCTGATCGTATATGGTTTACTGTTAATGTATATCATGATCAACGGCAATAACGGCCAGCCTTTGTCCGGTCTGGATCAGCATTTCAATGATGTGGTAAAAGGAAGCGTAGTATCCTTTAATGCCGGCGGAGCAAGAATCGCCATTCCCAACTATGTATGGCTGGCAGCTGTCATTGTTATCATTATGTGGTTCATCTGGAACAAGACAACCTTCGGTAAGAATATGTTCGCAGTCGGTTCCAATCCGGAAGCAGCGAAGGTATCCGGTGTTAACGTAATGCGTACTACCATTCTGGTGCATACTCTGGCAGGTGCTATGTACGGTCTGACCGGTTTCATCGAGTCCTCCCGTATCGGTTCCAATACCGCCAACACCGGTCTGAACTATGAGTGTGATGCTATTGCAGCCTGCGTTATCGGCGGTGTATCCTTTGTAGGTGGTACCGGTAAGATCAGCGGTGTTGTACTGGGTGTATTCCTCTTAAGAATCATCTTCGTAGCACTGAACTTCCTGTCCATCAACATGAACATGCAGTATGTGATCAAGGGACTTATCATTCTGGTTGCCTGTGCGATCGATATGAGAAAGTATCTGGTAAGAAAGTAATGACATAAGACTCACCCATAGAAAACATCCGTGACTGCTTGCAGGCAAAGGATGTTTTCTATGTGGGGAGTAAAACAATATGAGTATGAAGGACGACAGTCCGGAATACGAATATTGGTTGCAATTTCGAGAGTGCGCAGCACATAGAAATTGCTTATGATAGATTTGGAAAAGGAAAGATTATGAATCAGGAACAAGTGACAGCAGAGAATACAGAAGAAAAGGCAGCAGAGGTCACCGCATCGTCAGAAATGGCGGAACAGACGCAGGAGGCGGTCCGCCCGAAGGGAAAATGGTTCGGCCGCGGTATCTACGGAAGCAAGGATGTCCCCATCCGCATTTTGGACGGCCTGATCGGTGCTTTGATCGTGGTGATCGTGGGAATGATCATTTTCTTCGCGGTACGCGGTGGATTCAACATTATGTACGATACGGATGGCGGAAGCGAAGTGCCCGCACAGAAGATCCGCTACGGCGAGTTCATTACGGAGCCGGAGACACCTTACAAGCCCGGATACACCTTTGACGGATGGTATACGGAAAAGGAAGGCGAGACGGTATTATGGTATTTCCAGTCGGAAAAAGTTACGGGCGATATGACATTGACCGCGCATTGGATACCGGCACAGTTCACAGTGAAATTTGACTATGATGGTGGCACGGATGCAGACGGTGCGGTCACGGAATCCAAGCAGGTGACTTTCGGTGAGACCTATGGCACACTTCCGGAACCGGTCAAAGAAGGAAGCATCTTTGCCGGCTGGGAATACAGCGGACAGACGATCACCGCAGATACCGTTGTCCAAATGACAGGAGAACATGTCCTGACAGCAATCTGGAAATGATCTGTTCATTGTTTCAATATCGGTAAATTCAAGAACTCCCGGCTGGAGGCAGATACTGCTTCCGACCGGGAGTTCCTGTTTTTTGAAAGCAATTTTCCCAGATTGTTATAAAAGAAAAGCCTCTTGACAGGATGCAAAGAATGTCGTACTATTGTATTATACAAATAATACAACAAAACAATAGATATGAAAAAGTAAAAACGAAATGAAAATTATTAAGAAAGGATGATAGGAATGGCGTGGGAATTAGATGCTGACAGGCCAATCTATGCGCAACTGGTAGAACGGATCCAGCGGGAAATCGTATCCGGAAAATATCAGCCAGGAGAGAAGCTCCCCAGCGTCCGTGATCTGGCGGCGGTGGCAGCGGTGAATCCGAACACGATGCAGAAGGCATTTGCGGAACTGGAGCGGAGTGGTCTGATCATGACGCAGAGGACCAACGGCAGAACGGTTACGGAGAATACGGAACTGATCTCCAATACGAGGGAGAAGCTGGCAGCTGGTCATATGAGGAACTTTATAGACAATATGCAGGAGCTGGGGTATGACACCGGGGAGATCAGAGAGCTCTTGGCTAAAATGCAGTCCTGAGAGACCGGGGATTCCGGTAAATAATCAAGAGAGGCGGAAAATAAATGAATAATTTGGTGGAAATCGTGAACTTAACCAAGAAATACGGCACCAATGTGGCCGTGAATCATCTGACCGTAAGTCTTCCCAAGGGGAAGATCATTGGTCTGCTGGGACCCAACGGAAGTGGTAAGACGACCCTGATCAAAATACTGAACGGTCTGCTGACACCGACGGAAGGAACCATTCTGATCGATGGCAATAACGTGGGACCGGCGACTAAGAGTAAGGTGGCCTATCTCCCGGACCGCACATACCTGACTATGAATCAGACAATCCGGGAGATCCTGGATTATTTTCAGGACTTTTATGCGGACTTTTCCAGGGAACGTGCAGAAGAAATGTTAAAAAGCCTTGGAATCGACCCCACGGTGAAGATGCGGACCTTATCCAAAGGTACAAAAGAAAAGGTACAGCTGATCCTGGTGATGAGCCGGAATGCCAGCCTGTATATTCTCGATGAGCCGATTGCCGGTGTGGATCCTGCAGCGAGAGATTATATCCTGCGCACCATCATCAACAACTACAATCCCGAAGCTACGGTACTGATCTCCACCCATCTGATCGAGGATGTGGAGCAGGTGCTGGATGAAGTGATCTTCATGCGCTACGGTCAATTGGTGTTATATACATCCGTTGACAATATCAGAGAAGAGAAGGGTAAGTCTGTAGATGCTTACTTCAGGGAGGTATTCGCATGTTAGGAAAGTTGATGAAATATGAATGGAAAAATATCTGGAGAGCAGGTACACTGATGCTTCTGGGAATGTTTGTAGTCACCGTGATCGGCTGCGTGGTATTACGCATGCCGGGAGGGCTGGTAGCGGAGATTGCGGACGGCAATGATATAAATGCGGCACAGAGCTGGTTTGTAGTCTCTTCCTTTGTGGCAACACTGATCCTGTATGTGATCATGCTGTTGGCGTCTACCTGGGGCATGCTGATCTTCCTGGGAATCCGTTTTTACCGCAGCATGTATACGGATGAAGGCTATCTGTCCCATACTCTGCCGGTGACGGCAAACCAACTGTTCTTAAGCAAGGTACTGGTCTCCGGTGCCTGGTATCTGTTCCTTACGATAGGCATTGGTATCTCAGTGATGGCACTGGTCGTGTCTTTGATGACAGGACTTTTAAATGTTGGTGAACTGAGTAGTGTAATGACACAATATAATGGGAATATCTGGGAATTCCTGACGGATGCTTTTTATGAGATTGGCAGAGCATATGAAGACGAGATGGGAATCAATCTGCTGCATTATGGGATCACGCTGCTCTTAACCTATGTAGTAGGACCTTTCATTACTATGGTCACTCTGTTCGGAGCCCTGACGATCGGTCAACTGTCTTCTAAACATAAAGGGTTCATGGGAATCCTGGCCTATGCGGGAGTGACGATCCTGTCTTCCATCATCGGCAGCACGGTACAGAGTGCTTTCATGTTTGGTACAAATGTCATGAGCAGTCAGAGTGGAATCTCGGTGAGTGCCAATTCGGTCTATGATATTAATGTGATCACCAGCCTGCTCCTGGCAGCGATCATGTACGGAGTATCTTATTACATTATGAATAAAAAATTAAACCTGGACTAACAGGTATGGCACCTTGCCCTTACGTACGAAATTTGGTATAATAAATCCAAATTGACAACAGGGAACGGGTGAAGGTACATGCAGGAGATACTTGATAGAATTTTAGGAGGAAACTTCGATTATGAGAATGGTTCTTTGGAATTCTCCTGCTCTAAAATAGAGATTTCCCTGTCTCAGGGAACAGCGTACGAAGGCTCTTTTCACATCCTTTCTGCATCGGAAGGCTATGTAAAAGGATCTGTAATATCGGACCATCTGCTGATGGAATGCATAACAGACCAGTTTACCGGCTCCGATGCAGAAATTTTTTATTGCTTCCATGGAGAGAATCTGGAGGAAGGGGATGTGGTGAAGGGCTCTTTTTCTGTAGTCAGCAACAGGGGAGAATACAATCTGCCTTTCGTGGTGACCGTGGAGCATGGCGTATTGAATTCTTCCATCGGTACCATAAGGAATCTGTTTCATTTTGCTAATCTGGCGAAAAGTAACTGGGCGGAAGCGGTACGGTTATTCTATGATCCGGATTTCCGGCGTTTGTTCCAGGGGAATGATGAACATTTTTATGGCTGCTATCGCATGCTGTCCGCCTATGAGGGCAATGAGCAGAACGTGGAGGAATTTCTGATCTGTATCAATAAAAAGCAGCAGATAGAGTTTCTGATAGAGGAAAAGGAACTGGTGAAAAAGCTTTCCAGAGCGGAAGGTAATTACGGGGTGACGGAGAACAGCCTGAATATTGTCAGAAACGGCTGGGGATATACCGATTTACAGATCGAATGTGAGGGAGAGTTTGTCTTCACAGAAAAAGAAACATTAAGTGATGACGATTTTCTGGGAAACCGGTGCAGACTCCCGGTCTATATCGACAGCAGTATATGCAGGCCCGGTAAAAATTTCGGCAGGATCTATATATACAATGCTTATACGTCGCTGGAGATCCCGGTGACGGTACAGCTGGGGGATATGACGGCGGTGCGGCATGCGGACCACAGTCATATGCAGTGCAGAGTACAGATCATGAAATATTATGAGGATTTCAGATTACGTAAGATCGGAACAGGTACCTGGCTGGCAGAGACCGGCAAATTGGTGGAACGTATGGTGACTATGGATGAACGGGATGCATCGGCCAGACTGTTTCAGGCACAGCTTCTGATCACCGAAGAGAGGTACAATGAAGCCGGCTGGATCCTGGATCATGCAGCGGATATGCTGGAGGAACAGAAAGCTGCCGGCGGGGATCTGTGGGCATATTATCTGTATCTGACGACACTGATCCACAGAGATCCCCAGTATACCAGGCAGATGGCAGAACAGGTGGAGCAGATCTATCGCTATGACAGGACTAGATGGCGGGTGGCGTGGCTGCTTTTGTATCTGTCGGAAGAGTATAACCGGTCTGCTTCCGGAAAATGGTTGTTCCTGGAGAAGCAATATCAGTATGGATGTACCAGTCCGGTCATCTATCTGGAGGCACTGGCACTTCTGAACAGCAATCCTGCATTGTTGCGGAAACTGAACGGATTTGAACTGCAGGTGCTGCATTTTGGCGCCAGACAGGAGGCAATCAGTGACAGCCTGTTAGAACAGCTTCTGTATCTGTCAGGCAGAGTGCGGGAATATTCGCCGCTTTTGTGCAGAATTCTGAAAAAAGTATATGGGAAAAAAGAAGATGTACGTATCCTGCAGGAAATCTGCAGTCTGTTGATCAAAGGAGGCAAGACCGGTACGGATGCTTTTGGCTGGTATGAGAAGGGTGTGGAAAGCCATCTGCGGATCACCAATCTGTATGAATATTATATGGCCTCGACAGATATGGATTCCGTAACGGAACTGCCGAAGGTAATATTGATGTATTTCTCGTTCCAGAACAATCTGGATTACGAACACAGTGCCTTTTTATATGCGTATCTGTTGAAACACAGGGCGGAATACGAAGAATTGTATGAACATTACGAACCGCGTATCGAACGTTTTGTCATCGATCAGATTCAGAAACAGCACATTAACAGACATCTGGCGGTGCTGTATCAGGGATTCCTGACACCCGCGATTGTGACGGAGACAATGGCAAAGCCCCTTTCCCGTCTTCTGTTTGCACATCTGGTACGGGTGGAAGATAACAGAATACGCAAGGTGATCGTCGGTCAGCCGGGCAACCTGAAAATGACGGAGACTTTACTGCAGAACGGTATCGCATGGGTGGCAATCTACGGAAATGATTATACCATTGCATTTGAGGATGCCTATGGGAACAGATTCCTGAAAAATGTGGAATACACGCTGGAAAAGCTTTTGGTGCCCGGAAAATATCTGCGGCTGTTGGAACATTATGTGCCGGATACTGTGGAACTGGATCTGTATTTTGCACAAAATGACAGAGGAGAAGAAGCTATGCCTTCCGCAAAGTTAATGCGTATGGCAAGACTTGCGGCATCCGATGCCGTGGAGCCGAAGCTGCGGCATAAAATAGCGGTAGAGCTGGCGCAGGCTTATTTTGATGCCGATGATGTGCAGGCATTGGATGAATATCTGCAGGAGTTTGATGGAGAACATCTGACAGTGGAACAGAGGGAGACCGTACTGCGTTTCCTGATACTGCGGGGGAATTATGAGAAGGCATATCAGTGGATCGAACGGTATACACCGTATTTTGCGGAAGCCAAAATATTGCTGCGCCTGACGGATGCGCTGATCTCACAGTCCGTACATGACGGAGAACCTGCCTTATATGCGGCGGCATTGTCTGTTTTTCGCAGAGGAAAATACAACGGAAATGTTTTGGAGTATCTGTCTCATTATGTACAGGGAACGACGAAAGAGCTGCGTGATATCTGGAAAGCAGCCAGATCTTTTGAAGTAGACTGCTATGAACTCAGTGAGAAAATTCTGGTACAGATGTTGTTTTCCGGTGCATTTGTGGGAGAACGGCTGGATATTTTCCGCTATTACGTATCTCAGGGAGCCGGACAGGAGATCGAAGAGGCGGTTCTGATCCAGAGCTCTTATGATTACTTCTGCAGAGAAAAACTGACGGAGGAATACATTTTTCATGAAATCCGTAATTGCTATCTGCGGGGGGAAGAGACACAGAGAATCTGTAAACTGGCATATCTGAAATTCTATGCGGAGAACAGAGACAGGCTGGAGAGAGAAGATGAGCTGCTGATCCGGGACTTCCTGCAGGAAATGATGAAAGAGCATATTCATCTGAACTTTTTCCGGGAATATAAGGACTGCCTTCCCGAGCTGCAGGAATTAAAGGACAAGACCATTGTGGAGTATCATACCAGAGGCGGTGTCCGGGCAAGAATTCATTATGTGATGCTGCATGAGAACGGACAGGCGGAGGATTATCTGTCGGAATACATGCAGGAAGTATACAGTGGAGTATTTTTCAAAGAGTTTGTGCTCTTTTTTGGTGAGAATATTCAGTATTATATTATGGAAGAATCCGCAAACGGAGAACAACTGACGGAGAGCGGAAGCTTACAGAAGAGTGATATCATGAATGATAATCCAGACAGTAAATACGAGATTGTCAATGATATGATGATCAGTATGACGCTGCAGGATGATGATACACTGGATCATCTTCTGGAGGAATATTACCGCAGAGAATATCTGGATCACAGACTGTTCACTCTGCAGTAAGATCAGACAGACCACAGAGAGGAGGCGGAAGGAAGATGCGACTGCCGGGAAGCGAAAAAGTAATCGTCGGATATGATCTTGGCAACAAATATGCGCAGATCAGCTGCTATGTTACGGGTAGTGAGGAAGAGATCAGAACATTGTCTTCCGTAGCGGGATCTTCGGTCTATACCATTCCGCTGGCGCTCAGTAAGAGACAGGGAGTCAACCAGTGGTTTTACGGAAGTGAAGCAATACGATATGCCGGGGAGGAAGAAGGAATTCTGGTGGAGAACCTTTTGAAGCTGGCCAGGGACGGAGAACCGGTGCAGATCGACGGCGCACCGATTGATCCGGTTGCATTGCTGACGCTTTTTCTGAAACGAAGTCTGGGCCTTTTATCTCAGGTGACAAATACGGAACGTATCGGTGCCCTGATGATCACCTGCGAAGAATTGGATCATCGGATGTTGGAAGTGCTGACAGCAGCCACAGAGGGACTTCATCTGAAGACGGATCAGATCTGCTTCCAAAGTCATGTGGAGAGCTTTTATTACTATAATCTGTACCAGCCGGAGGAACTGTGGCGGCATAAGACGATATTATGCGAATATGGAGATGCTTCCATACGTACCTACTGCATGGAATGCAACCGGCATACCACACCTGTAGTGGCATATATGGAGGAGAGGGAATTTCCTTTCCCGGTACCGGAATCCGATGAGAAAATGCAGGAGATCGCGAAAAAACTGTGTGAAAATCAGATGATATCTTCGGTATATCTGATCGGTGAAGCTTTTTCCCGGGACTGGATGAAGGAATCCCTGCGCTATCTGTGTAAGGGGAGGAGAGTTTTCCAGGGCAATAATCTGTTCAGCAAGGGTGCCTGTTATGGCATGATGGAGAGACTGACTCCCGGGGAAAACGGTAAAAATCATGTGTTTCTGGGAAAAGATAAACTCAAATCCAATATCGGAATGAAGGTTCTCAGGCAGGGAGAGGAATCCTACCAGGCATTGCTGGATGCCGGAATCAACTGGTATGAAGCCAAAAATACCATGGAATTCTATCTGCTGGAGGGACGAGCTGTGGAGATCCTGATCACTTCCCTGACCGGCAAGGGGAACCGGATCGCCAGAATCGTACCGGAAGAATTACAGGAGGGAATCATCCGCCTGCGGATCAGCGTGGAAATGCGGGATGACACACACCTCAAGGTAGAACTGGAGGATTTGGGATTTGGCACATTTCGTGCTGCAACACATCACATCTGGAAGGAAGAGATCGAACTCTGACCGGAGATGAAGATGGATGGAGATGAGAATGGAAATGAAGGCAAGTCTGTGTGTAGGTGAATATTGTGAAACAGCCTATAATATAGAAGAACTGGAGATCCGGGTCTATTGCATGGAGGAACTGTGCTATTGCCTGAAGGAAAATGCGTTTCTTCTGGATATGTCTATCATGAATGATAAACTGGTGGACTGGATCGGAGAGGAATGCAGGGTCAGAGAGCTGGCAAAGCAATTGTACCCCATGGTACATAAACAGGGGTCACTGAGTGTTTTCGTGTTGACGATTCTGCAGTATGTGGGAATCTATGGGGAAGAAGAGCTGCAGGCAGTCGCACAGGTGCTGAAGCAGGGATCCGGACTCAGCAACCTGGAGAAACGTAAGAGCCAGATCGACTATATGGTGGAAAAAAGAAAATATGCCGCGGCCATTCGCGGATATGATATGCTATTGGAGACCTGGAGTGATCTGGAGAGAGAAGGAAGAGAGCTCCCGGCCGGAAAAGTCAGGGCGGCGATCCTGCATAATAAAGGCGTGGCCCTTACCGGACTGATGCTTTATGAGAAGGCGGCAGAGTATTTTCGTGAGGCATGGCAGGCGGATCCGGACAGAAGCCATCTGGATGCTTATCTTGCGGCAAAACGCATGGAGCTTTCGGAAGATGCTTATGTGGCATTTGCGGCCCGGAACCCGGAATTCTATACAGAATCTCTGGAACTGGAGAAAAGTATGGAACAATTCGGGAGAGAATGGGAACAGCAGCCGGAATTCCGGCAGTTGAAACTGCGAAGAGAATGGCGCGCAAATGACAGACAGAAATACGATGCGGAAAATGAGAGACTCATCACAGCATTGAAAAACAGTTATCGGACGAGTGTCAGCATATAACAGGACTGGAACGGACAGGAGAAAACTATGGCGTGGTGGAAACGCTTTTTTAAGAAAAAAACAGAACCGGTGGAAGAGGATGACTGGGAACAGTTGGTCTATACACGTAACGGTGTAAATTTTGAAGAGGAAGATCAGCGGAAACGTTACATTGTGAACTGCCTGGAGCAGATAGCGGAAGCTTCCAGGGAGATCGATCTGCTCACCGGGGAATATACACTGGTAACATCGTACCTGACGGATATGGAAGAGATTGAGGCGTTACCTGCACAGCAGAGAGGGGAGATCAACCGTACCGCAGGTAAAATATCTGCGCTGGAACAGGAACGCAGTAAATATCGTGAGAAGAAAAACCGGATGAAAGATGCGGATTATTACGCCATCCGTAAAAGAGAAGATGAGATCGAAGAAGGGATTCGGAAGATCCGGGAAGGCGAAAAATACGGCAATCTGGTACGACAGGATCTGCATCGACTGGATGGAGAACGGCATGCCTATGAATATCGCAGAAATGAACTGGAGAATCTGATGAACAATCAGAGGGGAATGGCGGTGATCTTCCTGACGGCATTGATCGTGTGCGTGATCATGCTGGCTGTTCTGCAGTTTGCATTTGAAATGGATACTTACGTGGGATATTTCCTGGCGGTAGGCGCCGGCGCAGTGGCAATCTCCTATGTGTGTATCAAATACATGGACAGTGACAGGGAATTGCAGCGTGTGGAGAAGACCATCAATAAACTGATCCAGCTGCAGAACAAAGTAAAGATCCGGTATGTGAACAACTGTCAGCTGATGGAATATCTGTATCTGAAATATAATACGGACAGTGCAGCCAGACTGGAAAAGCTGTGGAAAATGTACCAGGATGAAAAGGAAGAACGGAAACAGTTCGCGGAGGCGGAAGCCAAGATCGAATATTACCAGAAGCAACTGGTGGAACAGCTGTCTAACTATCGGGTACAGATGCCGGAACGCTGGATCGGTCAGACGGCAGCTCTTTTGGATAAACGCGAAATGGTGGAAATCCGACATGAACTCATTCAGAGAAGACAGGCGCTCCGCAAACAGATGGATTACAACCAGGAGGTGGCGGAGACCGCCAGGAACGAAGTGAAGGATGTAGCAGCAGCATACCCCAGATATGCAAAGGAAATTCTCTCGATGGTGGAGCGTTACGACCGATAAAGAATTGACAAGACCCTCCCGTTATGTTACTATGACACCGTGTTAGCAATTTACCATGCTAAAGTATACAATGCGGCCAACAGTGAGTGGCAGAACGGGAGGATGTATTATGAAAAGAGTATTAGTGGCATTATTGGCGATCAGCATGGCAGCAGGTGTTCTTACCGGCTGTGGTTCTAAAGGATCTGATAAGACATTTACCGTAGGTTTTGATGCGGAATTTCCCCCTTACGGATATCGTGATGACAATGGAGAATATGTAGGCTTTGACCTGGATCTGGCAGCGGAAGTATGCAAGAGACAGGGCTGGGAACTGGTAAAGCAGCCCATTGACTGGGATGCAAAGGATATGGAGCTTTCTTCCGGAGCTATTGACTGTATCTGGAACGGGTTCACCATGAACGGCAGAGAGGATGCCTACACCTGGACCGAGCCCTATGTGGATAACAGCCAGGTGTTCGTCGTAGCAGCAGCTTCCGGTGTACAGAATAAGGAAGAGCTGGCAGACAAGGTTGTAGCGGTACAGAAGGATTCTTCCGCACTGGCTGCACTGAATGATGAAGAGAACACCGATAACATTGCACTGCGTGATTCCTTTGCACAGCTGATCGAGTATGCGGATTATAACACTGCATTCATGGATCTGGAGCAGGGTGCGGTAGATGCCGTAGCTATCGATATCGGTGTGGCACAGTACCAGATCGCCCAGAGAGAAGCAGGGAAGTTCGTTATGCTGCAGGGCGAGGACAACAAGCTGGCAGTAGAGCAGTACGCCGTTGGTTTCTTAAAGGGTAACGATGAGTTAAGAAATACCGTGCAGAAGACCCTCGATGAGATGGCAGCAGACGGTACTTTCACACAGATCGCTGAAAAGTGGGGACTGACCGACAGTGTCTGCCTCGGTAAATAACAAAAGATAATTGATGTAAGTCAGGATAATTAAGGAGTAGATTTCATGAGTTTGCTGACCATGAGTGCCCAGCTGGCAGAGGGCTTTCTGATAACGGTGGAAATATTTGTACTGACCCTTTTATTCTCCCTTCCTCTTGGGTTGATCGTAGCCTTCGGAAGAATGTCAGGATGTAAGGTGATCCGCATTATTTCTAAAATTTACATATCCATCATGAGAGGAACCCCTCTGATGCTGCAGATCATCGTGGTGTATTTCGCACCCTTTTATGTGTTCCGCATGCACGTGGGAACGGGGTATCGTTTCCCGGCGGTGATCGTGGCATTCGTGATCAACTATGCAGCATATTTTGCGGAAATCTACCGTGCGGGGATCGAATCTATTCCGGTGGGACAGTATGAGGCTGCGCAGGTACTGGGCTACAGTAAGGCACAGACTTTCGTGAAGATCATTCTGCCGCAGGTCGTGAAGCGGGTGCTTCCGCCGGTGACCAATGAGACTATCACATTAGTCAAGGATACTTCTATGGCATTTACCATTTCCATTGCGGAGATGTTTACAGTCGCGAAGCAGATCGGAGCAGCACAGACCAGTGTGGTTCCGTTGCTGGCGGCAGGTGTATTCTATTATATCTTTAATCTCGTTGTGGCATCCTTCATGGAATACCTGGAGAAGAAGACATCTTATTACAGATAGGTGACAGACAGGAGTATCGTATATGGAACAGACAGACGGAGAAATCCTCTTAGAAATGAATCATGTGAAAAAAAGCTTTGATGGCACCGGAGTGCTACGGGATATCTCCCTTACCGTGAAAAAGGGAGAGGTGGTCTCCATCATCGGTCCCTCCGGTTCCGGGAAGTCCACACTGCTTCGCTGTGCAACGCTTTTGGAAAAAATGGACGGCGGTGAGCTGATCTATTTAGGGCGGACGGCAGCTTCAGAGAAAACGGATAAAAACGGCAGAGTACAGTGCGAATATGCATCGAAGGCGGAATTACATAAGATCCGTAAATGTTTTGGACTGGTATTCCAGAATTTTAACCTTTTTCCCCATTATACGGTGATGAAAAACATCATCGATGCGCCGATCCATGTGGATAAGGTAAGCCGCACAGAAGCCGTGGCGA
>ERZ860508.1474-NODE-1474-length-12650-cov-2.918301_pt1 | contig 12650 bp, 9 predicted proteins | sample MGYA00509976_ERZ860508 | MGnify/ENA primary metagenome ERZ860508 (study PRJEB30046, sample SAMN00715242) | human gut metagenome | study: EMG produced TPA metagenomics assembly of the A metagenome-wide association study of gut microbiota in type 2...
TCGTACCGGTGTGCCGGTCTTCATCCTTCCGTAGGCAATGCCATGTCGGGCGATGGATTCTGTCAGCTGGTAAGATGCGGGTTCTGCCATTCTTCCGCCGGGCAATTGGTGGCGGCCTACGTGCATGAGTCCGTTCAAGAATGTTCCTGCGGTCAGTACGATACATTTCGCTTTGAATGTGACACCCCAAAGAGTGACGAGTCCGACTACTTCACCGTTTTCAACGAGCAATTCACAGACGGTATCCTGCCAGATATGAAGGTTGGGAGTATTTTCCAGTTTCTCACGCCATGACCAGATAAACTTGGCACGGTCGCATTGAGCGCGGGGACTCCACATGGCGGGACCTTTCGAGCGGTTCAGGATTCGGAACTGGATAGCAGTTTCATCCGTCACCAATCCCATCTGTCCGCCCAGTGCGTCTATTTCGCGTACTATTTGTCCTTTGGCGATTCCTCCTACTGCCGGATTGCAACTCATCTGTCCGATCTTGTTCATGTCCATTGTGATCAGACAAGTTTTGGAACCTAAATTCGCAGCGGCGGCTGCCGCTTCACAACCTGCATGTCCGGCACCAATTACAATTACATCGTACTTAAAATCCATTCTACCTTATTTATTATCAAACGCTGCAAAGTTACGGAAAAGTTGCGAGAGTTGTATCTTCTGCCGGTTTTTGCTTCCGAAATTTCGGGGAGGAGGCAGGGCGGGCGCAAAAAATCGCCGTAATTTTGGATTGGAAATATGCAAGATGTAACGTTTCTGGCTTCTTTTCTTTTATGTCAAGGCTTCAATTCCTTTCAAAAAGAGATGTAAATGCTCTTTTTCGACATTCTAGGCTTACTTTTTGTCACTTGGAAAAGTGTGGGGCCATGTGATGAAATAGAAGACAAACGGAGCGTTTGGACAGAATTTGTGTCAAATCAGCCTTCGGATGTATGTTTTATACCCAACCTCAACTCTTTCTCTTGACATAAATCAAAAAAATAAGGTAAAACATGTTTTTTAGCATAAGAATTCTTGTTGTTTTCCAAAACACCTCTACCTTTGCAGTGTAGTTGTGAAACTACTAAGATTTTTAGGTATTAGAAAATAAGGTAATAACAAAAGAGTAGTATTAGTTTATAAAATTAAGGTATTAGATTTTAAGATTAGTTTTTAGGAAAAAGATTGTTTTGATTAGGTATTAGGAAAAAAGTAGTTTTCAGGTAACAGGTAAATTGAGATGCAGAAAAAAGAATCCCATTTATGGGGGATTCTTTAGGTGGGGCGGAGTTATTCGCTCTTTTTTTATTTTATGCCCCTTTATTCTATTTTTTTATATGAGGGGTGAACTTACATACTGAAAAAACAGATATATTTGTAAGTCATATCTATTATAACCAGTTTTTGCAGTAATTTGAAGAGAGTCTTTTATTGTTTGATTAATCTTGTTGCCGTATGAGCGATAAAGATGATTTGATAGTAGCAGGTGTCAACCAGAAAGATAAGGGAATCTGGAGGGACTTTTATGATCGCTATTATGCGGCCTTGTGCTCATATGTCGAGAAAATCCTGTTCCTCACCGATGCCGTAGAAGATCTGGTTCAGGAGGTGTTTATATCCGTGTGGGAAGGTAAACGTACTTTTTCCGACTCCCGTGAGCTGACTAATTATCTTTATCGTGCCTGCTATAATAATGCACTGTTGTATATCCGCAACCATCAGATTCATGATTCTATATTGAATGGCTTGCCTCAGGAAGAAGATTTTGAAGACGAGGAAATGTTGTATGCTTTGACTGTGAAAGAAGAAGCTATCCGACAACTTTATTTCTATATCGAGGAGCTTCCCGCCGAACAACGCCGTATCATCCTGCTAAGAATAGAGGGACATTCGTGGGATGAAATCGCATCCCGGCTGGGAGTCAGCATCAATACGGTTAAAACTCAGAAAAGCCGTAGCTATAAATTCTTACGCGAGAAGCTGGCAAATTCCAGTTATTCTGTACTTCTTGCTCTTATATTTTATTAGAAACCGGGCTATGCATCCTTGCTTTTGTGGGGGTGAAGTGACTGTGATGTGGCTTATTTAAGTGGATGAGCCGTTATGTTTAACAGGTAAACAAAGCTTGGTTAGCATTTTTAGTAAGCTATATGTGTTCGTTCCATGTCTGTGTCTTATTGCATTGTATATCAATTAGCTAAGTCCGAAAGTGACGGATGATGATAAAATATGAGTTTCAAACTCCTTAGTAAAAGCTAAAAAATACATCATTTTAATAGCGGCAACGAAAAAAAACAAATATTTTTTAAGATGCCTAATTGTCATTTATTGATGGCTGAATTTTGATTCTGAAAAGGGAATGATTTGTTAAATATGTCATTTTTGTTGCTGAATAATGTCATAATGATAGTTTTTCATTCTTTTCCGTTTTCGTACGGAGAGTATCTCATAAAAAATAATCATCTTTTTGTCACCCATTTATGGACGTTATGTATAATTATAGTAAAGCAAAGATAAAATCCTCATTAGAAATAGATAAAATTATGAAAAAGTTAGAAAACACATATCAAGATGCCTCTTTGATAAAAAAGGCTCTTTTGGGAGATGCAAGCGACAAAGAGCAGCAGGTGTTGGAACAACGTTTATCTATGCATCCGGAACTGAAAGCCGTGTATGAGAAATTGCAGGATAGTGAGGAATTGAAAGATGCTTTTAATAAGTATAAAAAATATTCATCGGAAAAGGCTTACGAGCATTTCCTTCAACAAATTCAACAAAAAGAGAATTCGTCCGCTGGAAAGATCCACCGTATCCGGTCATGGTGGTATGCTGCCGCAGCGGTGGTAGTACTGGCAGTAGGAATTTCTTTTTATGCCATAAATCATTATCAGGCAGTGGAGGAGTCCCAGACACGTATCGCGCAAATCAAGCCGGGTAGCAAACAGGCAGTGTTGACTTTGCCCGATGGAAGCACTATTGATGTACAAAAGAAAGATATAAATGTAATAGTAGACGGCGTCCAGGTGAAATACAATAAAGGGGTGCTGTCATATCGACCGACCGTCACAACACAACAACACGAAGAAGAAAATGTCGATGAAAGTCCGGTGAAGTCAAATGAACTGGTTATACCACGGGGAGGAGAGAATACTGTCCTTCTTGCTGATGGAACCACTGTTCATTTGAATGCCGGTTCTAAATTGCTTTATCCGGTCCGTTTTGTCGGAAAGCGCCGAATTGTGACACTGGAAGGTGAAGCCTATTTTGATGTGAGAAAGGATGAGGAACATCCGTTTGTGGTCCGGACTCGTTTCGGAGAAGTAACAGTACTTGGTACGGCATTTAATATCAATGCTTATAATGATGCGGATGCGTGCTATACCACCCTTGTATATGGGAAAGTAAATTTCTCGACACCCGATCAGAATACAATTACGCTGGCGCCGGGTGAACAGGCAGTCGCCTCTTCCCGTGGCATTGAAAAGCGGGTGGTGGATGTCAATGAATATATCGGCTGGGCACAAGGTGTATATGTTTTCAATAACAAACGGCTGGGCGATATCATGAAAACCTTCGAGCGCTGGTATGATGTTCATGTCTATTATGAGAAGGAGTCTCTGCGCGACCTGACTTATAGTGGTGACTTGCAGCGATATGGCACGATCAATACTTTCCTGAATGCATTAGAACTAACCGGCGATATCTACTATAGAATAAACGGAAGAAATATATTGATATATGAGAATGAGTAATATTGAGTTTTGATTTAAAAATTATGAAAAAAAGAAGAGTCTTTATGCTATGTCTTTTTGCATTGAGTATGGTACTCAGTGCATGGGCACTTCCACCTGATGAGAAGAAAGTGACGCTTGATTTGAAGGATGTGCCGATGGAAACATTTTTAAACACGGTAAAACAGAAAGCTGGAATCAACATGCTTTATAACTCTCAGATGTTTAAAGGAGTTGAACCGGTGACTGTAAAAGCTACCAACGAGCCTTGGAAGGAATTGCTGGACCGCGTTCTTTCACCTAAAGGTTTCACTTATGCTACCAAAGATGGTATTGTGGTCATCAAGAAGAAAGATCAGAAGACACGTACGTTGGAAGGTAAAGTGGTGGATGAACAGGGTGGCGAACTACCGGGAGTTACGGTTTTGATACTGGGAAAAGAAAGAAATATCGGAACAATGACTGATGCAGACGGTGCTTTTTCTTTAGGACTTCCTGAAGGAGATGTAACAATTCGTCTTTCCTTTGTAGGCATGCAAACTTTGGAAATACATACTGGCAAGCTCAATCTTGATAAAGTGCATACCTTTAAGTTGAAACCCGATTCAAAGCAATTGGAAGAGGTGGTGGTAACCGGTTATGCAAAGATCAGTAAAAATAGCTTTACGGGTACTTCTGTGACGGTTACGGCAGATCAGTTGATGTCGGTTTCCAAAACAAATGTATTAGGGGCCTTGCAAACGTTCGATCCCTCTTTTCGTATTGCTGAAAATAATTTAGCAGGTTCGAACCCGAATAATGTTCCGGAATTGTATATTCGTGGACGTTCGGGTATTGGAACAACACAATTGGATGCGCAAAGCCTTTCTAAAACATCATTGAAGAACAATCCTAACCTTCCGACTTTTATCATGGATGGCTTTGAAATCAGCGTGCAGAAATTGTATGATATGGACCCTAGCCGTATTGCAAGCATTACGATCTTGAAAGATGCTGCCGCTACGGCTATGTACGGTTCGCGTGCAGCGAATGGTGTGGTTATTATTACAACAGTAACACCGAAAGCTGGTAAAGTCAATATCGATTATAACTTTACCGGAACATTGGAATATCCTGACCTAACTGATTATAATATGATGAATGCACGAGAGAAACTTGAAACAGAGGTTGCTGCAGGTTTATTTAAGGCAAATCCAGAACAAGGTTTTAGTGAACAAAGTCGGTTAGATGCACTTTACAACCAAAAACTGAACAATGTAGTTCGTGGAGTTGATACTTATTGGTTATCTAAACCCCTTCGTACTGTATTCAATCACAAACATAGTTTGTATTTGGATGGTGGTACGGAGGATTTGCGTTGGGGAGCTGACTTTTCTTATAATAGTGGAGAAGGCGTTATGAAAGGTTCTTATCGCGACCGTATGGCTGGTGGGTTGTCTTTATCTTATCGACTTGGAGCTTTTCAGGTAAGAAACTATTTTTCATATACTTATACTAAATCTCAGGAGTCTCCTTATGGAAGCTTCTCCGACTATACTTCAAAATTGCCATATGATGAATATATTGATGAGAATGGAAGATATTTGGAGACAACTTATCCTTGGACCGGAGGATCAGGAGAAGTAAACCCTTTGTATGAAGCTACATTGAAGAATTATGATCGAAGTAAGTCTTGGGAATTGATTAATAATACAGAATTGTTGTGGAATATCGACAGTTACTGGTTGTTAAAAGGACAATTTAGTGTTACGAAGTCAAATTCGGATGCACGTACCTTTCTTGATCCGCGTTCAAAGAAGAATGATGATTTGTTAGGCTTAAATAATGTGGTTTCAGGACAGTTGGATATCGCTACTTCCAATAGTTTAAGTTGGGATGCTACTGCTACTTTATCTTATAACAGAAATATAAAGAAGCACAATCTGAATTTTTTGGTAGGTATTAATGCTACTTCAAGTACTGGTGATAGTTTTGGTATTACTTACAAAGGATTTCCGTCTGGCGAATTGTCTTCTCCAGGCTATGGTAATAAAGTCTCTGGATTACCTTCTAACTCGGATAGTAAAAGCCGTCTTTTCGGTGCATTAGGGACATTCAACTATTCATTTGATAATATTTATTTGGCGGACGTTTCTGTACGCTTCGATGGAAACTCAGAGTTTGGTGCTGATCAACGTTTTGCACCTTTCTTTTCCGGTGGTCTTGGTTTGAACTTGCATAATTATAAGTTCATGAAACAGTTTGAATGGATGGACCGTCTAAAGATTCGTGGAACTTATGGTATTACTGGTAAAGTTGACTTCTCTCCCTATGAAGCGCAGACTATTTATAAAGTAGTTACAGACAACTGGTTTAAAACAGGTCTAGGAGCATCATTGATGGCATTGGGAAATAATGGATTGGGTTGGGAAAAGACTCATAACATGGATTTAGGTCTAGATGTTGATATGTTTAAGGGATTACTCCAGATGAACTTTTCATATTATCGTAAGAAAACGGTGGACTTGGTTAATAGTGTTACATTACCTAGTTCTACAGGTTTTACTTCTTACAAAGATAATATTGGTGAGGTGATGAATAAGGGTGTTGAAATCCAGTTGAGAAGTAATATTTTGAATGCAAAGGATTGGTTTGTTGCAGTTTTTGCAAATATGGCTCATAATGAAAATAAAATAACTAAAATCTCAGATAGTCTGAAAGAGTACAATAAGCGCGTACAAGAAAAATATGCGAAATATGATTCTGGAAAAGGAGATTCAAAATATAGTGAGACTTACTTGCAGTATGTAGAAGGTGGTTCTCTGACATCTATTTTTGGTGTGAGATCATTAGGTATCAATCCAGCAGATGGTAAGGAAATTTATCTTCGTCCTGACGGTACAATAACATATGACTGGAATGCGGCTGACCAAGTTGTGATTGGAAACGAAGAGCCAAAACTCCAGGGTACTTTTGGATTTAACCTTCGTTGGAAGCAATTTTCTCTCTATTCTACCTTTATGTATGAATTTGGTGGACAGCGTTATAATTCTACATTGGTAAGTAAGGTTGAGAATGCACATATTCAAAGTAGTAATGTAGACCGTCGTGTATTGACAGGACGTTGGCAAAAGCCTGGAGATTGTACTCCTTATGGACGTTTACAGACTGATGGTGTAGTTGCAGTGACTCGTCCTACTAGCCGTTTCATCCAAGATTATAATGTGCTGACATTTAACTCTCTTACTTTAGGATATGATTTTAATGCTGAATGGTTGAAGAAAGCGCGTATCGGTCTGTTACGTGTAGAACTTTCAGGAAATGATTTATTCCGTGTTGCTACTGTACGTGCTGAACGTGGTTTGGATTATCCATATTCACGGTCTTTTGCAGCTTCGGTGAAGATGAGTTTTTAATAGTTTAAAGTAGATGAATAATATGAAGAAATTATATACAATATTACTGTTGGCTACAAGTCTGTTTACTACAAGTTGTAGTGATTGGCTGGATGTAGCACCGAGTAATCAGGTGAATGGGGATAAGCTTTTTGAGGTAGGAGATGGATATCGAAATGCTTTGAATGGAATATATTTGAATTTGGGCACTTCTTCTATGTATGGACGAACAATGTCATGGGGATTTATGGATGCTATTGCTCAATATTATCAAACAGATAATAATTTTATACCTAAAAATTCAGCTTATTATAAATCGGCTAAGTTCCAATTTGATGATTCGGATGTGAAAACTTTCATTTCCAATATATGGTCTATTGGTTATAATAATATAGCTAATTGTAATAATTTGATTCTCAATGTTAGCGAAGCTAGTTCTTCTATTTTCAAAGAGGGAGAATTTTAGAAAAATATGATTTGGGGAGAAGCATTGGCACTACGAGCTTTTATACACTTTGATTTACTTCGTTTATTTGCTCCTGCCATATCGAAAGATGATGGAAAGTCTTATATTCCCTATGTAGAGGTATATCCTACCATTGTTCCTCCATATGAAAGTAGTAAAGAGATTCTTTCTAAGATAATTAGAGATTTAAAAGCTGCAAAAGAGATGTTAGCTAAGTGTGATATAACTGATGAACATAAAATTTGGATGAGTACAGGTTATCGTATGTTGGCATCAAGCATACTTTCTAGCGATATTGCTTCTAGTGATGTATTCTTCGCTTATAGAGGATATCGTATGAATTATTATGCTATAGTAGCGGCATTGGCACGTGTATATTATTGGGAAGGAGAATATGAACTGGCTTATAAAGAAGCAAAAGAGGTCGTAGAAGCGACTTATCCATATGGAAGCAAGCCTGAATCCTGTTTTAATTTTGTGGAATACTCAAGCTTAGGTACGAATCTTAAAGACTATAATAGTATTATTATGTGTTTTTTTAATAAAACATTACAAGAAGACTATATACCTTATATTACAAGAGGAAATCAGACACTGTTTATCCTTGACAGTGATAATATCTTTGCTGATAATAAAGAACAGGATCGTCGTTTCCTTCTACAGACAGGTTCTTATAATTCTAATGCATATTCTTTAAAATATGATATTAAGTTGGGACAGGATGGTTCAGATATGGTTCCAGGCATACGTTTGAGTGAGATGTATTATATTATGGGGGAATACTTTGCTCGTAAGGGTGAATATTCTCAAGCTGGCAAAATGCTGGATGAAGTACGTTATGCGAGAGGAATTCTGACTACTAATATGGAGAACAGTATTGGGTCATTGGAAGGATTTCATACAGAGTTATTGAAGGATATGCGTAAGGAGTTTGTAGGAGAAGGGCAAATGTTTTTTCAATACAAACGTATGGATAAGAAACCGGTAGATAATGCAATCTTTGTATTTGATAAACCGGATAATGAAGATGTTTAATGTATGATAATCAACGAAAAAGAAAGATGAAAAAATATATTCTATTTGCTTTAATATCTCTTTGTTTTTGGGGATGTTCGGAAGATGAGATAAAACCTTATCATGGTGGACAATATCTTTATTTTAGCCAACTGAAGGAATTTGGTGATGAGGATTTCGAAGTATCTTTCAATAACTATCCTACTAGTAATGCTATTATTGTGAAGATTGGTCTGGGGCTAATCGGAAAACCGTTTTCAATAGATACACCTTACAAAGTAAGTGTGGTTGCGGAAGATGAGAGTGAAGATAAGATAAAAAATGCCGATCAGAAAAATTATCGTTTGCCTGATAATCCAATGTTTAAAGCTGGACTATCTAATGATACATTGGAGGTTATGCTGTTAAAAACGGAAGATTTGAAAGAGAACGTGAAGTTGTGTTTGAAACTTCTCCCAAATGAGTATTTCGAAGGATCAATACCGGAATACGAACAAATTAAAATTATATTCAATAATATTATTAGTAAACCTTTATGGTGGACCAATGATGTCACGAAGTTGTATTTAGGTACATATTCTAGAAAGAAATATGAAGAGTTTGTAAAATGCACCAATATCTCAGATTTTGGAAAACTAAGTACTGCCGAAAAACGGCAATATGCATTGACATTCAAGTACTACATTGCAGTAAACAATGTAATGGATAAAAATGATACAACTGGTGAGGAGTTTCCGATGGCTGTACCTATTAACTAATTAGAATAGCAATTGAAATATGAAAATAAAGATATTATTTGTTGTAATGTTCCTTTTGATCATCACGTCTTGTTATGAGGATAAGGGAAATTATGATTATAGAGAAATGAACGATATCGAGATTTCTGTAGAGACTGAAAGTTCTTCGTATGCGTTAGGAGATAAAGTGACATCAAAACCAAAATTGGTTTTCACTTTAGGAAAAGAATCCTCTGATTTATCATATGAATGGACGTTTGATGGACATGTCATAGCTGATACTAGAGATCTAGAGTGGGTAGCTGATACAATTGCTAGTACTAAAGAACTGAGGTTGGCTGTAATGGATAATAACACAGGAGTTACCTATTTTGGTTCCACGTACATTTCTGTTTCTTCTGCTTATGCCTCTAATGGTTGGGTAGTACTTTCTGAGAAAGAAGGTATCAGTACTTTAGCTTTTTTGAGAGAACAGACTGAAGAGGGAATATTAAAGCCTGTTGTTACACGTGATATTTATCAAATGATTAATGGTGTACCGATGGGAACACAGCCTGTTTCTATGTATCCTCACTGGACAGAGCGCTGGGATGGAGAAGATAAAACCAGTTGGCTATGGGTAGCACAGCTGTTGATATATCAGGTAGCAGTTATAAGCAAGAAGGGATATTGTCTCAAATGTTCCTTAGTAAATCATATCCAGAAGGATTTGTTCCGGTAGGTGTTATTGATATGCAGTTTCTCACAATGGCAATTGGTGAGGATGGAACTATTTATACCCGCGTTAAAGATAGCAATTTATTGTTTAACTCTAGTAATTTCCTTGACCGACCATTAACATCTGATGAAGAAGGCAAGGTAAAAGTGGATGGTAGCATGATTGCTTATGCTCCTTTTGATGAACATGGAGGTATGGTTCTTTATGATAAAAATTCTTCGCAATATTTGCATATTGCTGATTATAAGAGTTGGCAAGGTTATAACTATTCTGGAAAGGTACTACCTTTGAAGGTGGAGGAGTATGAGTATGGTCCTTCTGATGCTAGGTTAGATAACATGAAGGATTATTCTGTATACTTTGTAGGCGCTAGTTTAGTTGATTGGGGAGATGTCTCTTATATGTCTATTATTAAAGATAAAGCTGGCAGGTTCTATATACAGAAATTTACGGTAGAAGCTTATGGAGGAGGTAGTTCTGTCACTAAAGTTGGCGCTAGCTTTACATCTCAAAGTGAGATTGAGGGGCTAAGTTCAGTAATTGACGGAACGTCCAAAAATTGCTTTTATCTTTGCCGCAATCAAGATAAAGCTCCTTATCTTTTTATAAGTAAAGGAGAGACTCTTTATTTTTATTATACGGATGGAAATAAGATATATACATGTGCCCAGTTTGATTCTCCAATTACTTCAATTGATGCTGAATGCTTTAATAACAAATATATTATAGTGGGTTTGGAAAATGGAGATGTTTATATTTTGAAAGGAGATGATGATAATTCGGATTATACTCTAAAAAAATATGTGATCCAACAGAATAAAGTAATTCAGGTGAATGATGCCGAAAATAAATTTGTGTTATTCCATGAAAAAGATTTTGGACGAATAATTCAAGTTCGTTATAAATGGAAAGAATCTTGGAATGAATCATTTAGTTAAAACTTTAAAACGATAAAACCTTGAAAAAACTGTATTTACTTCTTCTGGTTGCACTATGTGGGGCGATGATCAGCCCCGCTGTGGCTAAGAAGAAAAACAAGAAGAAAGCTTCCACCGAAGCGACTACAAAGAAAGAGAAGAAGGAAACCAAGTACGACAAACTGTTTAAAGACAAGAAAGTCACCACGGCTAAAGGTTTCATTACTCTTCACAAGTTGGACAATAAAATTTACTTTGAATTGCCGATTAAGGTGATGAATCGGGATATTCTACTTGGTTCTACCATCGTGGAAACGACCGATAACCAGTTCGGCTGTGTAGGAGAGAAGTCAGGTGATCCTTTTCTGATTCGTTTTGTGCAACGCGACTCAACTATTACATTGCGTCGTGTACAGGCAGGTCAGTTCTCTGAAGATCGTGAAATCAAGAAGCGCTTGGTAAGCAGTACCATGCCGGCAATCGCTGAAACATTCGAGATCAAAGCATATAATAACGATAGCACGGCAGTGGTATTCGATATGACAGACTATCTGCTGAGCGATAAAAAGAACCTTTCTCCGTTCTCACCATATTCAATGATGGAGATGATGGGAGCCGATATTAGTAAGGATTTTGAGAAGGAAAGCTCATTTATTCAGGGAGTCAAAGGCTTTGAGGATAATGTGAGTATACGTTCTTTACTGACCTACAAAATCAGCGTGGGTATGAAGGGAAATTATGCAGTGAAGAAAATGCCGTTTACTGCGGTTATGAATCGTAGCTTCATTCTGTTGCCTGAACAACCGATGCGTCCCCGTTATGCTGATCCACGTATTGGTATTTTTGAACACTCTGTAGTAGAATTTGCTTCCGAAGGTCGTGGGTTGCGTACTCGTCACATTGCTCACAGATGGAATCTGGAGCCATCGGATTCAGCAGCCTATCTCCGTGGCGAACTGGTAGAGCCGAAGAAACCTATTGTTTTCTACATTGATGATACTTTTCCGTTGAGTTGGAATAAATATATCCATAAAGGAGTTGAAGTATGGCAGAAAGCATTTGAGAAGATCGGTTTTAAGAATGCCATCATTGCAAAAGATTTCCCGAAAGATGATCCGAACTTCGACCCGGAGAATATCAAATATTCCTGTATACGTTATGCTCCGTCTACGGTGGCCAATGCGATGGGACCTTCTTGGATAGATCCGCGTTCCGGAGAAATCATTAATGCATCTGTTACGGTATTCCACAATATTGTGCAGTTGGTTCAGTACTGGCGCTTCTTGCAGACTGCCCCTGCTGATGAGGAAGTACGTGATGTTGTTTTGCGTGAAGACTTGCTGGGAGATTGTATCGCTTATGTGCTCTCGCATGAGGTAGGACACACATTGTCATTGATGCACAATATGGCAGGTTCTTCTTCTATCCCTGTGGAATCTTTGCGTGATCCGAAGTTTACTCAGGAGTTTGGTACGACTTACTCTATTATGGACTATGCCCGTAACAATTATATTGCTCAACCGGGTGATAAAGAGAGAGGCGTGCGTTTGACTCCTCCGGAACTGGGAGCGTATGATTATTACGCTATCGCCTGGTTGTATTCACCGATCTTTGAGGCTAAAACGGCAGAGGAAGAAATTCCTATCTTGGATAAATGGATCAGTGAGAAGTCTGGAGATGTTAAATATCGCTATGGTAAACAACAGTT
>ERZ860508.1476-NODE-1476-length-12613-cov-2.328715_pt1 | contig 12613 bp, 6 predicted proteins | sample MGYA00509976_ERZ860508 | MGnify/ENA primary metagenome ERZ860508 (study PRJEB30046, sample SAMN00715242) | human gut metagenome | study: EMG produced TPA metagenomics assembly of the A metagenome-wide association study of gut microbiota in type 2...
CAGCTACGGCTGGATTGCGGTCGACTCGTTGAGCATCCGCAGGGCAGCACCCTTGCCGGCTGATGTGTACGAAGTCAAGCCGACGCTCATCAACCCTAACGCCACGGACAGCGCCAAGCGCTTGATGACCTACCTGTGCGACCAGTACGGCAAGACCGTGCTGTCCGGGCAGCAATCGCAGGACGGGGCGTTCGGGCTGACAAACGCGGCGGTCTGGCGCGGTACGGGCGGCGATTATCCCGCGGTGCTTGGCATGGACTTGATTTCCTATTCTCCCGCGCGTGTGGCGAAGGGCGACAACAGCTCCAACGTCGTCGAACGAGCGATTGAGTATTGGAACGGCGACGAAGGCAAGCGCGGCATCGTCACGCTGTGCTGGCACTGGTGCCCTGCCGCCCGCTATGACAAGAGCAAGAGCGACCCGTGGGGCACATTCTACACCGACAAGACGAAATTCAACCTTGCCCGCGCGCTGAACGGCAGCGACCCGGACGTCTACCAGATGCTGCTGGACGATATCGACGCGATTGCCGTGCAGCTCAAGCGCCTGCAGGATGCGGATGTGCCGGTGCTGTGGCGTCCGCTGCACGAGGCAAGCGGCGGCTGGTTCTGGTGGGGTGCATCCGGCGCGGATGCGTACTTGCAGCTGTACAAACTCATGTATGACCGCCTGACGAACGTCCACGGGCTGAACAACCTGATTTGGGTCTGGAACGGTCAGGATGCCGCGTGGTATCCGGGCGACGAGTATGTGGATATCATCGGCGAGGACATTTACCCCGGCAAGCATGTGTACACGTCGCAGGCGGCGCGGTTCATCAAGGCGCTGAGCTACACGGACACGCGCAAGCTGATTACCCTCTCGGAGAATGGCTGCATTCCAGACCCGGAGCAGCTGGTGCGGGACAACATCATGTGGAGTTACTGGTGCGTGTGGGAAGGGGAGTTCGTGCTGAAAGCGGCGGGCTTCAACAATTACAGCGAACAGTACACGGAAAAGAACATGCTCAAAAAAGCGTATAAGAGCGATACGGTGATTACGCGCAAGGAATTGCCGGATTTGCGGAATTATCCGCTGGGCGACTAAGGCTCGAAGCGCAGCACGCGCATATATAAGGAAGAAAAGTCAACTCAATCGCGAAAAAGGGTCAAGGGAGGAACTCCCTTGCAGGGTGCAGGGGCAGCGCCCCTGCCGGAGTCCAGAGGCAGAGCCTCTGGGGTTTCCCCTAACAATCAAGAGGAAGGTGAACGGTGTTGAGCGGAAAGAAGTCGCTGATGAACATGGTGCTGGCATTGCTGCTGCTTTGCGGCGCCGCGCTGGCGGAGGAGAGCACAAGCGGCGCAACGGCGCTGACGAACGCAGACTACCAGCAGATTGTGAGTACATACTCCATTGATGCGTCAATTCCGGGGTACGCGGACTATCTGCAGCGCTACGAGGACGCGGCGTACCCGGATGTGACCGTGACGGTGGACGCGGACACGTTCGTGCGCTACGAGGATGCAGGCATTGCCGCCCAGCCGCGGGTCTTTGAGGACTACGAGGGCATGGCGGGCAAGAGCGTCCTGACGGGCGAAGAGTCGCTGACCGAGTGGGTTGTGGATGTGCCGGAATCGGGTCTGTATGACCTGACGCTGCTCTATTACCCCTACGCGGGCAAGAACAGCGCTATCCAGCGCGCGTTCTTTGTGGACGGCAAGCTGCCGTACAGTGAGCTGGCGATGGTGGACTTCAACCGCGTGTGGGTCAACGGCGCCTACGAGGAGTACACCGATGAGAACGGCATCGTCGTCCGCAAATGGGACAAGGATAATCAGGGCAACGACCTGAAACCTTCGCCCATTGAACAGCCGGAGTGGTGTACCCATGGGCTGTATGACACTAACGGCTACATTTCTGACGAAATGAGCATCTACCTCGAAGCGGGGCAGCACACGCTGACGCTTTTGTCCATGCGCGAGCCGATGCTCCTGCGGTCGATTACGCTGTCCAACCACTCCCGCCCTGCCGCTTATGCGGATGTGAAGGCGGCGGGCGACGCGGCAGGTCATCAGGACGCGACGGGCGTGTCCGTGCGCTTTGAGGCGGAAAACGCCGTCAAGACCTCTTCTCAGATGCTTTACCCCGTGCAGGATCAATCCAGCGCGGTTGTGTACCCCATGTCGGCGCGGTATCTGCTCAACAACTCCATCGGCAGCAGCTGGAAGAACGCGGGCCAGTGGATTGAGTGGGCATTTGAAGTGCCGCAGGACGGTTACTACGAAATCTCGATGGTGGACAAGCAGAACTTCGTCCGCGGCATCGACGTGTACCGCAAAATCATGATTGACGGCGAAGTGCCGTTCGCGGAGTTCAACGCGCAGCCCTTCTCCTACACGCAGACGTGGCGGATAGAAACGCTCTCCGACGAGGACGGAAACGCCTACCGCGTGTACTTGACCGCGGGCAAGCATACCCTGCGCATGGAAGTTGTACTGGGCGATATGGCAAACATCATCGCGCAGGTGCAGGACTGCGTGCAGCAGCTGAACAACATCTACCGTCAGGTCATCTACGTCACCGGCGTCGCGCCTGACCAGTACCGCGACTATCAGCTGACGGCGTCCCTGCCGAAGCTGGAGGGCGAACTGCGCGCGGTACAGGCGGACATCGACAGCGCCATTGCCGCGCTGGAAAAGACGGCGGGCAATGATTCCGATAAGCTGACCGTCCTGCGCACGATGAGCGACCAGCTGGACGAGCTGATCGAGGATCAGGAGCGCTTCACCGAGGTGCTTTCATCCTTCAAGACCAACGTCCGCGCGTGCGGCAACTGGATTACGCAGGTGCTGGCACAGCCGCTTCAGGTAGACCGCTTCTATATTCATGCTGCCGACATGCAGCCGAAGCTGGACAACAGCAGCTGGTGGGAGAGCCTTGCGCATGAGGCGGAGCGCTTGTATTACTCCTTCATCATCGATTACAACAAGGTCGGCAACGTGGCGGAGGGCGACACGGAGAACGTCGTGCTGACGCTGTGGATTGGCACGGGCCGTGACCAGGCGAACGTCATCAAGTCGCTGATTGACGAGAAGTTTACGCCTGCGACGGGCATTTCCGTCAACGTGCAGCTGGTTGACATGAACACGCTCCTGCGCGCGACGCTGGCGGGCGAGGGCCCGGACGTCGCTATTCAGGTGGCGAACACCAACGGCATTGCGGGCGCGGTGCTGAACACGGGCAACGACACGCCCGTCAACTACGGCTTGCGCAACGCCGTGCTGGACTTGACGCAGTTCGAGGATTTCCCGGAGATTGCCAAGCGCTTCAACGAGAGCGCCATCATCCCGTTCTCCTTTGACGGCGCGACGTACGCCCTGCCGGATACGCAGACATGGCTGATGATGTTCTACCGCAAGGACATTCTGGCGGAAATTGGGCTGGAAGTGCCGCAGACGTGGGACGAAGTGAAGGTCGCCATGTCCATCCTGAGCAAGAACCAGATGGAATTCGGCATGCTGCCGTCCGAGCAGGTGTTCGCGATGCTTTTGTTCCAGAACGGCGGCCGCTACTACACCGATGACAACGCCGCGTCCGCGCTGGATGAGGACGTCGCCATCAACGTGTTCAAGAAATACTGCGAATACTACACGGATTACAAGCTGGACAAGGAAACGTCCGCCGAAGAACGCTTCCGTACCGGCGAATGCCCGATTATCATCTCCGACTACACGACGTACAACAACCTGCAGGTTTCCGCGCCGGACATCTTGGGTCTGTGGGACTTCACGACCGTTCCCGGTACGGTGCAAGCCGACGGCAGCATTGACCGCTCGACGGGTACGACGGGTCTGGCGGATATCATCATGAGCGCGACGAAGCATCCCGACGAAAGCTGGGAGTTCCTCAAATGGTGGACGAGCACCGAGACGCAGACGCTCTACGGGCGCGAGATGGAATCGCTGATGGGTGCATCCGCGCGTGTCGCGACGGCAAACACCGAGGCGCTGGCAAATCTGTCTTGGCCCATGCGCGACTACCGCGCGCTGGTGGAGCAGATGCAGTATGTGCGTGGCATCCCGCAGGTGCCGGGCGGATACTACACTTGGCGCAACATCAACAACGCGTTCTATACCATCACCACGGATACCGCAACGAACAACACCACCCCGCGCGAAGCGCTGATGGACAAGGTGTACTACATCAACGCCGAAATCAACTACAAGCGCACGGAATTCGGTCTGCCGCTCCATCAGACGGAAGACACGACGAAGGAGGAGTAAGATGAGCAATCCGACATTGGTGCATGGCAAGCGTCAGTCGCTTGGCAAAACCATCTGGAAGCACCGCGCGTCCTACCTGCTGATGGCGCCGTACTTCATCCTGTTCTTCTTCTTCACTGTGCTGCCGGTGCTGATGGCTATCGGCGTTTCCTTCACGGACTGGAACATGCTGGAGAAGCCGGAGTTCGTCGGCTGGCAAAACTACGTCAAGCTCCTGCTGGATGACGAAATCTTCATCATTTCGCTCAAAAACACGCTGATTTTCGCTGTCATTACCGGCCCGGTCAGCTACATGCTGTGCCTGCTGTTCGCGTGGATTATCAACGAGTTCAACCGCGGGATGCGCACGCTCCTGACGCTGATTTTCTATGCGCCGTCCATCTGCGGCAACGCCTACATGGTCTGGAACCTGATTCTGACCGGCGACCGCTATGGCTATTTGAACGGTATCCTGCTGAACCTCGATATCATCAACGAGCCGATTCTGTGGATGAAGACAGAGCAGTACGTCATGCCGATGCTGATTATCGTTCAGCTGTGGCTGAGCCTGGGCACAGGCTTCCTGTCCTTCATTGCAGGCTTGCAGACGGTGGACAAGAGCATGTACGAAGCCGCCGCCATTGACGGCATCAAGAATCGCTGGCAGGAGCTGTGGTATGTCACCCTCCCGGCGATGAAGCCGCAGCTGATGTTCGGCGCGGTCATGCAGATTACGCAGTCCTTCGCCGTGGCGGACATTTCCATCAATCTGGCGGGCAACCCGTCGGTCAACTATGCTGGCGCAACCATTGTCACCCACTTGCTTGACTACGGTTCAACCCGTATGGAGATGGGTTACGCCTGCGCCATCGCGACCATCCTGTTCCTGTTGATGGTCGGCACGAATAAGCTCGTTCAGCGAGTACTGAGAAGGGTGGGTGAGTAAGCATGGCAGAACGGAGAGGTCAGGTGGCGGTCAAGGATTTGCCGCCGAAGCTGCAAAAGAAGCTGCGCCGGCAGAAGATTATGCCCAAGAAAGCCCGCAAGCTCAACCGCTCGATGGCGGGCAACGCGCTGCTGTTCACACTCATGTTCATCTGCGGCGTCTTCATGGCGCTGCCGCTGGTCATGATTATCAACAACGCCTTGAAGCCGCTGGACGAATTGTACCAGTTCCCGCCGAAGATTTTTGTGCGCAACCCGAATCTGCGCAACTTCTCGGATTTGTTCATCCTGATGAACGACTCGTGGGTGCCTTTCAGCCGCTACATCATGAACACCATCATCATCACGGTGGCGGGCATGGTGGGTCACGTCATCGTGGCGTCGTGGGCGGCATATCCGCTGGCCAAGGACAAATTCCCCGGCAAGACGCTGCTGTTCGGCATGGTCGTGCTGTCAATGATGTTCAACTGGACGGTGACGCAGATTCCGCAGTACGCCATCATTTCGTGGCTGCACATCAACAACACCTATCTGGCGCTGATTCTGCCCGCGTGGTCGTTCGGCATGGGTTTGTACCTGATGAAGCAGTTCATGGAGCAGCTGCCGGATTCGCTGATGGAGTCGGCGCGCGTGCAGGGCGCCAACGAATGGCAGATTTTCTGGAAAATCGTCATGCCGAACGTCAAACCCGCTTGGCTGACGCTGGCCATCTTCCAGTTCCAGCAGATGTGGGGCAATACCGGTTCGCTGTTCCTGCGTGACGAGCAATTGAAGCCCATGCAGTACGCGCTCCAGCAGATTACGGCTGGCGGTGTGTCCCGCGCGGGCGCGGCGGCGGCGGTCACGTTCATTATCATGGCGGTGCCGGTGCTGTTCTTCCTGCTGTGCCAGAGCAGCATTCTGGAAACCATGACAACTTCGGGCATGAAGGACTAAGAGAGGGAGGAAAGACGCATGAAAAAAATGAAGAAGTTCCTCCTGACGGCGCTGGCGGTGCTGGTCACTTTCTCCTCCTGCGGGGGAGCCTTGGCGGACGCCGAGCTGCCTTACACGACGTACAATTACGACTACTGGGGCTACATCGTGTACACGCCCGCGGCGTATGTGCCGGCAGGGTCGATTACAGGCACTTCCTTCCAATATAATGGGCAGTCGCTGGGGGCGTTCAAGAATCCGCAGGACTTGTGCGTGGCGCAGGATGGCACGGTGTATCTGGCGGACAGCGGCAACAACCGCATCGTCCTGCTCAGCAGCGACATGACGAAGGTCGTGCGCGTCATCACCGGATTTGAGAATCACGGCGTGGCGGACACCTTCCAGACGCCCACGGGCGTGGCAGTCGCCAGCGACGATACGCTCTACATTGCCGACAGCCTCAACCGCCGCGTGGTTGTGCTGAATCCGGATGATACGCTCAACCGCATCATCGAGATTCCGCAATTGTCGGGCAGCGTGAAGGCGCTGGGCGGCGTGACCTACGCTGTCGGGACGCACATCGAGGGCATGGGCGACCTCAATCAGGAAACCGATGTGGACGGCATGAAGTACCGCACGGAGCGCTTCACGTCCGGCAGCGCCACGGAACTGGCGGACGAGCAGGGTACGACCTATCAGGTCAGCGCCTACGAGAGCACCTTGCAGCCGCTGGTGAAGGCGGTCACAGACAGCAAGGGCGCAACCTACGCGATTGCGGAGAACGGCAAGTCCGTCATCCGCACGAACGCGGACGGCTCGACTTTCACTTACGCCCGCTATGACGCGACGACGAACCTCGACCTGTTCATCCTGATTGGCCGCCTGATTAAGGGCAACCAGAACATCACCGGCATGTCCGGTCTGATTGGTCTGGCGCTGGACGAGCAGGACAACCTCTACTGCATCAGCGCCAAGACAGTGGTTGTGCTTGACCAGAAGGGAAACATGGTCACGACATACGGCAACTACCGCAATGCGGACGATGCGCTGACCTCCTTCGCGACGATTTCGGAATTCGCGCTGGATGGCGACAGCGTGTTCATCCGCGACGCGGACAACCACATTGTCGAACTCGACCGCACGGGCAGCACGCGCCGCGTGATCGAAAGCAACTGCATCCGCAAGACGGACGCGGATGGCAACATCACCCGCATGACGGGCATGACCGGAGCAGCAGCGGCTTCTTCAGAGGATGAAGAGACGGCGTTCCAGAACATTCTGGGCATCGAACTGACGGGCGATTACCTGATTGTGGGCGAGAAGAACGGCGAGATCAACGTCATGAAGACCAACGGCAAGCTGCTGGGCACGGTCGAGAATAATTCGCTGCTGCTGCTGGACACCAAAACGGACAGCGTATCCGCCGTGACGACGGTGAAAAACGGCAAGCAGGACGAGCGCCTGACGGAAGTTTCCGCAACGGCGATGGTGGATTGGAACGGCACGCAGCGCCTGTGCGTGAAGGAAAGCACGGGACGGGTGCTGGTGCTGGATGACAACTGGACGGTGCTGCACACGGCGCAGAACAACTGCGTGGAGGTGCAGGACAGAAACGGCACGGCGACGGAGCGCATCCTCGGCGTGGATGCGGGCAGCGGCTATCAGGCGTTCGCGGAAGTCAGCGGTGTGGAGGGCGTGGCGCTCAACAGCGCAAGCCAGCTCTGCATCGCGGACAGCGACAACCGCCTGATTGTGCTGGACGGCGACAAGAATGTCGCGCGCGTGACCGTCAACCCGAACAGCGAAGTGCTGGATGCCAACTTCCTCTTTACGCCTCTGAAAGTCTCTGTGGACTACGCCGGACGTGTCTACTGCATTGCGCAGAACATGTTTGAAGGCATCATGGTCTTTGAGACGAACGGCGACTTCACCGGCTTCTTCGGCACGATTTCCGTTGAAATTACGGCGTGGGAGAAGTTCTGGCGCAAGCTGGCGACGAAGGAAGAACGCTCCAAGCAGCAGCTGTTCATTCCGACGGAATTTACCGGCATTGACATCGACGACGAAGGTTTTGTGTACGCCTCGAACAAGGATACCGCGGGCACACAGGCGGTTCGCCGCCTGAACCCCAAGGGCGAGGACGTCATCCGCATGGGTCAGACCAAGAACCTTGGCGGCGATATGCAGATCAGCGGCACGTCGCAGTACGCGGGCGCCAGCACGATTGTGGACGTGGTGTACCGCGAAAAGGGCATCTACTCGCTGCTGGACTCCAAGCGCGGTCGCATTATCACTTACGACCACGAAGGCAACCTGCTTTATATCTTCGGCGGCCTCGGCACACAGGCGGGCACGATGGAAGCGCCTGTCGCCATTGAGTGCGCAGGGGACAAGATGCTCGCGCTGGATTCCAAGCAGGGCGTGATTGCCGTCTTCGGCGAAACGGAATACGGCCGGCTCATTAACGAAGCGGTTGGGCTGCGCTACGACGGCGATGAAACGCAGGCGGTTGCCCTGTGGCAGGAAGTACTGCGGATGGACGAGAACAACGAGCTGGCGAACACCGGCATCGGCAAGGCGTACCTGTCCGCGGGCGACAACGAGAAGGCCATGGAATACTTGAAGCGCGGCATGAACCGCGACTACTACTCCGTCGCCTTCAAGCGCTACCGCAACGACGTGCTCAAGAGCAACATCAACTACATTCTGACGGGCATCATTGCGGTCATCGTGGCGATTGTCGTTGTGGTCAAGGTGATTCGTCCGCGCAGAAATCAAAAGAACGGAAGGAGGGCATAAGCGATGAAATCACTGTTCAGCAAAGAAAAGTGGCAGCAGCTGTTCTACACGGTGTCCCATCCGTCGGACGGCTTCTACTGGATTCGCCACGGCGAAAAGGGAAGCGTCGCCATTGCCATCCTCATGGTTGTCCTCTTCGGTCTGTGCTTCACGCTGAACCGGCTGCTTGCGGGCTTTGTCGTCAACGACATCAACGAGCGAACGGTCAACGCCCTGTGGGAAATGAGCGGCGTATTGATGCTGTACCTGCTGCTGTGCGTCGGCAACTGGTCGATTACCTGCCTGATGGACGGCGAAGGGCGCCTCAAGGATATTGCCATCGCCATCGGCTATTCGCTCCTGCCGATGATTGTGTGCTACATCGCCGCAACCATCGTCAGCCAGTTTGTGGCGGAAAATGAGGAAGCGTTCTACGCCATCATCATCTTCCTTGGCACGGCGTATACCCTCATCATGGCGCTGATTGGCATCATGCAGGTGCACAACTACACGCTGGGCAAAACGCTGCTCACGCTCCTGCTGACGCTGGTGGCAGTGTTCATCATCATCTTCCTGATGATGCTGATTGCGAACTTCATCGGTCAGGTGTTCGGCTTTGTCAGGAGCATCTACACCGAACTGATTTTCCGAGTTTAAGCGGGGGGTGGAAAGATGAGCGAGCAAACGAAAATCAAGCACAGCCCCGCCGTGGAAGGCAAAAAGCATCACAAGGTACGTTGGATTGTGCTGGCGGTGCTGCTGGTGATTGTGGCGGCAGTGGCTGCGTGGTATCTGATTCGCTTCGAGTTTAACCGGGACTATCAGGCGTACATTGAAGCGCCCAAGGGCGCGGCAGCGCAGTCAGAACTGGCGGCGCTTACGGACGAAAACCCGAATGTCGCCGCGCCTTTCCAGCTGTTTGCGGAAAACGACAACTTGAAGCTCTACGCGGATTTGGAGACGGCGAACGTCGCCATCTACGACAAGCGCAGCGGCGAAACGGTCTATTCCAACCCTGTGGACGCGGATGCGGACAAGGTGGCGAACAAGACCAACAAGAACTACTTGAAGAGCCAGTTCCTGCTGGACTACTACAACGCCGGTTTGACGAGCAGCACCTACGACAGCTACTCGATGAGCGTGGCGCTGGGCAATTTCCGCGCGGCGGCGATTGAGGACGGCATTGCCTTCATCTACGACGTGGGCGTGGACTCCATCCAGTACCTGACGCCGTCTTACCTGCCGACGGAGCGCTACGAGGGACTCTACGAGCAGCTGAGCGCACAGGCGAAGAAGGCAGCGAATATTGTGTACGAAAAGCGCGACGACGGCTACTGGATAAGCGCAACCGGTGCGAGCCGTACCCGCGAAATGGCGCGCGTCTCCAAGGAGTTTGTGGCGCTGGGCATGACAAAGGCGGAATACCTTGAAATGGAAGCGCTGGCGGGCAAGGAACAGGCGGAAACGCTGGGTTTCACCGTGACGCTGGAGTGGCATCTGGGCGAGGACAACGTGGAAGCCAAGCTGCCTGTGAGTGCGATTGAAGAGCGTGGCGGCGGCAAGGTCTACCGCATCCAGCTGCTGCCCTATATGGCGGCAGCGGGCAGCGACGAAAACGGCTACATGGTTGTGCCGAACGGTTCGGGCAGCCTGATTCGTTTCAACAACGGCAAAAACAGTGCCGCGGTGTACAGCCAGTACGTCTACGATATGGACTTGATTGACGGCGACTACACGCAGACGCAGACGATTCAGTCTGTGCGTCTGCCATTGTGGGGCGTGTGCCGCGAGAACACCAGCGTGTTGGAAACGGCGCTTCGCTGGCGGCTATCAGCGCGGATGTTGCGGGGCGCAACAACTCCTACAACAACGCGTTCGCCATGTTCACCCTGCGCGGGTCGGAGCTGCTGTCTCTCTTCGGCGCGGGCGAAACGGCGGAAATGCCTATCGTCGAGGACAACTACTACGGCGAAGATCTCGTCATCCGCTACACATTCCTGACGGCGGAGAACAAGGGGTACAGCGGTCTGGCGAACTACTACCGGGCGCGCCTGATTGCTGAAAACGTGCTTTCTCCGCTGGAAGAGACGGGCGACATTCCCTTCTACTACGATGTGATTGGCGGCGTGAAGGAAACGACCCACTTCATGGGCATCCAGTACCTGCACGTCCGTGCCATGACCACCTTCGATGAAGCGGTGGAAATTGCGCAGTCGCTGAATAAGGCGGGCATCAAGCATCAAGTGATGAACTTCCAAGGCTGGATGAACGGCGGCTACTACCACGATGTCGCGAACAACGTGTCCGTGCTGAGGCAGCTGGGCGGCAAAGATCGGCTGGAGAACCTGAACAGCGCAATAGCACGGCTGGGCGGCGAACTGTACGCCGACGTCGCGTTCCAGAAGGTGACGCAAATCTCCAAGCACTACATGGAGAATCAGGAGACGTCCCGTTATTACGGCGCGGGTTACATTGCGCAGTTCGGCGTGACGAATCCGGCATCCCTGCGGCGCACGTCCGCGCTGGGTTACAGCGAGAACATTTACAACCTGCTGTCCCCGAAGTTCCTGCCGTACTACGTCAGTGGGTTCCTGAACAGCACGAAGGGTTATTCTCTGAACGGTTACTCCCTCCGCGACCTCGGCTGTGAGCTGCACGCGGACAAGCGCCGCACGGAGCTGATTAACCGCGAACAGGCGCTGATGATTGTCGAAAGCCAGCTGCAGGCGATTGCGGACAGCGGCAAGAATGTCATGGTGTCCGGCGGCAACCTCTACGCCCTGAACGGTGTCAAGCACGTTATCGACGCGCCCATGACCGCGACGGAGTACGTCATTGTGGATGAAACGATTCCTCTTTACGAGATGATTCTGCATGGCTGTGTGGATTACACCGGTCAGGCGCTGAACACTATCGTGAGTGACGATTGGCAGGCGAAGCTGCTGAAAATGGTGGAATACGGCGCGTCCCCGCGCTACACCTTTACGGCGCAGCAAGCATCCGACATGAAGTACACGGCGCTGAACAGACTCTACGCCACGACTGTGGCCAACTGGACGGATACCGCGGCGGAGCAGTACGCGTACCTGAACGCGGCGCTCGCCTCCGTCAGCGGCGCGCAGATGGTGAAGCACACGATTCTCTCCGATACGCTGCGCAGCGTCGAGTACGACAACGGCGTGACCATCTACATCAACTACGGCAGTCAGGATGCGCAGGCGGGCGGCGGTACTGTTCCCGCGAAGGCGTATCTGGTCACAGGAGGTGCAAACGAATGAAAAAGCTGCATATCTCCATGGCGGGGAAGCGCGCCGTTAACGGCTATCTTTTCATTCTGCCGTGGCTGCTGGGCTTTCTGCTGTTCTATGTGCGCAGCCTGTACATGACGGTGGAGTTCTCCCTGAGCGACCTGACCGTGCTGAGTACGGGCGGCTACAATCTGGAATTCGTGGGGCTGAAAAACTACTATGAGGCGTTCTTCTCCCACGCGTCCTTCAAGCAGACGCTGACGACCTCCATCGGCAACATGGTCATCGACGTGCCGCTGATTATCTTCTTCTCCCTGTTTGTCGCCATGATGCTCAACCGCAAGATGAAGTGCCGCGGACTGGTTCGCGCCATCTTCTTCCTGCCGGTGCTGCTGGGGGCGGAAGCGGTCAGCAATGCGCTGTCGCTGGCGGCGCAGATGATGGCGGGGGGTCTGAGCGGCACGAGTGCGGACATGGCGGCGGCG
>ERZ860508.1479-NODE-1479-length-12605-cov-9.954900_pt1 | contig 12605 bp, 11 predicted proteins | sample MGYA00509976_ERZ860508 | MGnify/ENA primary metagenome ERZ860508 (study PRJEB30046, sample SAMN00715242) | human gut metagenome | study: EMG produced TPA metagenomics assembly of the A metagenome-wide association study of gut microbiota in type 2...
AATATGGCATTGCCTGTTACAAAAAAGACTGCAAGGTTGTGCTTGGGGAATAAAACAGGCGGTTTTCAAGCATCAGCATTATTTATAAAGTTGTAAAGTGGTGTAAGCATATATTACTTGAAAAATCAAATAATATATGATAAATTATAAGTGTGACATAAAAAGGGTCACATTTATAAAAAGGTGTTTGATATGAAAGAATTTTTGGAAAAAGCATTACAGCAAAATGTAATAATGGCGGAGAATAAAGAGGTTTATAAAAAGCTCCCGTTAGCATATCGTGGAAGATATGATATTTATACAGTAGAGACGAATGGTGTATTATGGATGGCTATTCATCCCAAAGATGATGCCGGACTTGTTATATTACGTAGAGACAGAGCTGGCGTAGAAAAAATGACAGGATTAAACTGTGCAATCTTTCTTGATCGAACTACATTTTATATAAAAGAAAAATTGATAGAAGAAGGAATTCCTTTTGTAATAGACGGAAAGCAAGTATTTCTCCCGTTTATTGGATATTTACTGAGTAAGGAAAATGAAAGAGAATTGGCACCAGTTCATTTGATTTCGTTTTTGACGCAAAAAATGCTTCTGATTGCCATTTATGAACGATGGAATGAAGTGAAAGTGTCTGATGCGGCGAAACGATTGGAAGTGTCAAAAAAATCTGTAAGCCGGTGTTTTGATGAACTGGAATATTTAAATATTGATGTGTTGGGAATGAAAGGTAAATCAAGAGTAATAAATATTCCAGATGACCGAAAACAATTATGGCAGCAGATTGAGAGTGTGTTAAGAAATCCAGTAATCCGAAGATTTATATTGAGAAAAGACATGAAACTTGAAAAGAAAGCAGGTATTTCCGCTTTATGTGAGTATTCTCTTTTGTCCGATAACGCTTATCCTGCCTATGCGGTAACGAAGAAAGAACTGAAAGCCAGTGGAGTGAAGGAAGAAAAGCAAGTAAGTGAATTGGAAGAAATCGGCTGTGTTGTTTTGGAACTGGGATATTTCATTGATTTTTCAGGAAAAGGATTGCAGGATCCTTTGAGCGTAGTATTGTCGCTTAAAGGAGAAGAGCAAGAAGAGGAACGGGTAGATATTTCTATTAGTGAGATGTTGGAGGAATATGTGTGGTCAAAGGATTAGATACATTTCAGAAGTACTTTGCAGATTATGAAGAACAGTATGTTTTAATAGGTGGCGCAGCCTGTGATATTCTGTTTGAAAGCAATGAAGTGAATTTCAGGGCTACAAGAGATCTGGACATGGTTTTAATTGTTGAAGCGTTAACTCCGGAGTTTGGAGAAAAATTTTGGGAGTTTATCGTTGATGGAAAATATAGAAACAAAGCGACAAACGGTAGCAATCCTCAATTTTATAGATTTGATAAGCCAGATGACGATAATTTTCCCAAAATGATTGAATTGTTTTGTAGAAGTGATTTTAAACTAAAAAATGTGAAAGGAATTACCCCAATTCATATTGATGATGAAGTTTCCAGTTTGTCAGCGATTCTTTTGAATGATGATTACTATAAGGCACTACTCAATGGAAAAGAAGTGAGAAAGGGACTTTCTGTTTTAAGACCGGAATATATCATTCTTTTTAAAGCGAAAGCGTATCTTGATTTGCAAAAGCGAAAAGATTTAGGCGAAAAAGTGGATTCCAGTGACATAAAAAAGCATAAAAAAGATGTTTTGCGTATTGCCTCGGAACTTATGCTTGAAAAAATAGAAGAATTGCCGATAGCAGTAGATGCCGATATACATAGCTTTATTGATTTGTTGGAGCAGGAACCATTTGATCAAAATTCATTGAAAAGATATGGACTGAAAAATGAGGATGTTGTGGAATTGTTGAAGCAAGTATTTGGATAAAAATATGATGTGATATACCGTTAATTTGTAACCTTATTTTACACCTTTTGCGGACATATTATGTGAAAATAAACCAGGTTATGCCAAAAAGCAAAAACTTACAAAGGCTTACAAAGCCCGAAATACTAAGAAAAACGAAGAAAAGCGAAGTTATGCAATAATGATTAAAATACTTTTCGTTTGCCACGGCAGGATTTACTGTTCGTGAGAAAAAGTCCTAAATCGTCTTAAATACTTCTATAAATAGCGTTTCTTGTGCTCAATTCTCAATTTTACCAATGATTTACCAATATTTCTGGAGAGTCAGACTTGCAGAAACAAAAAACCAGAATGAGGAGATTAAAAATATGAGCAAATTGAAACGAAGAATAACGGAAAACGGAATTGATTATATCCTTGTTGGAGATTACTACATCCCTGACTTGAAACTGCCGGAGGAACACCGCCCCATCGGAAAGTACGGATGGATGCACCGGGAATACTTAAGAGAAGTCCACCCAGCCAGATTTAACACATTGATACTGACCGGAGACTTCTCAAATGGAATGGGTGCAGCGTTGCAACAATATTCACAACCGAGCAGAAGAAATTGTTTTGCATGAGCTGGTTTATTTATAACGGTATGGTAGAATAATTATCGCAAATTGATATCTATTCAACTCAACGTTGAGACTCCCTTCAACGCTTGGTATGTTCTAAATAAATTCTCTATTTGATATACTGAGGTCAAATATAGTATAAAGGAGATTTGTTTTATGGATCAGAAAAAAATAGGTGCATTTATTGCACAGTGTAGAAAAGAAAAAAGTCTAACACAAATACAGCTTGCCGAACTATTAGACATTACCAATCAGGCGGTTTCTAAATGGGAAAATGGTAGAGGAATGCCAGATGTGTCGCTTTTACAGCCTTTATGTGATGCTTTGGGCATTAGTTTGAACGAGCTTTTTTCGGGGGAACATATATCAGCAGAGGAATATAAAGGAAAAGCGGAAGAAAACATTTCCAAACTTTACAAAGAAAAGCAAATTGCCAATCTTAAGCCAATAAAATACTTATTCTCTATATGTTCTAATGTAACATTGCTTGTAGCAGTGATTGAATTAGCTGTTGGTTTTATTGGAAATTTTTTTTATCCAACTATATTGGAGGTCATGTTGCTCAATGCCTCTGTGTGGATAATGTTGTTTCTGATTTCAGTGGGTAAGCTGACATACGATAAGAAAAAATTGAAAAATCTGAAGCATTCAGGTACTTGTATAGATTCTGAAATCAAGGATATAATTCCAGCATCATGGATTAGAGTTGGAAATTACATCAGTTGCAGAATTGTATGTGGATTTATTTACGAGGGTAAGGAATACAAAGCAGTAAGTAATTACTATGTTTTGACACCATTTCACCGAAAGGAGGATTTATATGCGAATGTTTTTATCGAGCAAAACGATCCTACCAAATATAGTATAGAGCTTTTTCAAGAAAGTCGGTAATTCAGTCAAGAATTTCTCAAAAATCATATAAGCCTATTTAAAGCTGTCGTTGCAGGAAAGTCCCGTGACGACAGCTTTCTTTTTTCTGCCCATAGAAATTTTGTTAAATGGATACACCTTTAATCATTGACAAGGAATGTCGAAATCTGTATAATTTAGGTAGTAAAATTAAATGGATATCCGTAAAAGGAGAAGGACATGGCTGGAAAAGGAAGACCACCTGTAGATGATAAACGTGACAACCAGTATCGGGTTCGCCTCAATGACGAGGAGAATCAGATGCTTTCATATTGTAGTGAAATGACTGGACAGCCGAAATCTCAGATTTTTCGTAGGGCTCTGGAATCATACTTTCAAACAGTTAGATTGAATGAGATGAAAATGGAGTCAGATGGAATCAGCATGAAGCGTGTTGTGAAATGCCCTTACTGTGGTTCTAGTAATGCAATTGATCTTTCGGATTACGGTACCGGGGACTATGAAGCAGAACGTCAGATGGGCGTGGAGATACAGCATTGCTTTGATTGTGAAGATTATGAGTGCATTGGATGCGGTCATGCCTTTAGAGTAGAAGGATATATCAACGAGTATCCAGTTGGAGCATACAACTTTGAAGAGATTAATGTGACGGAGGATTAATGCATGGGCAAAAACACAGCATATGGAAATCACCGGGCTATTAATCCCAATTATTTTGAACAGAATGAGCAGGAAGCAGGTCAGGTTGATTCCGGCAACAAGAACTATTCCCGTAGGCTGCATTTCATCAATTTGCAACCATGTACACCGGAAGATTACTACAACTCGCTAAAGGACTGGAGTGAGATGGAGCCGTTCAAAAAACCAAAGAAAAAATATGTAAACAAAGAAGCAGGGGTTTTTGGGGGTTTAAGAATAAAAGCCTTTTTCAGCGTTGCTGCTAAAGTTGAACTTGATGAAAAGAAAAAGCAGGCCGATGCAATATATGAAGCTGATGTAAGGTCGGCATTGGACTTTTATAACAAAAGAGCAAAGCACTTTTATGAGGTTCAGCAGAAACAGCATGAAGAGAAGGATGAACTTCACAGAAAAATGAAGAGTGGAGATATTGAGCAGATTGAAGCATATTATTCATTCGCTCTTCGGCAGGATACTTTTTCAACAGACTTTCTGGATCCATTTCAGATTGACGTAGTAGATGTGCAGTATGATGAAGCAAACAAAAAACTTCGTTTTGCGTATCGCATACCCAATTCAGAAGAAATTCTCACATTCTCTTCTTTTTATTACGATCAAGACCAAGATGCGATTTTGCCGAAGCCAATTGAAGCAAAGTATCAGCTGGTACAGAAAAAACATATTATGCATCGCGTACTGTTACGAGCACTGATAATGACATATGCATCTGATACATACGGTTTTTTGAATGATGTTGAGATTACGGGTTTCCTTGAATATCACGAATCTTCATATGGAACGCTACGTCGGAAAGATGTTGTTAACTTTCATATGAACAGGGAAGAATTTGCTCAAACAGATTTTGAGAGAGTGGATGTAGAATTGCTTTTTTCTGCAAGACTTAAACCGAAGGAGTCTTCTGGGCTCTACTCAAAAAAGGCAGAAGAAATTGCTGACATATATACCGCTAAAGGAAAAGCTAACTCGAATACGAAAACTAAGAAGTAAAAATGGGAGATTGGAGGGAAGGCAATGCTTTTATACTCTACGACACTACGAATCAAAGATACCGTAACGAAGGACGGATTTGTGCAATTGGTAATACAGTGGAATCAGTCAAGCCCGCACGCGGATAATGTTATTCCGGATGTTAACTGGAATGGTGAGCGTAATATTCGTTTTGGAAATGAATCCTTGTGGCTTGCCATAGAGGAATATAGGAATAAAAACATTATAGCAGTTCGCTTTGAAAAAAGAGAAGAAGATGGTGCTATCTGGGATACAGATTATATCATGAACTTCGATTCGATGAAAATGACAATACAGTTGGATCGTGGATATACAGAAGATGCACAGATGGAAGATCTTCAATTTTCTACTCCACATTTTATTAGTATGCTTATTGACGGCGGATATCTCATGGAAGATAATGGACTTTCTATTCTCCGTCAGGCAATTGTAATCTCAGAGGAGAACCTGCCGCTCCTAACTGATGTGATTAACGGACAAGCTCATTATCGACTTCCGATTGTCTATGTTTCAAAGACAGTTTATAACCATGACCCAGTAAATGTTAGCTGGCTTTGCAGTAAGCTTAAAGGAGTAGCGCATGTTTTACTCCAGGAAGACAAGCAAACAAATTGGCAAATTCGTTCTTTGTGCAACGACAATAACGAGTATTTCGGTGGAGTAGGCATTTATTTCCCCAATGGAAAACATAGAAGATTTCTTTATAGAACATACATAGGAAGTGATAACATTCTTTTGAATAAGGTCACACGTTCGGTATTTCAGTACATGAATGCGCAGAAGAAAGCACTTCTGTCCACTTGGCAAGGTGTAAATAATGCTCTGTTGACAGATAAATATGTGAGTCAAAAAGCTGAGAAAGCAGAAGCAGAACTGGCAAGACAAAAAGCAGAAAGCGAAGTGGAAACTTATATTGGTGCATTCGATGCCGATAATGCTAAACTTCGTCAACAGATTGAGGAATTAACAAGAACAAATACCTCTCTCCAGTTAGAAAATCAGGGGCTGCGTGAAAAACTGAATGGTATTGATGAAGTGCCAATTCTGTTTCTTGGAGACGAAGAGGAATTCTATCAGGGTGAAATCAAAGAGATGATTTTAGATGCTGTAGCAGAGAAAATCAAGAATCTTGGTCAAAAAACAAGAAGATGGGATGTTTTAAACGATGTGCTTCAGAACAATGACTATCAGAATGTTTATGATGAAAGAGAACGCATCGTGAAGGCGTTGTTTAAAGATTACAAAACTCTGTCTAGCTCGATGCGTCAACAACTTCTTGAACTGGGCTTTGAAATCACAGAAGACGGAAAACATTATCGACTTACCTACTATGGTGACGGGCGATACAAAACTACGATTGCCAAAACTGGAAGCGACTGGCGTGAGGGCAAGAATATAGCATCAGTAATTCTAAAGAGTATGATGTAAATGATGGAAGAAAGATTTGGGATAACGGTAGTAAACCCACCCCGATTTTTACTATCATTTTACTACTACAGTCTGTCGTGACTTGCTCCATTTTGCCCTGTTTCGGGAAAACTGTGACAGAATAAACGCTGCTACATCCCGAAAACAGGCGGGAGAAATCGGAGCAAATCGGGGCAGGACAGTGCATTTTAGGAGGAAATACATTTTGAGTAGGGCATAACTTTTGATGCAGAGTTTGGAATTATTATGCCACATTTACAAAAATAACCGGAAACGAAGGAAATATAGGGCGAATTTGTTATACCTTGAGGAAAAGCACCAAGGGGCAAGTATGCCCATTCCGTGGACTATGGTATAGGTCATGGTGAACCATGCAGTTAAGTATATAATTTAAGTACACCACTTTACAACTTTATAAATAATGCTCATGCTTGAAAACCGCCTGTTTTAAGACATTTATTACCGATGATGGAATAATCAACTTTGGCATAGGAACACACATAATAAAAGGCATTCAATGACTTTTTTGTAATACCGGATAAAAAGTGTCGGTATAAAAAACGAATAGAATGTGCCGATTCCAATGCCAGTATGGAAAGGATAAGCAGGAACAGCGTTTCAACCTTGATGCTGGATAGCTGCCCTGGAGTAAGCTGTTTATAAAACTTTTCAAGAACGGATTTGCCATGGCCTTCCGATGCCCATACCACTGTGTTGGTATCGTGATTAACGATTACTGTAATGTACTTGTGTCCCTTTTACAACTGGTTTCGTCAATGCCGATATTAACCAGACCATCAAGTCTTCTTGAGCGCTCCGGTTCTAAATCGTGAAGAGCACGATTGACACAGCGGCCTACAGTTTCCCAGTCCACTTTTATGAAGTATGATGTGGTACTTCTTGGAAGATAGGATGCAAACCATGCAACGGTAAGGTCGAAATCCTTGGTAAATCTACTACATGGATATGCCCATAGAACTTCGGCAACATATACCCCATGTTCAGGGCAGATGGTACGATGCGTCTGGTATTCAACTTCGACCAGAATACCACCCCAGGCCAGCCCCCCTCCAAGTGGCTGGCCTGCTGGAATGTTTGTCATAAGCAGGACATAGCTTGTGACAGAAAGGGCAGTCATTCTCATGCCATTTATTAGGTCTGGCCTTGATACGGATGTGTTTCACGCCATCCTCATCAGAGTAAAGATTAAAATTTTCTATCACTGTGTTCTTGACATTAAGAACATTCTTGCATAATGTATTAGCAGAAACCATTTGTGTTATCCTTTTTTCTATTTGCTTGGTTGCTAATACATTAAAGGAAACCAAATGGTTTTTTCAATATGTAAATGTAAATTTATGGTGTTTGGCTTCCACCATTATGCCAGAAGCCTCATTTAAAAGCATTTTACGACGCTGCATATACCGAAAAACAGAAAATAAATGTTATGGCTATGGTAGGTGGAGATTATAATTCCTACGAACCGTCTATTGACACTTATACAGATGAGCTAATAAATAACGCAAATGCATCTGGAATCTATTGCTATATGAAGCACTTTGCACTTGACGAACAGGAAACAGAGCGTCTGGATATTAACATCTGGTGCAATGAGCAGGCTATGAGAGAAATATATTTCAAACCATTTGAACTTTGTGTAAAAGAAGGTGGCGTAACTGCAGCCATGGCATCTGACAGTTTTATTGGAGCTACATGGGCAGGAGAACGTGAGGAATTAATGAACACTGTTCTCAGAGATGAATGGGGATTCCGTGGAATGGTAATTACAGATTTCGTTACATCTGATAGCAAGATGCAGATCGTGCGATCAGAAGTGGTACAGATTTGAGCTTAACAACATTAGGAAATCTCACACCTTCTAGCTTGTCAACAGATACGGCAGCAGGACGTCAGGCATTAAGAACAGCTACGCATAATATCTTATATGCAGTGGCAAATAGTAATGCACAGGAAATTTCAAGTGAGCCATTCCCGGCATGGACTTTCTTGATCATGATATTAGATGTGTTCATGCTGGCAATGACTGCGTTGATTATATTTTACAAAAAGAAAAAAGTAATCTAAAAAGTATACACAAACACATTACGCTAACAAATTGTATTTTGAATGGGAATCCGCTATACTATAAATAATAGTGTAGCGGATTTTTCTTGTGCGCCCAGTGGCGCATGTTTGGAGGCTTTTATGACAGATACATTAAAATTACCGGTAGGAATTGATAATTTTGAAAAAATACGAAAATCAAATTTTTATTATGTCGATAAAACTAAATTGATAGAACAAGTTCTGCAAAACTGGGGCGAAGTGAATTTTTTTACCCGCCCACGCCGTTTTGGCAAGACACTCAATATGAGCATGCTGCGGTCATTTTTTGAGATTGGAACAGATCCGAGGTTGTTTGACGGATTATATATTTCGGAAAATAAAGAATTGTGCCGGGAGTATATGGGAAAGTATCCGGTTATTTTTCTGTCATTAAAAGATGTTGATGGGTTATCTTATGAGGAGGCATTTGAAGCATTTGCTCAAATTGTCGGAAATGAGATAAACAGGGTAGCTTTTCTGAAAGAAAGTGATTGTCTGACTGAAGAGGAAAGAGAACAGTTTAAAGGTCTGTGTCTGGTAAAAGACGGTAAATATGCGTTTGATAAAGGGAAACTTACTTCTTCCCTGAAAATATTATCACAGCTTTTATATAAACATTATGAACAGAAGGTAATCATTCTTATCGATGAATATGATGTTCCGTTAGACAAGGCATTTCAAAATGGCTATTACAAAGAAATGGTTTCGCTGATCAGAGGTATGTTCGGGCAGGCACTGAAAACAAATGAGTATTTACAGTTTGCAGTACTTACTGGATGTCTGCGTGTGTCAAAGGAAAGTATCTTTACAGGTCTTAATAATTTTAAAGTATTGTCAATTGCTGATACAAGGTTTGATGAAGCGTTTGGATTTACGGATGATGAGGTAAAGCAGTTAGTCGCGTATTATGGTCTGACGGCACATTTTGACGAAGTGAAAGAGTGGTATGACGGATATCATTTTGGAAATGCAGATGTGTATTGTCCGTGGGATGTGATAAATCATGTAGATAACCTGCGGGCAAATGAGGATGCCAAGCCACAGGCATATTGGATCAATAGCAGCAGTAACAGTCTTATAAAACGACTGATCCATATTGCAGATTTGACGACAAAAGATGAAATAGAGCGGTTGATCGCCGGAGAGGCTGTGGAAAAGGTTGTCCGTCTTGAACTGACCTATGATGAGATAGACAACAGCATTGATAATATATGGAGTGTACTTTTTACGACGGGGTATCTGACCAAAACAGGTGAGGTAAAATTGCCTGACAGCGAGAGTTATGCATACAGGCTGGTCATTCCGAATAAAGAGGTACGTGAAGTATTTATTCTTCAGATACAGGAGTGGTTTAAGAATGTAGTCGCAAAAGAGGCGGGTTCTATGCAGCTCTTGTCCAGAGCCTTTATGGAGGCTGATGCAGAAGCAATCCAAAGACAGCTCAATACCATTATGGTTAAGATGATAAGCATTTTAGACACCAAAGCGCGTGATGAGCAGAAGGAAAACTTTTATCATGGTCTGTTGCTTGGACTTTTGCGCGGAAGCAATCCAGACTGGCTGATAAAGTCAAACAGTGAGTCAGGAGACGGATTTAGCGATATCATCATCAAACCGGAAAATCCGGATGCAGGGATTGTTATTGAAGTAAAATATGCCCGTACATTTCAAGGTTTGGATAAAGCCTGTGAGGAGGCTGTGGAGCAGATAGAGAACCTTAGATATGATGAGGCTTTGCGTGAGGAAGGCAGATGCGATATTTTGGCATATGGCATTGCATTTCATAAGAAAAGATGTAAGGTTGTGATGCTGGAAAAGTAGCAGATTAACATGACATAAGGGATAGGACAATGAATCTTGTACAATTTACAGATGAAGTTGCAAAAATTATTAAGGAATATGACAGGGAACAACTGATAAGGGTAATACATGAAACTACAAGAACACTGCCGGAACATAAGCGTGGTGATTTCTTAATGCAGATTCGGAAAATTGCGACAAAAGAAGAAAAAGCTATCAATGAGGAAAAATTAAAAGAACTTAAGAAAGAATACCAAAGGTTAAATCAGTACTTTGATAAAATTGAGACGGGGGAAATTTTTCTAAGGGAAGAATATAATGATGAGTATGACGAATGGTACAACAGTTCAGTAGACGAACTGATATATTATGACCCGGATGGAATTGGAGAGAAACTGACAGAGATATGCAGATTTATCCATAAATGTTCGGATGAGGGACAATACAAGTTTGCTGTGACAATAGGAAGAAGACTTTTTTTTCAGGAAATCCAGACAGATGGGGAATATAGTTCAGAGCCGTTACAACTTGATGAAATGGTTCACTATGGCTTGATGGATTATGATTTAAAGCAGGCAGCGTTAGACACGTTATACGCATGTTACCAGACGGAAACCGGAGAAAAACGCACCGGGATTATGTTTGAAATCTGGGATACGGAATTGAGTATGGAAGATTTAATGCAGTATGTGGGTGGAGAGTTGGAAGATTTTGAAGACTTTTTGTCAGGATGGATTTCGTATCTTGGAAGGAAAAAAGGAACTCTTGCCGGGAAATTATATACAGAAGCGGTACAGTTGACGAATGATGTTGACACAAAATGGAACAATGCAAGGATGTATGTGGAAGAACATCCTAAGATGTATCTTGAAATTTTAAATGATACATCTCTTGATATAGCAAAAGCATTACAAATTGGGCAGGATGGAATAAAACAGATTGATAAAAAATATCTGGTAAGAAGTGCAGTTGCTTTAAAAACAGCAGAGTATGCATTAGAGTCTGGAAATCATCATGAGCTTGTACAGGAATGTTATTGGGAAGCATTCGTCTCAAATACAAATGCGGTTAATTATCTCAGATTTTTTCTGAACTGTGATGACAGGATAAAAGGTAAGGAACAGTTGAAAAACATTATTTTAAAACATGCGGGAAAAAATCAGACAGAGTATGGCTATTATAATAATGGTGAACTTGCGGAGAATAGACCGGATGCAAATATGATATTGTTTTTACGATTCCTAAATGGAGAATTTATAGGCGTTCTGAAAGATGGAGTCAAATGTAATAGTGCTTTGGGATGGTCTTCAACTTTTATGAAGGAAGGTATGGCACTTTTTTTGCTTTACCTGTATGATAGTGAAAACCTGCTTCCAGGGGTTTATAGAATGTTGGAAAAGATAAAAACGGCCTGTGGATTTTCTGCGGTGAAATATAAAGAAGGTACATTATTAGAGGGTAATCAGGATGATTCAGCACTGTTCCATAGCATTTTCAGAGAATGGCAGAAAACAACTTCATTGACGGAGCCAGACCGTATCAGAATTTTATCGCATTTGGAGAAGATGATGGAAAAAAGAGTGGCAGGTATCATGGAAGCTAGCCGCAGAAATTATTATGGTGAATGTGCGGCATATATTGCTGCAATTGGTGAAGTAAAAGAATTATATGGAGAAAAAGGCGGAAAGCAGATTTATATGTCTCATTTTGCAAATCTGTATCCAAGAAGAACTGCTTTCAAGACAGAGTTAAAAAGTTATGGCTGGATAAAACGATAATTATTTTGGAGGTTTTATGGATAATACATTAAAATTACCGGTAGGAATTGATGATTTTTATATAAGCATTATGGTCAGAAAACGATTATTATCATAGACGAGTATGATGTTCCTCTGGATAAAGCCTTTCAGAATGGTTATTACCATGAAATGGTGAAACTCATGAGAGGGATTTTAGGTCAGGCATTGAAAACAAATGATTTTCTGCAATTCGCTGTTTTGACAGGTTGTCTGCGTATCTCAAAAGAAAGCATATTTACCGGGCTCAACAATTTTAAGGTGCTTTCTATTTTGGATGCCAGATTTGACGAGCAGTTTGGTTTTACAGATGATGAAGTGAAAAATCTGCTTGCTGATTACGGGCTTTCTTCCTATTTGACAGAGGTTAAGGAATGGTACAATGGATATCACTTTGGAAATGCCGATATCTATTG
>ERZ860508.1485-NODE-1485-length-12577-cov-4.895783_pt1 | contig 12577 bp, 8 predicted proteins | sample MGYA00509976_ERZ860508 | MGnify/ENA primary metagenome ERZ860508 (study PRJEB30046, sample SAMN00715242) | human gut metagenome | study: EMG produced TPA metagenomics assembly of the A metagenome-wide association study of gut microbiota in type 2...
TACATTATCTCAACTTTTGGCAGGCTGTGCCATTTGCGAGTTATTTACCTTATACGTATAAATGTTAAATTTATAAGTGCTATATATGATAATTTGACAACTCTGGCAGGTTACAGAGTGAAGATAATATGCTAGACTTAACATAGGGACTGCTATTACTGCTAAGTATAAGTTAGGTCCAGTGTAAGAACTTTGAATAAGTTGGTATGATTAATATACAATATATAGAAAGAAGGCCTAGTATGAAGGAAAGTACGTATAAAGATAAAGCGGAATTAAAAGGTTTAGTCAATTATTACAAAAATAACTTAAGAGAACAATATACTCAGATTGACATTATGTTTGCACAGAAGACAACGGGTAATAAACATTTATATAAGACATGGATGCTGGTTTGTAAAAATAAAGATATTACAGATACATTATTGGAAACTCTGAATAATATAGAGAATTCCATTGATGAAAGAACGATGGCAAAATATGATTTAGATGTTTCTACTGATGAATCAATTCAAGTTGTCGAAATGGAAAAAGTAGTAAACAATAAGGTGTTGGAAGATGCTTTAACATTAGAATATACTCAGGAAAATACAGTTAATAATAGTCTGGATTATAATAAGTTTGATTTTATATATGTTCGTATTAGCGATAATAGTAGTGAAAAGCCTAGAGTACCTATAACAATTTTAAAGAAATATTTAAAATATCCGACAAAGCTTAAAGGGGCAAAAAGTTTCATCATAAATGGTAGCGAAGCAAAAGTTGTTGACGCTCACTTGTTGATCATTGGATCTAATGTTGATGCATTTGGAGTCAATGATTATTTTTATATTTTGAATCGTAATAACTTTAACACAATAATGAATTTTAAGGATTTGTATTACAAGGTAGTTGATGAAAATTGTAATGCCATTGTAGAAAGTGAATTGTTTGATAAGCCAGAAGAATTTATCGAAGAATGTAGAAATAATGGCAGGTATGTAACAAGATTAACAAAGGCAATTTTGGCAGAAGGTTTCAAAAATGTTAAAGAAAATAAGGATAAATTGCAAAAACTGAAGACAGGTTTCAAACTTAAATTGAATTTTACAGAAGATGGAAAAATAATATATCGAAAAGAATATGTAGATGAAATTTTAAATCTCTTATTGGAGCATTATGTTACAAGTGCATTGACAGAAAAACGAATGTTGGCACTTGCAATAGAAAAATATGAATAGGTGTGATGTGAAATGTTTAATAAATTCATGCTTTTTGTATCATCGTATATTCCATTGTACATTTTACTTATTATAAAAAATATTTTGGAAAGAATAACGGATAAAGGCAGATTTGTTAATATTTTTAGCAGATTGCAAAATGTCAAAATATTTGATGAGGTAAATGACTGGGCTATTTGCATTTTACTTTTTACAACTGCAGTATCAGGCACATACTTGAAAGTTATAATTAAGAAAAGTGGTGGAAACAAGAAATATAAAGTAATTGATGTTTCAGATGAGACAGGAAATATATATTTTACGTATATATCAATATACCTACTTTCATGTATGGGATTAACATTAAATAGTATTGTAGACTGCTTTGTATTTCTTTTTGTAATGCTAGTTGTTGGATATATATACATTAGTAACAATATGATGTATATGAACCCTGTAATAAATCTTATGGGATATAAGGTCTATGACTGTGTTTTGGATTCAGTTAATACAAATGATAAAGAAATAAGAAGTATCGTTGTTATGTCAAAGAAAACTACAATCAAAGTAGGAGAAGAGATAACGGCAAGTGGTAAGCAAGGTTTTATTTTTTCTAAATAATGTAAAAATGGTGAGAATACAAGGTAGCCCCCCAAAAAATGCATTAGATAAAGAGTGGGTAAAATAAGCTAACTTGGTTTTATATTGCTGCATTTGAGAAAAATGTGGATTAAAAAACGAAACTATTGATAGAAGTATGGGTAGAAAATTATTTATGTGGTTATGGGATAGAACTTATGAAAGAGGCTATTTTATGTTATAAGACGGGAGCATATAATACTAAATGCAAGCATTTTACTTTATTTTTGCAGAATGGGACACAGTGGTCAGGTACCTGTGTCCAAGAATTATGTATATTATTTCAAAATGCATCATTTCTTGCACAGTCGCTCCTTAAGACTGACTAAGGAAGGTATCCTATTGAGATAGAGTATCTTAAGCTTATCGAGCCGAAGGTGTTCGGCGATGCCAGAGGTTATTTCTACGAGGTGTACAATTATAATGACTACGTCGCAGCAGGAATTGACATGCAGTTCGTTCGGGACAACCAGTCCAGCTCTAAGAAGGGCGTTATCCGTGGACTTCATTTTCAGAAGCAGTTTTTCATACCTAAGAATTTTGCACACGACTTTGTTGTGTTGTCAGCGTAGGATTACTTTGTGCTTACCATTATGCATTATTTTAGGATGTGAAGTATCGTATAAAATATTTGAGATGGCAAATAGATGTGGAAATATTAAAATTTTGGTGATGTATATGATAATTTGACAACTCTGGCAGGTTACAGATAGAAATTAATGTGCTAAGATGATTTTATAATCTACAATATCTATTAGCATATAGTAAAGCAATAGTTATAATAGCTTTTATAAAATATTGCCAAAGAAAATTCAAAAAATAATATTTTTATATAGAAACTGTAGATATAGACAAGAGAAAATACAAAAATGTTTCAAACATTTAATTTCAAGTATGAAAGAGAGAACAATGCTGGCAAATAAAGATAAATTAAAGTTTATGGTTGAAGGTACATATAAGAAATTAAAAACATATTATTATTATGATAAAACTCTTTTGCACATAAAACGTAATATTATAGAGTTTGAAGCTTCTGATAATTTTAAAAATAGACTTTTAGTTTTGGCAGAAAAGCTATACGAGGAAGATATGGAGTATTTCAAAGCACTGATTGAAAAAGTAGATACAGTGATACTGCCCAAAACATTTGTTGATAAAGAAGATAGTAAAATAGTTAAAGGGACTGTTAATAAAAACAAAAAAATATCAAGGATTAATTTTTCTATAGATGCACCTGTAGAAATACTTATATTAGATATGCTATGGGGGTTATTTATTAAAAAAATATATATGACTCTGAATGGAGAATTTACAAATTCATATGCAGGTAAATTTAAGAAAGGATTATTTAATTCAGATAATGATTTGATAAATGGAATAGATTTTAAATCCAATCGATGCTTTCAGCCGTATTTCCAGTGTTACTCAGATTGGAGAAACAATGCATTAAATAGTGTAATGGAAAAATGTAAGCAGGAAACTATCGTAATGCTTTCACTTGATATAAAAAGTTTTTATTATTCTGTAAGATTTAATTTTGAAGAATTAGACGTTATTTTTAAAGAAGATGAAAGATATAAAGAATTATATTTTTATACGAAGGTAGTAAAGGAGATTTATCAAAAGTATACTAAATTGGTAAGAAGATATAAAAAGGGAATTGGAAATAATATAAATGAGTGTATCTTACCAATAGGGCTTATTAGTCCTATAATAGTTAGAGAAATACTTTTAAATAGTATAGATAACAATATAGTGAATAATTTACAACCTTGTTATTATGGCAGGTATGTAGATGATATGTTATTGGTTGTTAATTTTAAAGAATACGAACATCTGAATATTGACAAAATAATATATGATTTACTTGTGAATAATGGAATTATAAGAAAATGTCGTAGTGGAGTGGAATATGAATTTGTTCAAAGACCTTCACTAAAATTGCAGAGTGAAAAAATAAATTGTTTTCTATTTGAAAGAGGAAAAGATAATATTCTTATAGATGTATATTATAAACAAATTAAAAAAAATTCAAGTGAAGCAAATTTACTTCCGGATGTTGATGTTTTAAGTGAATCATTTAATAACCATGCTTATGAAGCAAGTTCTGGCGATAGTACCGGAAGAATAAGAAATTTGAGCTTTTTAGAAAGTAATAATTATAAATCAACGCTTTTTATTACTGGCTTGAAGAGAATTTTAAAAAATACATCGTATGATAAACGAAAAATTAATGGATACATAACGGATATAATGAAATTTTATTCAGGAAGTCAAGCTATTGAGTTTTCAAATACATGGAGAACCATATTTGAACTTATGATTATGTGTAATGATAAAATAAGAGCCAATGAATTTTATTGCACAATTAAAAATGAAGTTGACAATTTATCATTAGAATATATTGACGAATCAGAAATTTTTTTGGCGAAAAAGGATGTTGTTTTACATAAATTACAAAAAACTTTAATTAGAAAACTTGATATAGCTATATCTTTGGCCATAGCATTGGATTTTAATATTGGAAGACTTAAAAGACATAAGGAGCTTGCCAAAAAAACAAGACATTCAAATATGTTAAATCATAGTATGGTTTCGTTTCCATTAATAAATTATTCAACAAATGAAAGTATTGATGAGATATCGCTTATTAATATGGAGTTGGCAAATGTATTATCAGATGTTTCGTTAAGAAAAAAATTATTTAAATTGGATTCGGAAAAATTGAAATGGACACCAAGATTTATTCATCTTGAAGAACTGTATTATTGTACATTTTATTTTAATGTGGGAGGTGGTTTATCATTAGTCAGAAATGATTATTCAAAATTTTTTGAATATTACATTAAGTACAACGCATTAAGTAATAAGTTTATTAATCCTGTTCAGCAAAAAAAAGAAAAAAATATAGACGGGTTTAATATTAACTGTAAAATTATTGAATTTCTTGATTTTTCCAATGAAGAAGATGAGACAAAGATAGGTCTTGTTAATACTAAAATCCGTGAAAAAGATGTATTGGAAACATTGGCTCATCCTGACAAGTCAGTGACTATTGAAAAGAAACAGAGGTTGTACGAATTGCTAAATATTGCCAAGAAGGAAAAGGTGAAATATTTAGTTTTTCCAGAGTTTTACATGCCTGCTTTATGGCTTGATGATATAAATTATTTTTTAAAGAAAAATGGAATTACGATGATTACCGGTTTGCAATATATTGCATGTAAAGATAGGGTATATAATATTCTGTGTGTAGTAGGAAATGCTTGTGGTTACCATTCATTTAGAAATACTATTCCTTTTTTTTGAGAAAAAAATTTTTATGCACCAGATGAAAAATTAGAACTTGCAGCATTAGGGTTTAAATGCGAAGATCCACCAGTTAAGGAATACTATATATTAGGAAACTCCAGTATAAAATACAGTACAATATTGTGTTTTGAATTCACAGATATATTTTCAAGAGCAATAATGAAGGGAAGTTTGGATTTTTTGTGTGTTCCACAATTAAATAGGGATACTACCTATTTTTCGAGTATAGTGGAGGCTACTTCGAGAGATTTACATACATTTATTATACAAGCTAACACATCAGTATATGGGGATTCAAGGATAACAGGTCCATACAAAACAGATTATAAAGATATATTAAAATTTAAAGGCGGTGAAAATGACACTGTAATAATAGGTAAGCTGTCGCTTAAAGAATTAAAGAATTTTAGAAATAATTATCAGAATGAGTGCAATAAACAACTTCAAAAGTGTATGAAATGCAGAAGGATTAATTCAGTGGAACAGATAGATAATATTTGTAATAATTGTAGACAAAAACATGAAAAGATTAAAGGATTGCCGCCAAATTGGAGACCAGATATATGTTAGTGACAGAGATAACCTTAAGAAAGTCTACAGTATATATGTTATGAAAAATTCATAGAGCTCTGCGTACTTAAAACTTACAGGAACATATTGCAAGAATCCATATAAGCTAACATTTTGCTCATTCTTTCTGCTGCACTTTTCATGGACATCTTTGCTCGAAGGTGCAGGTTCAGCTAACTCAACATCTGTCATATTTTTGTTTGGACGGTGCTATAACAGATATTTAAGATATGTTTTGTTTTTATGTCAGTAAATTTTGTATCAAAGAGGATATTGACATATCGCAGTTATTATGTTAATCTTTATACAAAGCATATTTCATGGAAAATCTATATTTCTTATTTCTGGATTGCGTGTGAGTTTCCATATCACGGCAGATATTCAAAGTTCTATGCTTGAGAATCCATTAACCTAGTAGGGGACAATTGAAGATGCCGTAGGAAAAGTGTGTAGATGAATATATATATCTATATATACAACATTGGATATGACAAGGGATATGAGTCAGGAGCGGCAGATGGAGAAACACAAGGAATCATGGAGCTTGTTGAAGTATTGAGAAAGATGGACACTCCGAGGGAGGTTATCATAGAGAAGATTATGAAGAAGTTTTCTCTGACAGATGAGAAGGCAAGGGAGTTTGCAAAGTAAGAAGACAGGTATTCTTTAGAGATAGTTGGAAGGTATTTGTGTGGCAAGATAAAATATGCCTTACAGTAAAAGATATACCGACAAGCAGATGTGTGAGATTTTTAAATTTCTGCGAGTCATATATTGTGTGTTGATTAATAGCATCTCGTTCGAAAGAGAACAGAAATATAATTTTTTCGGTAATTAGGAGTTAAACATTTATATTGAATTCAAAAAGCGTTATAGAGCCATCAAGATTCATAGAGAATTTAATAATCGGAATAATCCTGCTTATGAAAGAATATATTATGCCATGGTGAAAGTCTTAAACGTAAATGCAGATATTATCGTTGGCTAAAGGGTTCTGAATAGTTACATTCTGTGTGGCAAATAACTTTTTAGAATAATAACAAATTGGAATTGGATAATTTATGAAAGACAAAGGTGAGAGAAGATGGATAACGATATATTCAACCAAATGATATCGGAACTACTGGAGAGTATGGAATTATATAATGTGGGATTATTTATTGGGCAAGGAATTAAAATGGAGGATCTTCCACAGACTGTATTGGAACAAAAATGGAGGTTCGTTGTTACAAGTCAGAAAAGAAACGATTTTTCAAAATTCTTTTTTTCTGACCATAGAAGTCCACGAGTTTATACACAAGCAAAAGAAATTCAAAATATTTCATTTAGTAGTGTGGATATACCAATTATACAGTTGTTTGGCTTTGAGACGGATAATGGTGAAAAAGATTTTCTGGTCAAAATGTTACTTGATACAAACGCATCTGATATTATGAACTTTATTGCAAACAAATTAGATATAAGAAGTAAGTTAGTTGTTGCAGGTTATGATTCTTCTAATGAAAATGAATTGGCATATTCTGTGTTTTCTCCAAGATGGTATCAAATCAGAGGTGCACGCGTTTTCTTTTTTAATGGTGAAATAAAAAGTGACTTTACTGATCAAATGAGAAAAATTGCTGAAGCTAAGAACGATTATTGGTGTGAATTATCTTTGGCAGATGCATTGAAAAGGGTAGAAAATGAAGATGGATTAAATTTGGAGTCAGAAATTGATTCGACAAAACAGTTATTTTATAAAGGTAATAAGGCTGCATTTATAGAAAATACAGTTTTATTAAAATGTCAAAATTTTGCTCAACTTTTAACAGATGAAAGTGTTAATGCAATTAAGCCTATTGGTAAAATAGAACAATACAAATACTATGAATTGTTTTTAGATAATTCATCAATTTCTCCACAATGGTATGGGTATTCTTCAGAATTGAATTATTATTTGGAACGGCCTTTTGAAGAAACTCTTTTTCGAATAATTCAAGGTGCTTTAAATGGGAAAGAATTAGCTTTCAATTCTGAGAATAAGAGACTTCCAATTATTTTGGAAGGAGACCCTGGAACATCCAAGAGCATTACATTAGGAGCGATTGCGTATAGGATATTTAAAAATAGGAAGAATCCTGTTGTCTTTATTAAAAATGAAGAAGTGTCGTTTAACAATGAATATAGTAGTGAGTTTAATTTGTTTAACAATTTATTAAGTGAGATTGAAAAAGCACAAGGTACTGATGAAAGAATTTTAATCATATGGGATACGGCTGCTTATAGAAATGTAGAGGATATTGCTGGTAATTTGAGTAGATTATTGGATAATCTTGGGCGTAGATTTGTTTTAGTATGTACTGCATATCGTGGGGCTAGCAGAGAAGAAGTTAATCGTACTCCTTATGTGGAAAGAAAAAGTATTATTAAAAAAGCTTGGAAATTAAGTGCTGATGGGGTATTTGTACCTATTTGTGTTGATGAAAAAGATAATAGTGGTCGTTGTGTGTATTCGGATGGGCGTGCATTATTTGTAGCTACTACAAGAGATTTGTCCGAATCAGATAAAAATGTATTGTCAGAAAAAATTAAGAAATATATAGATTTAGATGAAAGGGGGAAAAAACTGTTATGTGATAGAGTAAATAAAGAAAATGATATATTTATGTATTATTTTCAGTTACGCTACGAATTACGGGAGAGATTAGCGGAGGGACTTGGTGTCGAACAAAGAATTATTGGGCATTATGTCAAAAATCAATTAAAAGTAATGACAAATAGTAAAGAAAAAGAGAAAAAAACATTAAGTCCATTGATTCAAGCTATGCTTAAGGCAGGAATAGTTTTAGAGGAAGAGACAATTGATGAAATAGAATGTGAAGAAAAAGAACAAGAATTTGTCGAAAATTCAAAATATGATTTTGATTCATTTAATTTTACTATTGCTTTGTTTAGCAAATATAAGTTGAATGTTCCATATAGACTGGCATTTTCTATGCTATATACTAATATTGACCAAACTTCTGATTCATTTTTTAAAGATACACAATTACTGGAATTAGTTACAACGTCAATACCATGGATATTTTATGGACCAGATACACAGGACAGATTTATCTTTAGGTTTAGAAACTCAAAAGAGGCAGAAATTGTATTAATGAATAATAATATAGATGGGGAAAAACAGATAAAATATCTACTCCAATTACTTGATGTTTATATTAATGAATATAGTTATGATGAAGAAATAAAGTATGCACTAATAAGTTTGGCAAGAATGATGGGACCGAATTCTGAATATTACAATTCGGAACTGGAAGGCATTGAACATCGTCAAATTTTGCAGCATTTAGATCAAGTGATAACAAAATTAGCTAGTATGCGCGGTTCGGGTAAGTCAGATAGTTTTGATGTTAACTTTGCTCAATTAGAGATAACATTTACAAGAGAATATTATGGAAAATTATGGGACAAAATATTAGAAAGAAAAGACGAAGAAAGTATAGAAGAAATAACAAAAACCCGATTATTAAAGCTAAAGGAAGTATTAGAATTAGCACAGATATGTATTAATAAGTTAGATAGTGAACAACTGACTGCCGACTCTGCGCAAAAGAAGTATATACAAGACCAAATAAATATGTTTGCTTGTGAAATAGCATACTGCAAAATAGCTATGGAGGAGTTGGCAAAAAATAATATTAATAGAAATGCTGACTTGGAATTAAATGTTCAAACACCAGAGTATTTTCAAATCTATCCTTTTTTAGTAAGAGCGGTAAATTCCAATCCTGTTAATGGATTCTCTTATAATGCAATGTTTAAATTATTTGAACATGAATATACAAGAATGACAAATGATGAGCAGAAGCTTACTATTTTAAGTGAAATACGGAGTTATGTAGAGGAAGCAAAAACTCTTGATATTGTTAATAGGGGAATGAATGGTAGGGATGAAGTTCAGGAGAACATAGTTAAAATTGAAGGGATGGCTTCAGAATATCCCGTAGACATAGATACAATTGAGAATCAGAAAGATGATAATTCTTTTGTAAAAGTATTTAACGAATGTTTGTCAAAGAATAAAGCATGTGCAATAGTATTTGTTTGTCAACAGGAACTCAATAAATATAGATTATTGAGTTTAAATGAAAATGACGAAAATGGTAATTCTGAATTGTCTGATGAACAAGTAGAAATATGTAAAAAGATTTATAAGTTTATATCAAAAGAAGAGTATAAGTCATGCGTTGAACAAGATGCCTTTGCGATGTATTTAAAACTTAGAGTTGCATGGTTGTTGTTTAATAAACGTCCTTTAAATCTTGGAGATAAAGAGGCTCAACTAACATATATAGGGAATGAACAGTGGAAGATAATTTATAATATTTGTGAAACTTATATTAATTATTGTAAAGCTGAGAGTAAGAAACCAATTGTATATTTAATATATGCACTTTCAATTGTGCAGATTACAGGTGATTATCTTGCTGCTTATAAGGCAATTGCTGGAATGGATAAAACAGGTAATGCGTCATTTGCCTCACAAGCTAGAATGAGAGTACCATATATTATTTGTGAGAATCCCGGAGAACCGAAGAAATATTTTGGCACTATATATAATGCAGATAATCGAGTATCAGGCTTTTTGAATATCAAAGGAATCCCTATGCAGATGGGAAAAAAGAAAGGTGTAAGAGTATTTGCAAATAACATAGGAGAAAGGTATCTGCCAGATAAGAATAAACCCATACCTAATTTGGAAATAGGAATTGGGTATACAGGCTTTTCAGCATATACTGAAACAGGAAGAAAGAACAGGGGGGATATTTAATGAATAACCAGCAAAATATCTCTTTTGAAAAAGAAACAAAACAGATAAATGATGAAGTACAGCATAAGATTGCAAATCATTTGTGGATGTTTTGTGGTTACAATGATTCAATCTATCCTGCAATAAATATTGATGCCAAGTATATAAAAGCAATAGGTGATTTATATAATGTAATAATTGATTCAAGTCTCATTACGCGATTAGCAGATATTGCTCCCCCAAAATGGAGATACTTAAAGGATATTGTCAATATTCGTGAAAAAGTAAATATGTTACGTACCATTGGAGGACATACTATTAGTGTGGAAAATATAAGGGAGGACGTTCTCTACAAATTTAGATTATGGGAAATTGAACAATGCGGGACAGATAATCCTACAAAAACTCAGGATTTCGAAAAACTAATAAATGGTTTGTTAAAACTAGAAAGTGATTGTATAACTATAGTTAAATGTTTTCTTAGTGATGTAAGCAGTACTACAACAGAAGAACGGAATAAAGTAATTATAGATTGGGAAAATGCAATAATTGAATATTACTTTAAAACAGCACACAGTAATATGTTTGAGAATAAGCTTAATGAGTGGTATGCAACTAGCCAGCCTAATGAAAATATAACAGCTAGAACAAATAGGATAGCACTGAATAATGCTGTAAGTAATTGGGTGATGACCGCGATTTATTTAAAAGAACAGGCAAAATTGGATTTATTTTTGGAAACAAAGAGAAAGCACTATTCTAAATTGAAGCTTGATCAGAGAGATTTATTGGATCGAAGAATACAAGAAAAAACAGATAAGATAAGAAGCGTTCAAGATGAAGTTGCTAATTTCTGTGGAAAAGATAGGGAGTGTTTAACACCTGCGGACTATAGAAAACACTACTTAAGTAAAGAAGTCCTTGAGAGAAAAATGAGAGAAGTTATTCCAGAAATAAAGAATCAAGGTCTTACCCTTTTGCCTCAGGATTTGTTTGGCTATATTATTAAGAAAGATATAGAGAAAGAAGCATAAAAAGTAGACACAAAGCAAACCTACGCAACATAAATTTATTGCATTTCTAGCATGGAATGTTAGAAATGCAAGCGTTTTACTCTGCTTAAGATTGTTAGAAATATTACAAGCATTTCACTTTATTTTTTGAGACTGGGTTACGAGAGCATTACATATACCCACTGATGGGCAGTTCAGTACTGTGGCAGTGTTCTTACAGAGCATGAATGTTGCATGCAAAATGGCATACATCCCAGAATTTTTTACAACTGGGTAAAGTGTCTTCTCAGGAATGTATGTACTGACATTCCCAAAACCGTAAGAGGACGGGGTCATGGCGGACAGGTGCGAATACAGGCTTTCGGATGCGTTTGAGCCGAAGGTTGATAATCCGGCACTGGAGCTTATAGTGACTGTGCTCAATGTCAACTATGGCAGGAACCCGGTACTCATGGAGCAGTGTCGTACACTTGCGGATTATGCACAGTACGTTGCACTGGTGAGAAAGTACAAGGCGGAGCTGGGCTCGCTTGAGGCGGCTGTCAGACGAGCTGTTGATGAGTGCATAAGAAATGATGTGCTGGCGGATTTTCTGAGAAAGAATCGTGCGGAGGTAGAGATGACGAGCATATTTGAATATAATCAGGAAGAGGAAGAGAGAAAGCTCAGGGCTGCGGAACGGCAGGCAGGATATGACAAGGGATATGACAGTGGGTATGAGTCAGGAGCCGCTGATGGAGAAGTCAAGAGTACTGTCAAGGCTGTAATAAAACTTATGCAGAATATGAAGCTTACCATGGAGCAGGCACTTGATACGCTGGACATTACAGGAGATGAAAGAGAAGAGGTATTGGAACGTCTTAACAAGAAAATGAATGTATAGCAGTGGTGGGACATAGGGGGGCAGGCACCATTGCCACAGAATTAAATATGTAATTTCAAAATACACCATTTTCCATATGTGGAGGAGGGTGTATTTTTTAGTATACAAATATCAGTATAAGGTAAATAACTCGCAAATGGCACAGCCTGCCAAAAGTTGAGATAATGTA
>ERZ860508.1493-NODE-1493-length-12492-cov-2.631583_pt1 | contig 12492 bp, 5 predicted proteins | sample MGYA00509976_ERZ860508 | MGnify/ENA primary metagenome ERZ860508 (study PRJEB30046, sample SAMN00715242) | human gut metagenome | study: EMG produced TPA metagenomics assembly of the A metagenome-wide association study of gut microbiota in type 2...
CAGGCAACCATCCCTCTGCATTCACTGACCAAAGCTGCCAGGGAATACGCCGATGGTCACTTTAATTACGATATGCCGAAGATGTCCGGAAGACACCAAAAAGACCTCGCCAATGCGATTCATTATCTGGCGCAGCAGCTTAATGGTATGACCGAATATCAGAAAAATTTTATTGCCAATGTGTCACATGATTTCCGTTCTCCACTGACTTCGATCAAGGGATATACGGAAGCACTCGCTGATGGCACGATTCCACCTGAGCTGCAAAAAAAATATTTTGACATCATCCTCTTTGAAGCCGAGCGCCTGACAAAACTGACCAGCAATCTTTTGGAGCTCAACCAGCTTGACCACAAAAACATGGTACTGGAACAGGTTAATTTTGATATCAACGAGGCAGTTAAGAAAACATCTGCTTCTTTTGAACAACGCTGCACCGCCAAAAAGATTTCACTTGATCTTTTATTTGAAGAACAGGAATTATACGCTTATGGTGATTTGAACCGGATTCAACAGGTTATCCAAAACCTTTTAGACAATGCGATCAAATTTAGCCCAAATGACTCCACAATTAAGATTCATACTGCCCAAAGAACGCACAAAGTCTTTGTATCGGTAAAGGATCACGGAATCGGTATTCCAAAGGAAAGTATTCCAAAAATCTGGAGTCGTTTTTATAAAACCGATATCTCCCGCGGCAAAGATAAAACCGGAACCGGTCTGGGACTTTCGATCACAAAGGAAATTATTGATGCACACGGTGAAAATATCAACGTGATCAGCACAGGGGGCGTTGGCACCGAATTTATCTTCTCACTGCCGCTTGGCAAAAAAGAGCAGTAATACAAAAAAGTATCACTACCATAACAACAATTTTTCATATCCACAGCACTTTTGCTTCACTATACTGTCAAAGAAAAAGAAGACCCGAAAAAACGGATCTTCTTTTTCTTTGGTATTCTATATCGTATTAGATATTTTTATAATCACATCTTGTACCGAGTATACCGGCTACCTCATACTGATAATCGTCGATACTCTTTGTCAGCTGGAATGCTTCCTCGATATCAACATCATATACATGTCCATCCTTGTATCCAACCAGACGGTTCTTCTTACCCTGATCGATGATGTCTACCGCATAAGCACCCATAACAGAAGCATACACACGATCACGTGCTGTAGGGCTTCCACCACGCTGTAAATGTCCAAGAATCGTTGCTCTTGTTTCAACACCTGTTTCTTCTTCAATACGCTTTGCAAGGCTGTTTGAATGACCAACGCCCTCTGCATTAACAACAACCTGATGTGTCATACCTGCTTCACGATTCTCTTTAATCTGCTCGATCAACTTCTCATAATCATTGTCAAACTTCTCAGGCAGCAGAATTCCCTCTGCACCATTTGCAATACCACACCACAGTGCAATATAACCTGCAGAACGTCCCATAACCTCTACAACGCTGCAACGCTCATGTGAGTTTGATGTTTCACGAAGACGGTCGATTGCTTCCATTGCTGTATTTACTGCTGTATCAAATCCAATCGTGTACTCGGTACATGCAATATCAAGGTCGATGGTTCCCGGAAGACCAATGGTATTGATTCCAAGTCCCGCAAGCTTCTGAGCTCCCTTGAAAGAACCGTCACCACCGATAACAATGATTCCGTCGATGCCATGTTTCTTACAGATCTCTGCACCACGCTGCTGTCCTTCTGCTGTTGTAAACTCCATACAGCGTGCTGTCTGTAAGATCGTACCACCGCGCTGGATGATATCGGAAACATCTTTTGCTTCCATATCAATGATCTCTTCCTGAAGAAGTCCTGCGTAACCTCGCTTAATTCCTTTTACCTTTTTTCCCTTTGCAATTGCTTCCCTTACAACTGCACGAATGGCTGCGTTCATTCCCGGCGCATCGCCACCACTTGTCAGCACACCGATTGTATTAATCTCTTTTGCCATTTATCGTTCCCTCCTAAAATAATATACCCATTTTTCTAATCTTTATTATTCTAATCTCTTTATTATTTCTTTTCAATGCTCTTTTCAACAATTTTTACATTTTTTTCGCCCAAAAATTCCGTCAAGTTACCAACAAGCTCCGGATTGATATGAATATTGTAATTTTGGCCTAATCTTTTCATGGCACGCGGCGAGGCAATATAGATCACAATCTCATCATTTCCGTCCGAACCATAGAGCCGGGAATACAGTTCTTTTTCCTTTTCCTCATATGATTCTTTTGTCGCAAACTGAAGCCACAGCTCCCGTTTGGTGTCGTCAAAGGAATAGATTTTTTCACAGATCAGTTTTCCGTTTTTATCTTCCTCGACATTGGCATGTCCGGCGACAAAGACTTTTTCATCCTCGTTCAAATAACGGCTGTATTTCTCGTAATCGCGCGGAAAAATAATAACTTCCACCGTTCCAAACAGATCCTCGACCGTGATGAATGCCATCGCTTTGTTCTGCTTGGTGTATTTGATGGTCTTTTCAGTGATGATGCCCCCAATGACAACACTCTGGTTATCTTTGATCTTTACGGCATTCGTTTCTTCATCCAGCATAAAATCTGCTGTCACGGCGCTGATATTTTTGCGCCATTTTTCCTCATATTCCTCCAACGGATGTCCGCTTAAATAAATGCCAAGAACTTCCTTCTCAAAACCAAGTTTGATCTCCTTGGTGTACTCCTCCACATTCGGGAACCGGACTTCATACGCCTTTTTTTCTTCCTCTGAGAAAAGGTCAAACAAAGACATCTGCCCGGCAAGTGAATTTTTCTTTTCCTGGTTCAGGTTGTCGATCAGCGTATTATATACTAAGAGCATCTGCTGTCTGTTGCCGTCTAATCCATCGCAGGCTCCAGCTTTGATCAGGTTTTCGACCGCACGCTTATTGACCTCCCGCCCGGCAACACGGCTTAAGAAATCAGAGAGCGTGGTATATTTACCGTTTGCCTCTCTTTCTGCTAAAATGATATCAATAACCTGTCTGCCGATGCTCTTGATTGCGTACATGCCGTAGCGGATCCCATCTTTTGTTGCCAAAAAGCGTCCTTCTCCCTCATTGATGTCCGGAGAAAGTACCTTAATTCCCATCTGGCGGCAGGAATAAATGTACTCTGCAACTTTTCTTGTATTGTCGATCACAGACGTCATGAGTGCTGCCATAAACTCAACCGGATAATAGTATTTTAAATATGCCGTCTGATAGGCAACCACTGCATAAGCGGCTGCATGTGATTTATTGAACGCATATTTGGCAAAATCGACCATGGAATCGTAGATCTGGTTTGCCGCCTGCTCGCTGATTCCGTTTGCGATACAGCCTTTGATGCCCTGCTCTTCATTGCCATAGACAAAGTTCTGACGCTCCGCGTCGATGACGTACTGTTTCTTTTTACTCATGGCGCGGCGGATGTTATCAGCCTGTCCCATTGTATAACCGGCAAGATTCTGCACGATCTGCATAACCTGCTCCTGATAGACAATGCAGCCATACGTCGGCTCTAAGATCGGCTCTAATTCCTTGCAGACATAGGTCACGCTCTCTGGTTCATTTTTTCCTTTGATATATTTGGGTATAAAATCCATCGGTCCCGGACGGTAAAGGGAAATGCCGGCGATGACATCCTCTAAGCTCTGCGGTTTTAACTCTTTCATGAAGTTTTTCATGCCCGCACTTTCTAACTGGAATACACCGTCGCATCTTCCGGTTCCGATCGAGTCTAATACTTTTTTATCATCATAATCAATGTTATCCACATCAATTTTTATTCCATGATTTTTTTCCACAAGTTTGACTGCATCACTGATGACAGTTAAGGTACGCAGTCCAAGGAAATCCATTTTTAAAAGTCCGAGTTCCTCGATCGTTGTCATGACAAACTGTGTTGTGATCGTGCCATCGGAACTTCTCGACAGAGGCACATATTCGTCCATTGCCTTCTGGGAGATTACGACTCCGGCGGCATGCATGGAGGTATGGCGCGGCAGACCTTCTAGTCTTTTCGCCATGTCGATGAGTCTTTTTACCGTCTCATCCGACTCATACATGGAACGCAGTTCCGGGTTCATTATGAGTGCTTTGTCAATCGTGATATTGAGCTCGTTTGGAATATTTTTTGCAATCGTATCACAGAAATTATACGGCAGATCCATGACACGTCCGACATCACGGATGACACCGCGCGCCGCTAACGTACCGAAGGTAACGATCTGCGTTACACAGTCTTTTCCGTATTTTTCAATAACGTAATCAATGACTTCACTTCGTCTCTCATAGCAGAAGTCAATATCGATATCCGGCATGGTCACACGTTCCGGATTTAAGAACCGCTCAAACAGCAGGTTATAACGGATCGGATCAATATTGGTAATGCCCGTTGTATAGGAAACAAGACTTCCCGCAGCACTTCCCCTTCCCGGGCCAACCGGAATACCGTGCGTTCTCGCATAGTTGATAAAATCCCATACGATCAGGAAATAATCGACGTACCCCATCTTCTGGATGACAGAAAGCTCATAGTCAAGCTTCGGCAAAAGCTCCTCATGCTTGTCCGGGTAACGTCTTACCAGCCCCTCATGACAGAGTTTGTTCAGGTAAGTCCACGAATCATACCCCTCCGGCACGTCAAAATGCGGCAGCTTGGTCACTCCAAATTCGATCTCCACATTGCAGCGGTCCGCGATCTTCTGTGTGTTGTCAATCGCCTGTGCCGCATACGGAAACAGCGCGCGCATCTCCTCCTCAGATTTCACAAAATACTGCCCGCCCTCATAACGCATGCGGTTTTCATCGGACAGTTTTTTTCCTGTCTGCAGACAGAGTAAAATATCATGCGGCTCGGCATCCTCGGCATATGTGTAATGCACATCGTTTGTCGCCACCAGTTCAATGCCTGTCTCTTCACTCATCCGCATCAGACCTGCATTAACGGTCTTTTGATCAGGGATTCCATGATCCTGCAATTCCAAAAAGAAATTGCCTTTTCCAAAACATTTTTCATATTTACAGGCAGTCTCTTTTGCCTCCTCATAAAGACCACGCACCAGGTAGCGCTGCACCTCCCCGGCAAGACAGGCACTTAAGGCAATGATACCCTCATGATAAGTTTCTAAAACTTCCATATCCACGCGTGGTTTGTAGTAATATCCTTCCACGAAACCTTTTGAAACTATTTTCATCAGGTTCTGATACCCCTGATTATTTTCCGCTAAAAGCACCAGATGATAATAACGGTCATCCCCGTGTGAAAGTTCCCTGTCAAACCGTGATCCCGGCGCCACATAGACCTCGCAGCCTAAAACCGGCTTAATCCCTGCTGCCCTTGCTGCCTTATAAAAATCAATCACGCCGTACATCACACCATGATCTGTGATGGCGGCGCTGTTCATCCCAAGTTCTTTGACTCTTGAAATATATTCTTTTATCTTATTTGAACCGTCCAAAAGGCTGTACTCTGTATGGACGTGCAGATGTGTAAATGACATGCTTTGTTTCCTCCGCATTCTATTATATCGTCTCCCTGATAAATATTCAATTTTTTTTGCACATCTCATACAATCTCATACAATTTTCTGTTACTGTTCACTCGTACCTCGTTCCAGTAACGGATTTTGCCGATGCTTCGCATTCCAAATCGGCAAAATCTGCTGCCACCACTGTATCATACGGCATTTTCAGTTCAGAAAATGCCTGCCTGTGAACAGTAACAATTTTCTCTCTTTGTCTATCTGACTGCCGTGTCTGCCTATGCATCCTCTGCCGGCACTTTGCTTACGGTATCATCTCCCTGTACCAGAACCAGCGCAGAGATACCTTCGACAGTAACAGAACCTTCCGCCGTTCCAAGAGATCTGCATCCTGCCTTTTTACCATTGACACAAATATCCCACGTCCCGGCAGGTAAGTTTACTGTGACTGCATCCGGATTTCCATTATAGATGACTGCAATATTCTGTGCCGTTTCTCCCTGTACCTCACCCTGAATGGTATAGGCTACGACATTTGCATCAAGTCCAGTCATAAAGGTAAGATTATTCTGAATTGCAGCGGCTGTTGTCATGCGCAGTGCACTGTGTGCCTTACGGAATGCGATCAGACCTTTATAATATTCATAAACATCCATTACGTTACCTTTATTATCCCACTTAATGCTGTTCGTTGCATCAGGGGAAGAATAGCTGTTCTCATCAAATCCAGTCTCAGACTTCTCATTTGGCTTAGAGCGAAGCATCTCTTCACCAGCCTGCATAAATGGTACACCCTGCGAAGTAAAAAGAACCGCGCTTCCCAGCTTATTCATCTTCACTCTGTCAGCCTCACTGTCATCTGCATTGGAAATGGCAAGCTTATCCCAGAATGTCAGATTATCATGGCAGGATATATAATTAATACTCTGTCCCGGCTGTCCCGACCAGTTCGTACACTTATCACCAGCCTTTGTGAGCGTAACCTGCGAATGCGGGGTCGCTGCTACAACACTGAATTTAATGTTTTCTTCCATATCATCTTTGCCGCTTACAAAACCTTTGTCCAGAAAATCAAATACACTGCCTTTGATCCCATCACGGATATCATCACTGAAAGCCCCCACACGATCCAGCCGGTAAATATTGTTCTTCGTTGCCAGCTGTGCTGCCGGCAATGCAGATTCTCCTCCAGTCCATCCTTCACCATATACCATAATGTCAGGACTCACCTGATCCAGTGCTTTTCTGACAGCCTTCATGGTATCCAGATCATGTACGCCCATCAAGTCAAACCGGAAACCATCTATATGATATTCCGTTGCCCAGTATACAACAGAATCTACGATATACTTGCGCATCATGGCACGCTCTGAGGCTGTTTCATTCCCACAGCCTGAGCCATCTGAATAATGATTGCCATTCTTTCTGTAGTAATAATCAGGCACTGTCTTCTGAAACCATGAATCTGCCAGATGATAAGTATGATTATATACAACATCCATATTCACGCGGATTCCATTTTCATGAAGTGTCTTAATCATCTGCTTCATTTCATTGACGCGTACTTCCCCATGATATGGATCTGTACTGTAAGAACCTTCCGGCACATTATAATTCTTAGGATCATAGCCCCAGTTGAACTGCGCTGTATCTGGCTTTGTTTCATCTACAGTAGCATAATCACAGCTCGGCAGAATCTGTACGTGAGTCACTCCAAGATCCAGAATATGATCAAGTCCTGTAGCCAGCCCTTCCCTGTTCTTTGTTCCGCGCTCTGTCAGTCCAAGAAACTTACCTGCATTCCGAATCCCGGAAGAAGCATCGGAAGACAGATCACGAATATGTACTTCATAAATCACTGCATCTGTTGCATTATTAAATGCCGGTCTGACATCTGCATCAAATCCATCCGGATCGGTAGCTTGCAGATCAAGGATCTCACCTCTGTTGCCATTTACGCCTGCACTTCTTGCATATAAATCAACAACTTCATTTACTTTATTACCGATCTGTACTGAATAAGTATAATATACACCATTCAGGTCTCCTGTCTTTTCACACACCCAGGTTCCTTTGACATCTGCTGTCATTGGAATTGTTTCTATCAAATTGTCACCATCGCCCTGCTCATATAAGTTAAGCGATACTTTCCCGGCAGCAGGTGTCCATATACGAAATGTTGTCTTTTCTTTTGTATATACAGCCCCCAGATCGTTACCGTCATATACCAATTCATCATTAAAATAAGTAGAAGAACCAATCTTTCTTTTCATCGATACCATACATCCTTCATAGCCTTGTCTGTTCAAAGAATCATCCTGTTACCCGCCTAGTATACCTCTCCCTTTTCAGTTCGTCCAGTTAATTTTTTTCGTTTTTTTTCGTAAATTATCCTATTTTGTCAGGTATACTACCGCTTCATACGGACGGATTTTTTCTGAAATATCTTTATAGTTTCCTATCAGAATTCCCCGGTTTTCTTTTACCATATCCGCAATAGAAGCCGGAACATCCAGTTCTTTTTCCGTGAAATTGCAGATTACCAGTATTTTTTTATTCTCGGATGATCTTGTATAAATGTAAAGATTTTCATCTGCATCTTCAAGTCCGTCGAACGTTCCATAAACGATCACTTCTTCCTCTTTGCGCAGTTCTATGAGTTTCCTGTAGTAATTGTATATGGAATCCGGATCTTCCACCTGAGCAGCCGCATTGATCGTTTTATAATTCGGATTCACGGCAAACCACGGCGTTCCCGTGGTAAATCCTGCATTTTCTGAATCATCCCACTGCATAGGTGTCCTTGCATTATCCCGTCCTTTCTTACTGATAATGTCCATCATCTGATCATGCGTATATACTTTTGTATCGGTAACAAGATCTATATAAATATTTTTTTCTTCTATATCGTCACATTCAGACACATCCGAAAAATGCATATTGGTCATTCCAAGTTCTTCCCCCTGATATACATACGGTGTTCCCTGCATCATGTGAAGACAGGTTGCAAGCATCTTTGCTGAAAGTTCCCTGTATTCCCCGGAATCATTTCCCCATCTCGAAACAACCCTTGGCTGGTCATGATTGTTCCAGTACAGACTGTTCCATGCTACTTCCTCTAACCCTTTCTGCCAGCGGTTTAAAACTTCTTTGAGATCCGGAAGATAAAGTTTCTTATCTGTCCACTTTCCATGTTCATCCGAATCCACATCCATATGCTCAAACTGGAATACCATGCTTAACTCTTTTCCATCGCTTCGCGCATATTTTTTTGCCTCTTCGAGCGTAACGCATGATGTTTCACCCACTGTCAGAAGGTTATACCTGCTTAATACTTTTTGGTTCATCTCCTGAAGATATTCATGTTCATGAGGTCCATTGGCTGTGACTGCACCACAAAAAGAATATTTTTCCCCTTCTTTTACCGGGCCATCTTTGTATTCTTCCGGCTTGCTGATCAGACTGATCACATCCATCCGGAATCCGTCAATGCCTTTTTCACACCACCATGTCATCATATCAAAAACTTCTTTTCTTACCACAGGATTATCCCAGTTAAGATCAGGCTGTTCCGGCACAAACTGATGCAGATAATACTGTCCGGTTGTCTCATCAAACTGCCATGCAGATCCACTGAAATATGATCCCCAGTTTGTCGGTTCATGACCATCTACCGGATCTTTCCAGATATAATAATCGCGGTATTTATTATCTTTTGATTTTCTGCTTTCCAGAAACCATTTATGCTGGTCAGATGTATGGTTGACAACCAGATCCATTACCAGTTTCATTCCTCTTTGATGAATTTCTTTTAATAATTCATCAAAATCTTCCATTGTCCCGAACTCATCCATTATATCCTGATAATCGCTGATATCATATCCGTTATCTTTATTTGGAGATTTATAGATCGGGGATACCCAGATAACTGTGATACCGAGATTCTTTATATAGTCTAATTTTTTTATGATCCCCTGAAGGTCTCCGATTCCATCTCCGTTACTATCCATAAAACTCCTTGGATAAATCTGATAAACAACTGCTTCTTTCCACCATGCTTTCTGCATCTTTTTTCTCCTTATAAATCAGCGGTCATGATCTCAATGACTGCCAGTCTGATCTCTTTTTTTAAATTCGTCGTCTCAAGCTCGCCTAAGATATCTGCCAGATTTTTTCCACTACTTAAAAGCCGGTATGCAGACTCTTTTGCAAGATTACTGTCCTGTGCCTGATTCAGCAGATCATACACACGCTCCAGTGTATGGTTGTCATTTAATGTCAGTTTCTGTTCAAAAACAATTTCCACTTTTTCATCCACTGACACTTTCGGAATGTGGATTCTGATACATCCCTTCTTCCACTGATATTCATACGTTATTTTGATTTCATTTCCACTTATGTATACTTTAGGCACTGCCTCTTTCACTCCACACAGTTCCACTGTATAATCCCGGAATTCCGGGATCAGATCTGTCTGTCCGGCCGCCCCTTCGATTGTGAACGCCCCTCTTTCCCAGTCAAAATGCATGGATGTAAAGCAACAGCTCCTGCCATCTTTATAATCCTCGGTTTCACCGTCATCCTCATAATGTGTATAATTGCCATCCGCTCCGCCATAGACTCTTATGATAAGTTCTTCCGGATTTTTCAGAAAATCTTTTCCGAACAGTTCTTTCTGCATCGGAATGATGCCTCCTGCTTTTACAAGCACCGGAATACTGTTAATGCCGCGGAACATCCACATTACTTTCTCACCTTTATAGATCAATCCGGTAAAGAAATCGTGGTAACAGCCTTCCGGTATCCACGCTTTTACTTTTCCCTGATTTAAACTCGCTATCTGGTCACTTGTAATCGGTGCAACAATCATATCTGTTCCAAAAAGATACTGGTTGTTGCTTACTCCCTCAACAAAAGAATGATCCTGAACCGGATATGCCTGTTCCTTTTCCGGATAATCGTAATACATTGGTGCAATGACCGGGCGGTATTCTTTGTATGCCAGATAGTTCATGGTGTAAAGATAAGGCAGTAACTGATGCCTTAAGCGCAGGGCTTCTCCCATCGCATGTTCTACTTCCGGTCTGAAATTCCATGGTTCTTTTCCACTGAACGACATTTTAGTACTGTGCAGCCTGTTGATCGGGGAAAATGTCCCTAACTCATACCAGCGTGCCTCCATAACATCTGACCGGATTCCAAGCATATGTCCGCCTATATCATGACTCCACCACCCATATCCAATATTTGATGCCGTTGCTGTAAAATAAGGCTGGAAATCAAGCGACTCCCATGTTACAACTGTATCCCCGGAAAAACCTACCGGATATCTGTGAGAACCAGGACCTGCATAACGTGAAAATGTCATTTTTCTTTTTCCATCCCGTCCACTGTCAAGATAATGGTAATGATTCAGCATCCAAAGCGGATCTAACTCTTTCACTGCCGTATGTCCACCCTGCTGCCAGTCCAGCCACCAGAAATCAACTCCCTCTTCCTCAAGCGGATGATGTACGATCTCAAAATAATTTTCCAGAAACTCCGGATCTGTAATATCGAATTCAACCGGTTCTCCGGCTGCCGGATCCATTCCCATTGCCTCTGCCATTTCTTTATACATACTTTCGCATTCCCGGATACCGAGTGCCGGATGCACATTTAAAGTCACTTTCATTCCCCTGTCATGCAGATTATCCATAAAACTCACCGGATCTGGAAACAGATCTCTGTTCCATGTATAACCGGTCCAGCCGGAACCATACTTCTTGTCAATATCTGTGATATGCCAGTCCATGTCAATGACTGCCACCGAAAACGGGATTTTTTCCGCTAAGAAACGATCCATCAGTCTCTGATACTCATCCTGTGAATACTCGTAATATCTGCTCCACCAGTTTCCAAGTGCATATTTTGGAAGCATTGGGACACGGCCGGTAACCCTAAAAAAATCTTTTACCGCGCCCCGGTAATCATGACCATAGGCAAACAGATAGAAATCCTCTCCTCCCTGTTTTCTCTCTTTGATCCAGCCATCCTCGGTAAGTAAAATCGTTTTTGAATCATCTAATACTGCAAATCCATCCCTGGAAAGAATTCCTTTTTCCAGTCTGATCCTGCCGTCTGCTTCATCGAGCGTACGGGCAGTTCCGAAAAGATTACGATCCTCTTTTCTGCCATAATACCATTCCAGATCACATCCATTGTCCGGTTTTTTCAGCTTCACACTCAGGATGCTCTCATCAAATGCTCTCTCATCATAGCGTATCCGTATGCTTTTTGTCTGGATCTCCAGAAAGTTGTTTTTCTGCTTTATCTCAAAAGGAACCTCTTCTAAATCCCTGTACCATATTACCTGCGAAGCCTCATCCACAAATGCACCGGATTCATTATATTCAAATCTGACCAGCCTGTCCGTCAGAAATGTAATACGGTAATTTTTTCCAAGAACAATATTCCGCGGATCTGCTTTTGGTCTTCTTTCACATATGAACTGCTGTTTCATCGTCTATTACACATCCTTTCGTATTTTTACATTTTGAAAAATCTTCTTTAAGAAAAAACTGTTGATCCATGCAATTCCCGAGATACCGATCAAAAACCAGATACCAAATGCAATTGGAATTTTTGAAATAATAAAAAATGGAAGGGTATTCAAACCCAGCATAAGCAATGTATATGGAATATTCGAGATTCCGAGCAATACGGCATTCCTCACAGTTGCTTTCACAGTATTCTCAAAGTAAGATTCCATTGGAAACGCGTAAGTAAAAATCTCTGCTACTATGATCCCGGCTGCGATCACAAGTATCTGTAAAGCATTCATCGTTCTGTCTGCAGCAAAAATATGATAATCCAGATATAGCATTGCAATCACCAGTACACCCACAAGATAAATGATCGTAGATGACCTGAAACTTGCTTTAAACAACTTCCAAAAATCCTTTATCAGATATCCTTCTTTTTTCTCCTGTATGCGAAAGATGCATCCATAAACGGCTGTTATGGATGGCC
>ERZ860508.1494-NODE-1494-length-12487-cov-4.585103_pt1 | contig 12487 bp, 9 predicted proteins | sample MGYA00509976_ERZ860508 | MGnify/ENA primary metagenome ERZ860508 (study PRJEB30046, sample SAMN00715242) | human gut metagenome | study: EMG produced TPA metagenomics assembly of the A metagenome-wide association study of gut microbiota in type 2...
CCGCCGTTATCTGTTGAAAGAGAAATTGTCTCCTTGGTATCCGGAATCAACGATAGACGACCATAACTATCTGCTGCCGAAACCGAATGACCAGTTAATGATTATGACCGGAGTAAAGCAGAACCCCGGATATTGACAATAACCTTAAAAAAACGAACAAGATGAAAAAGAATATATTTTTGTTTTGGGTACTTTTAAGTACCTTGGTTGGTGGAGTGTCTTGCAGCAGCGAAGAACTGCCTGCCAATCCCACGATAGTGTCTCCGGTATCTTCTCTGGTGTTGTCGGTCGAGGGTATGGACTATGTGGCGGTGCCCAGGTTGAAGGAAGACAAGACGCTGGATAATGTATTGACCCTTGAGGTCAGAAAGGCTTCGACAAAGGCCGTTGTGAAATCAATCGTTCTTGCAGATGCCTCGGCTGAGGCTAACGTTGCCGTAGGTGACGAGGTGACTTTTACTGGCAACAGATGGGAGCTTGTCTTGAAACGCGGCATGGAAACCGGAAGCTATTTTGTTGAGATGGTCTACAATGAACCGCCGTTTATGTACTTCGTCAAAACCGGAGACTATGGACCGGAAGGAGAAAGATATTATGTCAATCCGGACAAATCGCAAAAGATTGCTTCCATCAACTATGATACCAAGTTTGAGGGATATATTGATTTGACCGGAACGAATTGGGATAATATCGGTCTTGTTGCTTCGGATTTGTCTTCCTACTACGACTTCTCCGGTGGAGCCGACGGCTCAAGCTGCTCGTTCGAGATGGTGAAGAAAGAGTCTGCCGGTGGAAATGTTTTTGCTTGCGATGGCCCTTGGGGAAACTGGACTTCCAATAACGGAACCCCCGAAATTACTTCTCCGGGCGTATGGAAGATTAATTTCGATGCGGCGACTCAGGTGATGACGCTGCTCCACACGCAATGGGCGGTTACGGGATCTGCCATCAGTTCCTTGAAGGCTATGACCTATTCTTCGGAAACGCGTCTCTGGAGCCTGGATACGGATTTGTCGCCAGGAACGCTGAAGTTTACCACCATTGCTGTCGGTTATGGTGACCCGATAATTGTATATGGAGCGTCCGAAGGACTTTCCAAACTGTCGGAAGAGGGTACGGACATAGAAATCGGGACGGCTGGGAATTATACGATTACACTGAATTTGAGTCAGCCGCCGTATTATGACTATTCAATTAAGAAAAACGGATGACACTTATGAAAAAAATTACATTATTATTGTCTTCTTTGTTCTTTTTCTCCCTTGGAACGAGTGCTTGTTCGGACGAGGCGCCATCCGGAAACACTGAAAAACCGGAACTGCCGGTCAATCCCGAGCCGCCCGTTACCCCTTCGGAGACTTTGAAAGGCTCGTTTGAAAGTAAGTTTGTGAGATATGCTAAAGGACAGAAATTTATTGGGCAGGAGGATGATAGGCTGGTGACTACGGTATGGAAAGACACCGTATGGCAGAATGAGCGCGTACATAAGCAGATTGTGCTTTGGACGGAATCAAAACGATATGATGACTTGACGTACGAAATCGGTGACCTGCTGTCCGGCGGCAACCGTATTGCTTCTTCCAATCTGCATTTGCGTTTTCCATCCTATGTGTTGGGAGATGAAAAGGCTCTTGTTTGCAATGAATACCGCACGCATACTTCGGTACAGATTGCGGATAAGTTGTCCGAAGAGGCAGTCAGAACAGTGACTGCTTCGGAACCGGTAAAACTTTGGCTGACTGCCGACATTCCTGCGGGCACCGTGCCTGGAGAGTACGAAGGCACGGTCACCGTAAAATCGGGTGGTGAGGTGCAACTGACGTTCACGGTAAGGTTGCTGGTTGTCAATCATGCCTTGCCTCCGGTGAGCGAATGGGCTTTCCATTTGGATTTATGGCAGTTCCCTTTCCAGCTGTCCGGCTTGTGTGCTGATAATGGGCAAAAAGTTACTCCTTTTTCGAGTGAGTATTTCACTCTGGTGAAACCATTCTATCAGTTGCTGGCTGATGCCGGACAAAAGGTTATCACTGCCTATATCAAGGACGGCGCTTTCAACAAAGGTCAAACCATGGTTAAGTGGCATGAGGCTGCTGATGGGAAATGGAGCTTCGACTATACCGGTTTCGACAAGTTTGTCGCTCAGATGATGTCGTGGGGGATTGGCAGACAAATCAGTTGTTTTTCTCTGGTGGGATGGAACACTTCCATCGGATATACCGATGCTTCGGGCGAAGCCCGGACGTTGAAGCTGACAGTGGGGAGTGACGAATACCGGACTGTTTGGAATGAGTTTCTGGATTCCTTTGAGCGTCATCTTAAAACGAAGGGTTGGTTTGAAAAGACTGTTCTTTATATGGACGAAATCAGGGAAGATGAAATGCGGCAGGTGGTATCTTTCATAAAGCAGCACAATCCGGATTGGAAAATAGGACTTGCCGGTAGTGCCGTCTCCTCCGATGTGGAGAGTGCTTTTTATGACTACAGCACCATTTTGGGATATGACCGCACATCAACGAATGCTGTTGCCACTTTCTATACCAGTTGCGCGCAGAGCATCCCCAATGCCTATGTAAGTCTGGATAACAATCCGGCAGAGATGGTGTGGGTGGCTTGGTATGCCAAAGCCAAAGGATTGAACGGATTCTTGAGATGGGCTTACGATTATTGGACCAAGGCCGACCCGCAGGATGTGAGGGATGGAAGTAACACGGCGGGGGATTTCAGCCTGATTTATCGCAGTGACAACTCTTTGTCTTCAGTCCCCTTGTCGAGCATTCGTCTTGAATTGCTTCGCGAAGGTATACAGGATTATGAAAAAATGCGCATCCTCTCCACCAATCTGATGAATCCCGTTGTGCAGAAGTTTACGTTGACTTCGGGAAGATTCGCAGGGGAAATAGTGACGGAAGCACAAGGTATGTTGAAAAAGATTTCTGCTGAATATTAAAAAAGGATGATTATGATTAAACTTGAAAAAATATTTGTATTGCTCTTTTTGCTGGGATTGTCAGTAAGGATGAGTGCTGTCGGTCTGGATAAACGATTTCAGATACTGCCTCTGCCGCAGCAGATGGAAATTCAGAAAGGGAAAGGCATAAGTGCCGGTGAACTCTCTTTTGTCACCATGAAAGGGGAAGGAGAAATCCCGGTTCTGGGAAATATGCTGGATGCGCTTCCGCGATATGCGGTGAAAGGGGTAAAAGGCGTGACACTCTCGATGACCGAAAAGGATGTGCCCGTATCTCCCGAAGGGTATGTATTGGAAGTCTCTTCCAAAGGAATTGCCATCCGTGCCCGTTCTCAGGCCGGACTGTTTTATGGTTGCCAGACCTTGGAGCAGCTGATGGAAGACAGCCGACAGTTTTCATTGGAGGTACCGGCGATGAAAATTACGGATTATCCGGCTATAGCCTATCGCGCTGTACATCTGGATACAAAACATCATTTGGACCGGACGGAATACTATTATCGCATGATTGACAAACTGGCAAGGTATAAAGTGAATGCCGTGATATGGGAGCTGGAGGACAAGCTGCGCTATACCCGTCGTCCCGAAGTGGGTGCGCCAAACGCCATCGGCAAGCAGGAAATGCAAGCCATCTGCCGCTATGCCGAAGAACGGAACATCAACATCAGTCCTCTGGTGCAAGGGTTGGGACACGCCAGTTTTATCTTGAAGCACCACTGGGAGCTGCGCGAGAGTGAAAAGAGTGATTGGGAATTCTGTCCTTCCAATCCCCGCACATACGAAGTTCTGTTCGACCTCTATCGGGATGCAATGGAAGCGATGCCACAAAGCAAATACCTCCATATAGGCGGCGATGAAATATCGGCCATCGGCATTGACGGGCGTTGCAAGGCAACCGGCAAAACGGCTTTTCAGTTGCAGATGGAGTGGCTTAAAAAGGTATGCGATTTTGCGGTGGCACACGGGCGGACTCCGATATTCTGGGACGATATGCCGTTGAAATATGCCAATCTGTGGTGGCTTCTGCACCGCAATGTGCCGGACGATGAAGTCATGAAGAACTGGAATACGGCTGAATTGGATAAAGCGATAGATATGTTTCCCAAGAACTGCATCTACATGCGCTGGCATTACGAAGACCCTACCATTCTGCCACATCGGATGCTGCTTAATTGGTATCATAAGAAAGGTCTGAAGGTGATGGGAGCTACTTCCGCGTCTACCGGGGAAACTCCGTTTATACCGCGTAATAATTCCAGGGTACAGTATATCAAGGATTTTTGTGCTTTGGTTGCCGAAAATCAGTTGGAGGGAATTTTGACCACGGCATGGGATGACGGCTCGGCCCATCTGGAAACTGTTATGCGCGGTTTCATAGCGCAAGGGGAGTATGGCTGGCATCCCGGTGGGAGGACGATAGAAGATTTCATCACAGCGCATGCCCGGCGTGAGTTTGGTTTGCAACGGAAACAGATGGATTTTCTGGCAGAGATGGAGAAAGCCGCCTTTTTCTTTGACGGAGCGCTGGTTGTTTCCGGTTCGAGGAATCCGGCTTGGGGAGTGACCGAGGCTTTTACCTTGATAGAACTGCCTGATGCCGGGGCGCCGGGAAAGTGGAGCAAGAAGTACGAGAATAGATTGGATTCTGCCCGTATTGAAGCCGCGCGCTATGAAAGAATAACCAAAGGATTGCAGGACGCAGAATCCCATGCTTTGCGCAATCGTTATACATTGGATATTTATGAGCAGACCGGACGTTTGCTGAACTATCCGGTACGGTTATTGATGGCTTTGGAAAACTATGATAAAGCGAACGGGGAGGATGAGCGTGCGGCAAGTCTGAGGCAGATTAAAAAGGTGTGTTCTTATTTTAAGGAGATGCGTGCGGGGCTTGAATCCGTATATTCGCAAACCCGCTTCATGAGCAATCCCGAGGGGTATATTGCCGACCAGAATCACCACCGCCATCTTGCTGCAATGACCAATAACAGCGATTGGCTGTATCTTTATGAACTTCCGATGGTGGAAAAAATAGAGTCGTGGATGAAGACTTTAGATGAATAGAGAAACTGATTAACCTTAGACTAAGTCTCGTGGTCTGTCGGATACAGACCGGAAAGTTTTCAATAGGTATTGTTGTTCCGGGAAAATGCGCTTTGCTGATTCCCGGAACTTTTGTATGGATGAACGGAGAAACTTTGTATCTCGGTTTCTGTTTTTAAGTATTATTGAAGTATCGGAAATGTGCAGACAAGATTTGTAGTATTACAGAATTGTTACAGAATTTATACTTACCTTTGGCACTTTAACAAAAAACGGCTTATGGTAAGTAATATATCTTCGTGCACGAAAGCACTCGTTTTGCTGATTTCTTTGCTGGGTGTTTCGTCTTTTTCCCTGCGGGCGCAGGAGAAGGATTTTGCCACTTGGGCGAATGTCGGTTTCGAATATAAGTTGAAGCCGGCATTTACTGTTTCCGGTGGGCTGGAGTGGCGTACAAAGGATGATTTGGGAAAGACAGACCGGTGGGGGCTGAAGGTGGGGGGAAGCTATAAGCTGTTGCCTTTCCTGAAGCTTGGAGCCGGGTATGAGACGCATTACCGCAACCGGGGGGCGGATGGCTGGAAGTTCCGGCACCGCTACCGTTTGGAAGGCACTCTGTCTGCCCGTGTGCAAAGGGTGAAACTGTCTTTGCGTGAGCGCTTTCAGCATACGTTCGATGGGCATAGGGATGAGTTCCGCTTACGTTCGCGTGCGAAGTTTGCCTATGACATTCCGAAGTGCAAGCTGGAGCCGTATGCTTCGGTCGAGATGTATAATGGTCTGAACAGGACCGAGCATTTCGGGGTGAAACGGATGCGTTATCGCGGGGGAATCACGTTGCCTCTGTCCGGGCGCTGGGAGGCGGACCTCTTTTATTGCAGGCAGTGGGAGCAGGATAAGCGGAAGAATATAGTAGGGGTGGAGTGTGCTTACAGCTTCTGAGAGGGGTGAAGTCCGGTTATCCTATTTCTTACTTTTCTGGTGTTCCTTTTTCAGATAGAAGTTGAATCCGGCGTATACTTGGAGGATGCCGAACCCGTTGTTCAGGGAGAAACTGTTCTTGTAGTAGTCGTATGTCCTGCCTACGAATGAGGTACCCACGAAGTATTTGCTGTTGTTGTATACCACGCCTGCACGCAGGATGAAGTCGATATTGAAGTTCTTGTACCAGTCGTCCGCTTCCCGTTCTTCGGTCTTCTCTATGCGTGATGTCTTGTAGGCGACAGCCGGATTGAACGACAGGCATGCGAGGCAGTTGCGGGCAAACACCCAATTGTAGGCATAGCCGGCGTTGAGGCTGATGTTCGTGTATTTGATATGTTTCACCTTCATACCCGGGTTCATGGTTTCCTGAATGATTTCGGGCAGCTTGGTATAGTCGAAGTTCAGATTGTGGGTGGATACGGAGAATCCGGCAATGAAAGAACCTGCATTGCAGCGCTGGTTGGTGGACTGGCTGAAGGCGGCTGGATAGGAGAAACGTCGATTGTTGAAAATGTAATACAGATTTAATCCCTTCATCTTTACTTTCAATCCGTTGAAGTCTTCGGAATAATTGGAGGGAATCTCGTCGGAAAAGCCGGATACCTTGTGTATCTTATAGTCGTTTCCGGTGCTGCGATAGAAAATGTCGACTCCCAGTTTGGAACTGTAAAGACTGAGATCAAACTCCGTACCGCGCTTTTTCTTGCTTTTCTTTCCGTAGAGCCAGTCCGTATCGACAGCCCATCCCAGGAATATCCAACGCCATCCGAAGTAAGCGCCTATCTTGTTGTGAGGGTTGGGCGAGAAACGGAGCCGCTGGTCGTCATTGCCCACGGAGTAATACTCGTAATTGGTGAAATGGTCGAGCATCAGGGCGTAATTGTATCGGTTGGGACTGATATAGGTAGTGTCGAAGTCGCTGAAGTTGAGGAATTTCTTCAATGCTTTTCTGAAGGTATTTTTATATACGATGCTGTCGCATGCGACAGAACCGTTCTCCTTGTTTTGCGCAAACAATGAGAATGTAAATAATATCCATAAGCAGAAAAAGGCCCCTCTTTGCATCTTGTTGTTCTCTCTCATTTATACAAAGCTAAATAAAATAACCGGTTTTTGAACAGTATCCCGCTAATTTTTCTCTGAAAAAGGCATCAATAATTTGTAGTTCTCAATCGGAATGACTAATATTGAACGTCTTATTGAGAGACTTTATGAATCAAAACCAGATAAAGAAGAATACGATATGAAGAAGATTATCAATCCGTGGAAAGATATGGAGGGCTACAACTGTTTCGGTTGCTCTCCCGACAATGAAGCCGGTGTGAGAATGGAGTTTTATGAGGACGGTGACGAGGTGGTGAGCATCTGGAAGCCGCGTCCGGAGTATCAAGGGTGGCTGAATACGTTGCATGGAGGCATCCAGTCCGTATTGCTGGATGAAATCTGCGGCTGGGTCGTGTTCCGCAAGCTGCAGACCGGCGGGGTGACATCGAAAATGGAAACCCGCTTCCGCAAATCCATATCGACCAACGACACGCATGTGGTGCTGCGGGCTTCGCTTCGCGAGCAGAAGCGGAATATTGCTATCATAGAAGCACGCCTGTATAATAGCATGGGCGAACTTTGCACAGAAGCCACTTGCACCTACTTTACCTTTCCGAAGGAGAAGGCGGAAGCGGAAATGCATTTCCATAGCTGCGAAGTAGAGCAGGAGGAAATATTGCCGTTGATTTAATTGTTTCACCACAGATTACACAGATTTGCATAGATTGGAATAAAAATAATCTGTGCAAATCTGTGTAATTTGTGGTGAACTAAGATGAATTTGAAAGAAAAAATAAACTTTTTGTGATAAATCTTTTGGAGTTTCAAACTTTTAGTTTACTTTTGTCGCATTAAAATCCAAAAAATATGAAGAATATCGTTGCACATCATCACCATCATCATCCTAACGAATAACTCGGTGGGCGTATGAGTGTATATGTACAACAGATGACATAACAGACGAGGCTTGCCGAATATTGGTAAGCCTCGTTTTGTTTTCTGTCATCTCATTCAAAATAGTAAATAGTAAATCGTAAAATAGTAAATAACCTTATGTTAAGAATTGCAGTACAAGCTAAGGGTCGTCTGTATGACGAGACCATGTCGTTTTTGGGAGAATCGGATATAAAGTTGAGTGCCATGAAGCGCTCGTTGTTGGTGCAGTCGTCAAACTTTCCTCTTGAAGTGTTGTTTCTGAGGGATGACGACATTCCGCAGTCTGTGGCTACCGGAGTGGCTGATATAGGAATTGTGGGTGAGAATGAATTTGTTGAGAAGAATGAGGATGCAGAGATAATCAAGCGTCTGGGATTCAGCAAATGCCGTCTGTCTCTTGCCATGCCGAAGGATATTGAGTATCCGGGGGTGAAGTGGTTTCACGGAAAGAAGATTGCGACATCTTATCCGGGTATCCTTTCCTGCTTTTTGAAAGAGAATGGGGTGAATGCGGAGATACACGTCATTACGGGGTCGGTAGAAGTGGCGCCGGGCATCGGTCTGGCAGATGCCATTTTCGATATTGTAAGTTCCGGTTCTACGCTGGTGAGCAACCGCCTGAAGGAAGTGGAGGTTGTGATGAAGTCCGAAGCCCTGCTGATTGGTAACAGGAACCTGAGCGAGGAAAAGCAAGAGATATTGAGGGAGCTGTTGTTCCGTATGGATGCTGTGAAGACAGCCGAAGATAAGAAGTATGTGCTGATGAATGCCCCGAAAGAGAAACTGGATGAGATTGTCTCTGTACTTCCGGGCATGAAGAGCCCCACGGTGATGCCTTTGGCACAAGAAGGCTGGTGCTCAGTACATACCGTACTCGACGAGAAGTGTTTCTGGGAGATTATCGGAAAGTTGAAGGCATTGGGGGCGGAAGGCATTCTGGTGCTGCCGATTGAGAAAATGATAATTTAAAGCCTCGAGGATGTGTCAAAAGTATATAAACGCTTTCTTTATGTTACGACATTAGGTGCGAATTACGCGAAATAGCGCGGATTCGGTAAAATAAATCCGTGAAATCCGCGTAATCAGCGCCTAAAAGAAAGTCTTCAGAGAGTTTTGACACACCTCCAATAATATCATGGTTTATGCATAAATCTTTAAAAACATGTCATTATGATATTGATTAGTAATCCCGATAAATCCCAGTGGCAAGAGATTCTGAAACGTCCGGTGATGAATACGGAGAATCTGTTTGATACGGTGCGGAGTGTTATTGACCGTGTGAAGGAGGAGGGAGACCGTGCTGTGCTGGATTATGAAGAAAAATTTGATAAAGTAATGTTGGCCTCGCTGGCAGTGTCGGAAGAGGAACAGCAGGAAGCGGAAAACCTGGTGAGTGAAGACTTGAAAGCAGCTATTCGCCTGGCAAAGCAGAACATCGAGACTTTCCACGCCGCACAACGCTTTGAGGGCAAGAAAGTGCAGACTCAGCCGGGGGTGACCTGCTGGCAGAAAGCGGTTGCCATAGAAAAGGTGGGATTGTATATCCCCGGAGGAACGGCTCCGCTGTTTTCTACGGTACTGATGCTGGCCGTTCCCGCCAGGATTGCCGGATGCAAGGAGATTGTTCTCTGCACCCCTCCGGGACGTGACGGAAAGGTACATCCCGCTGTGTTGTTTGCCGCAAAAGTGGCAGGTGTCAACCGGATTTTCAAAGCTGGCGGCATACAAGCCATTGCCGCTATGGCATACGGAACGGAAAGTGTGCCTAAGGTTTACAAGATATTCGGTCCGGGAAATCAGTATGTCACGGCTGCCAAACAGCTTGTGAGCTTGCGTGATGTGGCGATAGATATGCCGGCAGGACCTTCGGAAGTAGAAGTTTTGGCTGACGAAACAGCTAATCCGATTTTTGTCGCCGCCGACTTGTTGAGCCAGGCAGAACACGGAGTGGACAGTCAGGCTATATTAATTACGACCTCTGTCGAATTGCAACAAGCTGTAAAGGTGGAAGTGGAACGCCAACTGGCCTTACTGCCACGTAAAGAGATTGCCGAAAAGTCTCTTGCCAATAGCAAACTGATTGTAGTGGACAGCATGGCAGAAGCCATTGAATTGACCAACGCGTATGCTCCCGAACATCTTATCATAGAAACCGAGGATTATCTTTCCGTGGCAGAACGTATCGTGAATGCCGGTTCCGTATTCCTGGGTTCTCTTACTCCGGAGAGTGCGGGAGATTATGCTTCGGGCACAAACCATACCCTGCCGACAAACGGCTATGCCAAAGCATACAGCGGTGTCAGCCTCGACAGCTTTATCCGCAAGATAACTTTTCAGGAGATAAAGCCGGAAGGATTAAATATCATCGGCCCTGCCATCGAGCTGATGGCTGCCAATGAACAGCTGGATGCGCATAAGAATGCCGTGAGTGTGAGACTGGGGCAGTTGGAGAATGAAAATTGAAAGTTGAAAATTGAGAGCTGATGGCTTAAAGTAATTTTAATCGTAAATTGTCAAATCATAAATAACATGGTGAAAACATTACAAGAACTTACCCGTCCGAATATCTGGCGTCTGAAGCCTTATTCTTCAGCACGTGATGAATATAATGGTGCTGCGGCATCCGTTTTTCTCGATGCAAACGAGAATCCTTATAACATGCCCCACAACCGTTATCCCGACCCCATGCAGCGGGAGCTAAAGACAGAATTGTCTAGAATTAAAAAGGTGAGTCCCGATTCCATCTTCTTAGGGAATGGCAGTGACGAAGCTATCGATTTGGTGTTCCGTGCTTTTTGTGAACCCCGTGTGGACAATGTAGTGGCTATCGACCCTACCTACGGCATGTATCAAGTCTGTGCCGACGTTAATGATGTGGAGTACCGCAAGGTGCTGCTCGATGAGGATTTCCAGTTCTCTGCCGACAAGCTTTTGGCTGCTGCGGATGAGCATACCAAACTGATTTTTATCTGCTCTCCCAACAATCCTACCGGCAATGACCTGCTCCGTAGCGAGATTGAAACGCTGATTCACCAGTTTGATGGGTTGGTGATACTGGATGAGGCATACAATGACTTCTCCGAAGCACCTTCCTTCCTCGAAAATTTGAATCGGTATCCGAATCTCATTGTACTGCAAACCTTCTCCAAAGCATGGGGATGTGCTGCCATCCGTCTGGGTATGGCATTTGCCTCACCGGAGATTATCGGCATCCTCAGTAAGATAAAATATCCCTATAACGTGAACCAGTTGACACAGAAGCAGGCAGTGGAAATGCTTCACCGCTATTATGAAATAGAACGTTGGGTGAAGACCTTGAAAGAAGAACGGGAGAATCTGGAAGCCGAGTTCGCCGCACTGCCATGTACGGTGAAGATGTTCCCTTCCCATGCCAATTTCTTCCTGGCCCGTGTGACGGATGCCGTGAAGATTTACAATTATCTGGTAGGCAAGGGTATCATTGTCCGCAACCGTAACTCCGTGTCACTCTGCGGAAATTGCCTGCGAGTGACGGTAGGAACGAGAGGGGAGAATGAAAAATTGATTGAAGCGCTGAAGGAATATATGTAGAAGGAGTTAAAGGGAGTAAAAGGGAGTTAGAGGCCGATACTGCTGTTTTATACAAGTAATGCTTATGCAAGCAGAACTATCGGCCTCTAACTCCTTCTAACTCCCGATAACTCCCTTTATTCCCTCAAAAAAATATCCTTTAAAATGAAGAAACTACTTTTTATAGACCGTGACGGGACTTTAGTCATTGAGCCGCCCATTGATTATCAGCTGGACTCCCTGGAGAAGCTGGAGTTCTATCCGAAAGTGATGCGCAATCTTGGCTTCATCCGCAGCAAGCTGGATTTTGATTTTGTAATGGTAACCAATCAGGATGGGCTCGGCACAACTTCCTTTCCGGAAGAGACCTTTTGGCCGGCACACAACCTGATGATGAAGACATTGGAAGGCGAAGGCATCACCTTCGACGACATCTGCATAGACCGCAGCATGCCCGACGACAATGCACCGACTCGCAAGCCGCGTACCGGAATGCTTACCAAATACCTCGATAACCCGGACTACGATTTGTCCCACAGTTTCGTCATTGGCGACCGGCCTACGGATGTGGAACTGGCAAAGAATCTGGGCTGCCGCGCCATTCTTCTGCAAGATGACACGGCGTCATTGAAACCCGTTTCCGAAGGTGGCGGTGCCGCTTGTGACGGACTTGAAGATTACTGCGCCCTCGCCACCAGGGATTGGGATAAGGTTGCCGAATTCCTCTTTGCCGGTGAGCGTACGGCGGAAGTACGTCGCACTACCAAGGAGACAGATATATACGTATCCTTGAATCTGGATGGTGACGGGCATTGTGACATCGCGACCGGACTGGGCTTCTTCGACCACATGCTGGAGCAGATAGGCAAGCACGGCGGCATGGACCTCACCATCCGTGTGAAAGGTGACCTTGAAGTGGACGAGCATCACACCATCGAGGATACCGCTCTTGCTCTGGGCGAC
>ERZ860508.1495-NODE-1495-length-12483-cov-3.182893_pt1 | contig 12483 bp, 10 predicted proteins | sample MGYA00509976_ERZ860508 | MGnify/ENA primary metagenome ERZ860508 (study PRJEB30046, sample SAMN00715242) | human gut metagenome | study: EMG produced TPA metagenomics assembly of the A metagenome-wide association study of gut microbiota in type 2...
ACTAGGTCAACCCACACTCATGTAACAGCCCAACCCCAAAATTTGGACCAATGCCTTCAGATATAACCCTATTTAACTCTAAAATAGCAAGTGCTTTTCCCCTTGCCTTCTTTTTGCAATTCACCAGAAAGCACCAGCTTACGCAATGCAGCTTCAATAGAGCTGTCGCTAAGCGTAGAACAAAGCTCACGAATATCCTGCTTATTAAAGCGTCCGATTTTATTTTCACTTGCTCTACGTACCATTTCCAGCGCAGAAAGCTTAGGCTCAATGATAGTCATACGTTCTTCAAAGTCTTTATAAGCAGCAAGAATTGTCCCCAAAATATATTTTACAAATGGTATAGCATCTTCCTTACCCTCATGCCAGCCTACTTGCGAATCAGCCAAAGCTTCATAATATAAATCCTTATTCTTAGCAATTTTGGCTTCCAACGAAATATATTTGCCTACATAAAAACCATTTCTATACAAAAGTAAGGTTGTAAGCAAACGGCTCATTCTTCCATTACCATCATTAAATGGGTGAATGCATAAAAAATCATGAATAAAAACAGGTATAGCAATAAGTGGCTCTAACTCCAAATTACCTATTACTCTATTATATTCTTCACAGATACGCTCAAGCGCTTCCGGTGTTTCGTAAGGAGCAAGCGGTGTAAATAAAATCTTAGTACTACCATCCGGGTAAGTAGCACTGATATAATTTTGCACGCTTTTTGTTCTTCCTGCAAGCGGGTTATTCATATGTCCATACAAAATTTTATGAAGCTGCAAAATATAGTTTTTGGAGATGGGGATAACATCGAAATTCTCATGTATTATATTTAATACATCACGATAGCCGGCAATTTCCTGCTCATCACGATTTCTCGGTGTTGTTTTCTCGTTTACAAGCTCACGTATTCTAGTGCTAGTCGTAACAATGCCCTCAATCGCATTAGACGCTTCCGTACTTTGAATTTTTGCTATTTCTACCAGCTTATTAAGCTCTTCCGGCCGTTGCTTTACAAAAAACTCCTGTTTACCTGCCTCTTTATAAATTGCTGCTATCAAGCTCAAAATTTCTGAATCCCATTTTTGTTCTCTAATTATTGAGTAGTTAAAGCTTCTCATTCCCTTACTCCTCCTTCCATTCCATTAAATTATACCATAAAATAATGGAATCACCAATAGGATAAGGGAAAACCCGCCCCTATTCATCCAACTCCTTCACCTTTCGTCCAAAATCGGTATATGATTGGACGAAAGTAACAAATATTAGATAAAACCGCCCCCTGAAATCAGCTTTTCAGAGGGCGGTTAATTTTTTCAATATAAATTATTTTACGCAGGAGCAGGCCACAAAATGCTGCGGCTCAACCTCGCGTAATACCGGATTGCCTTTATCGCAAACACCGGCAACTGGGCAGTCGCAGCGCTTCATGAAACGGCAGGCATCCGGCAGGTTGATAGGCGCGGTAATTTCGCCCTTGATAACCTGACGCTTGGGCTTATCCTTGCCCACGATAGGCAGAGGAATTGCCGAAAGCAGTGCCTTGGTGTAAGGATGCAGCGGATTTTTGAACAGCAGATTAGCAGGTGCTTTTTCTACCATAGTGCCCATATACATAACCGCAATATCATCCGAGAAATATTTTACTACGGACAGGTCATGGGTAATGAAGATATAGGTCAGTCCCAAATCCTTTTGCAGCTGTTTGAGCAGGTTCAGAATCTGCGCCTGAATAGAAACGTCCAGCGCGGAAACAGGCTCGTCGCAGACGATGATTTTGGGGTTCATCGCCAAAGCGCGGGCAATGCCGATACGCTGACGACGGCCGCCGTCCAGCTCATGCGGATATACATTGGCATAGCGTTCTGCCAGACCAACGGTACGCATCAGCTCCAGGGTACGCTCTTCAATCGCTTCCCTGCCTTTAATCAGCTTATGCTCGATAATCGGCTCGCTGATAAGCTGCATAACGGTTTCACGCGGGTCCAGAGAAGAGAACGGATCCTGGAATACCATCTGCATCTTCTGGCGCAGCGGGCGCATTTCTTTACGGCTCAGCTTGGTGATATCGTTGCCCTGGAAGATGATTTTGCCGCTGGTGGGCTCAATCAGCTTCAGAATACAACGGCCGGTAGTAGATTTACCGCAGCCGGATTCGCCTACAATACCCAGAGTTTTGCCTTCCTCCAGAGTAAAGCTTACACCGTCGACAGCATGCAGCTGACCTGCAGCGGTATTAAAATATTTGGAAAGATTTTCGATAACTAACAGCGGAGCATTACTCATTTTTGGTTCCTCCTTAAAGCAAATCCGGGTCTGGAATAAGCGTGGCAGGCTACAAAATGAGTTTTGCTGCCATCTACGGAATGCAGCTCCGGCACAGCAGCAGAGCATTCTTCGGTAGCATAGGGACAACGCGGAGCGAAGGTGCATCCAGGCGGCAAATCCGCCGGGTCGGGCATCAGGCCTTTGATAGGCTCCAGCATTTCGCCCTGCTCCTTCAGGTTAGGCAGGCTATTGAACAGGCCCTCGGTGTAAGGATGGCGCATATTGTTGAATACATCGTCAACAGTGCCCTTCTCTACAATACGGCCGGCATACATAACTGCCATATCGTCGCAGACCTCGGCAACGATACCCAGGCTGTGGGTAATCATCAGCATGGACATATCGCGGTTGTTGATGAGGTCCTTCATCAGCTCCAGCACCTGAGCCTGAATGGTTACATCCAGTGCTGTGGTCGGTTCATCGGCAATCAGCAGCTTGGGGCTGCAGGCCAGCGCGATAGCAATAACTACACGCTGCTTCATACCGCCGGAGAACTGATGCGGATAGTCGTTGGCTCTTGCCTCGGCAATACCAACGAGCTTCAGCATATCCTTAGCCTTTTCCAGAGATTGCTCCGGAGTAAGGTTCTGGTGCAGCTCCAGGCTTTCGGCAATCTGCTCGCCTACGGTCATAACAGGGTTCAGAGCGGTCATCGGGTCCTGGAAAATCATTGCCACGTCGTTGCCGCGCATTTCCTCCAGCTCACGCTCGCTCATTTCGAGTACGTTTTTGCCTTCAAGCTTAATCGTACCGCTTTTGATAACTCCCGGAGGATCCGGAACAAGGTTCATGATAGACAGTGCGGTAGTGGTTTTGCCCGCACCGGTTTCGCCTACCAAGCCCAGAGTACGTTTTTTGCCGATAGCGATATCAATGCCGTTTACTGCATGCACATCGCTGTCTTCTGTTTCATAATGGACCACAAGGTCCTTAATATCTAATACTAAATCCATAATGCAGCCCCCTTATTTCTTCAGCTTAGGATCCAGCGCATCGCGCAGGCCATCGCCCAACAGGTTCAAGGCTAATACGGTAAACATAATAGCTAAACCGGGAATAACACAAATGTAGCTGGCATCACGAATATGACCTCTGCCGCCAGAAAGCAGCGCGCCCCATTCGGGAGCAGGCGCCGGTACACCGATACCCAGGAAGCTCAGGGAGGAAGCGGAAATAATAGTAGTACCGATCAGCAGAGTAGTCTGTACGATAATCGGAGACAGGCAGTTCGGCAGAATATGTCTGAGAATAATCTTCCAGGTGGGCAGGCCCATCGCATAGGATGATTCAACATATTCCAAATCGCGCACTGTCATAACGGAAGCACGCACGATACGCGCATAGTTGGTTGCGCAGGATATTGCCAGAGCAATAATCAGGTTAATGGTGCTGGTGCCCAGCAGAGATACGATTACTACTGCCTTCAGAATGTTAGGAATGGAGTAGAAAATATCAATACCGCGCATGATGATATCATCGGCCTTGCCGCCGTAGAAGCCGGCAATAGAGCCTAAAATGGTGCCAACAAGCAAACCGAAGCCTACGGAACCGATACCGATAGCCATGGAATAGCGTGCGCCGTACATAACGCGGGCAAACAGGTCACGGCCGTATTCATCGGTGCCAAACCAGTGCTCCCCGCTGGGAGGCTGCAGCTTAATAGCCAGGTTCTGACCGATAACATCGGTTTCATAGTTGAATACCAAGGGACTTACCAGAGCGATGACGCACAGCAGTGCCAGAAAGGCCATGCCGATTACAGCGCCCTTATTTTTCAGCAGACGATGCCAGGTTTCCTGGAACATGGTGCGTCTTTTAGTTCTTTTCTTTGCAGCCATCTTCCTCACCCCTTCTTGCTGTACTGTGCCTTGATACGCGGATCAAAGAATGCGTATACCAGGTCGACAACCAGGTTAATCAGGCACATCAAAATAGAACACAGAATAATAGAACCTGTTACCATCGGAATGTCACGTCTGGTAATAGATTCGTATACCAGACGGCCGATGCCGGGCCAGCTGAATACGGTTTCAGCCAGTACGGAGCCGGTGATAACCAAAGACATTTGCAGACCGATAGCAGTTATAATAGGAATCAGTGCGTTTTTCAGACCATGCTTGTAGATTACACGATGCTCGCTGCAGCCTTTAGCACGCGCGGTGGTCATATAATCCTGACGCATAACGTCCAGCATGGAGGAACGGGTAATACGGGTAATCAAAGCTGCCAGACCGAAGCCTACGGTTACAGCAGGCAGAACCAGGCTCTTCCAGCCAAAGTTGCCGCCGGTCGGGAATAATCTCAGATGCAGAGCAAAGATAATAATCAGCATCAGGCCCAGCCAGAAGTTAGGCATGGAGGTACCGAACAGAGCGAAAATCATGCCTGCGGTATCCTTCCAGGTGTTCTGGTGGATAGCGGTGTAGATGCCCAGAGGAATGGATACCAGAGTAGCAATAATAACAGCAGCGCCGCCCAGATACAGGGTGTTCGGCAGATATTGGAAGAAGGTATGGAATACATCCTTGTTGGTTACATAGGATTTGCCCATATCACCTACAAGCATACCTCTCATATAGTTAAAGTATTGCAGCAGGAAAGGCTGGTCCAGACCAAGATCATGGCGGATCTGATCAATCATTTCCTTCGAAGCGCCGTCGCCGGCAATCATCATTGCGGGGTCGCCCTCAGTAAGACTCATTGCCCAGTAAATCAGAAAAGAGGTTACTAAAATTACCGGAATCAAACTGAGGAGTCTGTTGACAACATATTTAAGCATTCAACAAAGCTCCTTTCCGTAGAACTCAAATAAAAGGTGCTATGATAAAACAAGAGAGGACTACGCCTCCCTTGTTTTACGCCTTTGTAAATTTTTCAGCAAAATTATTTAGCGATATAAGCATGACGCCAATCGTGGTTGCCGCCGCCGTAGAAATATTGACCTTTCAGTTTTTTATTGTAGGCAACTACCAGGTTAGCAATGTACAGAGGAACCTGCGGGCATTCGTCAACCAGGTATTTTTGCAGCTCAACGCCAGCTTCCATACGTTTGTTCTGATCCTTCAGGGTTGCAACATCATCAATCAGCTTGTCAGCCTTCGGATCGGAGAAGTGATGATAGTTGGAGCCGGAACCGGTGTAGAACAGGTCGCGATATACAAAGTCAACCTTGGAGTCTTCGTTCCAACGCCACAGGAACAGACTTTGTTTGCCGTCCTTGCAGGCAGCCTTCAGAGCAGCTTGCTCCATCGGAACCATATCTACGGTAATACCGATTTGTGCCAGGTTAGCTTGGATAACAGTTGCAATTTGCTCGTAGGGAGCGCCGGTTGCATAGGTCAGAGTGGTTTTGATAGGACCGGTTACGCCGGATTCCTTCATCAGCTGTTTAGCACGCTCCAGGTTGTAGTCATAGCCGGGCATTTCATCATAGAAGCCCCACAGGCCACGGTTCAGAATGGTTTTTTGCAGAGTGCCTTTGCCATTCAGAGCAGCGTCCAGAACGGATTTCTTGTCGATTGCGCAAGCTACAGCCTGACGCAGTTTTTGGTTATCCCACGGTTTCTTTTCAACATTGAATGCAAAGTAGAACAGACGGGTACCGGGTTGTTCGTAAACAGTGATATTCTTGTCATCCTTCAAGAATTTCAGATCGCTGATAGGCGGATTTACGCATACATCGATTTCGCCGGCCTGCAGAGCCATTACGCGAGCAGAAGCTTCGATCATCGGACGGAATTCGATGATATCGGATATGCCGGGAGCAAAGTTTTCGGTTGCAGGCAGGTTGTTGCCCCAATAATCCTTAACCTTGGTCAGACGGCAGTATTCGCCTTGAACCCATTTGTCATATTTGTAAGGGCCGGTGCCGATAAGCCACGGCTCTTTTACACCATCATCATAAGCTTTTTTGGATTGGATGGACAGAGGAACGGAGGACAGAGATTGAATGAACTCGTTGTTATAGGAGCTGATTTCGATTTCAATCTGATATTTGTCTTTAACGGTAGATTTTACATAGCCTGCCAGAGCGGATTTGATAACGTTTTTCATTGCCATATCCAGGGTGAATTTAACGTCATCTGCAGTCATCGGAGTCTTTTTACCGTCGTTGAAGTATACGTCCTTACGCAGGTTCATGATGATATGGGTATCATCTACAAACTTCCAGTCGGTAGCCAGACCGGGGCCGAAACGCTCCTTGCCTTGAGAGCCGTTATTGAAGAATACCAGAGTCTGGTGAGTGTTCTTCAGAATAACGTTGTTGGCAGCGTCCTGTTGTTTTTGCAGGTTAAGGTTGTTGATATCGGCATCGGTACCGATAACCAGCTTCTCCTTGTGTGCAGTACTGCCGTTGTCAGCTTTTTTGTCATCGCCGCCGCAGCCTGCTACAGCCATAGCAACGATCATCAAAGCTGCCATGAGGAATACTAATAATTTTTTCATAATGCACCTTCCTTTCAAAATTGCATTTTATGACTACTTCCATTGTACACTATGAAAGAACTTTATGCAAGACACAATTTTGTCAATAGTTCTACACTTTTAGTTCATCGTTTAAATTCCTCTGCCCTAAAATGCTTTTACAATAATAAATGCGCAGCCAAACTGTGACTGCGCATTATAAAGCACTGTTCTTATATGAAGTACTGCTCTTACATCATCTTCAAAAACTTGTCATACATAGCCAAAAAGCCCTGCATAAAGCTCTTGGCCTTTGCCAGGTCCGCTGCATCCGGATGGCTGGCTGCAGCAGCCCAACGGGCTTCGCTCTCGGGACTGGGGCTGTGCGGGCTGCCTGCCGGCATCTTGCGCATCATGGCAATCAGCGCCGGGTCAATCGCGCCGCGGATAGATAAAGTACCCAGTACCTTGCAGTCCTTGTTCATTAATACGCCTGCATTTACCAGGGAGCTTACAGCGTGGTCGCTCGCCGGGTCTGCGCCCAGGGTTTGGAACAGCACTACCTTTTTGCCGTGCAAATTCTCCAGATATTTTTTCATCTTTGCATTCGGTCCGCCCTTGTCAACCCAGTAGCCTGCTACAACAACAGCGAAGTCATCCGCAGCCGGAGCAGCGTCAACCTGCGCCAGCACGCAGCGCTCGCCTGCAGCCTCGGCCAAGGCCTTGGCAACCTTTTCCGTATTACCGGTTTTGCTGTCATAAACGATTAAAATGTCCTGCATAGTAGTACACTCCTTTTATTTCATATTCTTCATAATGCCCATCATCTTCTGGCCGGCCTGCTCCATCAGTCCCGGTTTGCCGTAAAGCGCATACTCCGCAGCTGTCAGCAGCACTCTGTCCATCTGACGATAGTAATATTTTCCCTTCGCCGTAAAGAAATACTTGCCATCCACTGCGTAAAGCAGGTCCAAAAGCTCCCACTGCTCCAGCAGCGGCGCAAGCAGGCTTTCCCAATCCGCATCGCTATACTGCTTCAGCAAAGCAAAATCAAACCTGCCGGAATCACACTGTCCGGACAGCTTTTCGAGGAGCAGATAGTTTTCGTTATGCTTGCCCATGCCCATGACAGCGTACTGTCCGGCAGTAGCCTTTTTTACATAGTCGCTTCGGTCCATAGTCTTCATATAATTATACATTCCCATGTGACCGCCGCAGGCCGCACCGCAGGTAATGATGTTCGCACCGCTCTTCACCAGCGTATTGTAACCGCTGCGTTCATCCTCGCGCATTGCCCAATGGCAGCAGCTCAGCGCCTTTGCGCCCTGCTCTGCGAGCAGCGCATCGGCAGCGACGAACATTTCCGCCAGCATTCTGTCGTTATATTCGTATTTGATGTTGCCCTTGGCAATCGCCTGACCTAAGGGAGATTTCGGCATAATCTGCAGCTTGTACAAATCCATGCCGCTCACACCGCAGGCCAGCGCCGTTCTGATATCGGCCAGCAGCATTGCCTGAGTCTGGCCGGTCAAGCCATAAATCAGGTCGATGATGACCTTTACGTCTTTAGCCGCAACCTCTTCGAGCTTGGCCGTTACCTCTTCCTTCGCATTAAGCCTGCCTAAGGAGCGGCGCAAATGCGTATCAAAGGCCTGCACGCCGAAGCTGAAGCGGTTCACGCCGCCGACGATGCAGGCATCAAGCTTATCCGCAGACAAATCATAAATACTGCTTTCAAAGGTTACCTCACAATCATCAGCCAGCTTTGCTACACTGTGAATTTTGTTCAGCAGCGCACTGATTTGCGCAGGATTCAGCACGGACGGCGTACCGCCGCCAAAGAATACCGCTTCCGGTCTTTGCTTAGCAAAAACGCCCTGCTGCTGCAGAAAATCCAGCTCCGCCAAAAGCGCCTGTACATATTCTTCCACCTGCTCCGCCTCAAAGGGATTGCGATAAAAGCTGCAGTAGGAGCAGCGCAGATTGCAGAACGGAATATGCAGATACAGCGCCGTAGGCTGCGCAGGCTGCAAAGCAAACTCCTGCAGCATCGTCCCCGCCATCATCCCCGGCAACGGTTTGGTCTTGCGCGGAACATAGGTCAGATCTTTGAAGCTTGCTTCCACAACAGTAGCCCCCGATTGGCCGGCAAGAGCCTTATAATCATCACGCTCATAAAACGCCTGAATATTTTTTGCATAATCAATCATCAGCCTACTCCTTTACTGCATCAGGATACATTTTTGCTGCCATGTAGCGTACTGCCTTAGGATATTCCAAGCCAGGATTGAGCAGGAACAAATCGTCCGGCAGGAAAAATACCTGCTTATTTTTTACTGCGTCGATTGAATTCCACGCCGGGTTGCTCATAATCTCCAGCTTAGGATTGCCATCACTATCTCTGGGTGCACCCATAGAGGTGATAAAAATTACCTGCGGATTTTTCTCCAGCAAATCCTCTAAGCTGTAGGGAGCCTTGTCAGGCTGAGTTCCCATCGGTCCGCTGACAGGCTTGGTTTCGCCCTGTACTACGTTGCGTAATTTAAGCATTTTGGCACAGCAGCCGGCAATACTGGTTTCCTTTTCCATAGTAATACCCATGCTGGTGGTATGCAGAATCGCTACGCTGCGCTCGCTTTTAGGCAGCTTGCTTACTGTAGCATTGATATCCTTATCGAGATTTGCCACAACCTTCTGCGCCTTATCATCCTTACGCATTATTTTGCCAATGGTGAGCATGCTGTGCTTAACATCCTCATAGGATTTCAGATTCAGCACAACAACTGGAATATTGTTGGATTCCAATGTATGCAGATAACGCTCGTGCATGCCCTTGTAAGCAATTACCAGATCAGGCTTCAGCTCCACGATTTTTTCTACATTGATATTAAAGATAAAGCCTACCTCGGCAGCATCCTTCGCAAAATCAGGAACCTTGCCTACCTGTGTTTTGGCACGGCCGACAACCTTGCCATCTACTGCCTCCACTAGCTCCAGGAAGGACGGGGACAGGACAACGATTCTTTCCGGAATCTTCTTCAAGGTAACAATACGCTGGTTATCATCGGTTATTTTTATTACGGAGCCTGAACCGGAATTTCCGGTTAGCGGTGTGCAACCGCTTATACATAAGCATACCATAAGAACCGTTAAAATGAAACTGAAAATTTTTCGCATAATACTTCCTCTTAGGCAAACAAAGCAGGCCATCGGGCCTGCTTTATTTGTTCTTTTACTTTACCGCTATGTTTAGAATTTATATTCCATACCAACTCTGTACAAGCGACTGAGATTGCCGTCAGAATACGGACCAAAGTTCTGGTGATTGCTGATGTTGTCAACGCCCAGATAAATCTTGGTATCCTTGTTGAGATGTCTGGAAGCCATGATGTTAGCAATAGTGAAGTCCTTGGTTTCGTAAACAAAGTTGCCCATGGTGCTCTTATCGCCATTATTGAAGTAGTAGCCGATGTTAGATACAAGGTCAAAGCTCAGGTCCCAAGCATAAATATTTTCCGGCTGATAGGAAACACCGAAGGTTACCTGATGCTTAGCTCTATCTTTCAGACGGGTTCCATTAGTTTTGTCTTTAGCATCCAGGAAGGTGTAACCGGCATTCAGATAAATATTCTTGCCAAGTCTGTGAGAACCGTACAGCTCTACGCCCTGCAGAGTTGCTTCCGGAATATTTTCATAAGCCATTATCATATCGCCTTTAACGCCGGGATACAAATCTGGATCATCATCGGTCAGCTTACCGGTCCAATAGGTGCTGATCAAATCTTTAACTTCATTTCTGAATACTCCCAGATGGACGGTAGATCTGTCGCCCCAGTCCTTTTCAACAGATAATTCATAGCTTAAGGATTTTTCCGGTTTCAGATCAGGGTTACCAACATAGAATTGGCCTTTACCACCCGGATTTGCAGCATACATTTCCCAGAAAATGTACAAATCGTTTACAGTCGGAGTTTTATAGCCCTGACCAACTACAGCCTTAATACGTACATCATCGGCAGCATTATAGGTTGCAGCCAGGTTGCTGGTCAGCTTGTTGCTGAACTGATCACTGTGGTCAAAACGTACGGAAGGAATAATCAGCCATTTATCATCAGGTCTGAATTCATCCTGAACGTATGCTGCCAGATAGTTGATAGCTGCCTTGTCATAAGCATCATGAGCATTACCGTCTGCCAAAGATGTATTCGGTTTCTTTAAGCGGGTGCCTTCGCTCTGATCCTTACGATATTCAAAACCTGCAGTCAGCTTGTTCTTATCACTCAGATTGAAGGTGTCCTTGCCTTCAATAACGCTCAGAGTACGTTTAACAGTATCAATCTTCGGATCCTGCAGCTTCCACGCTCCCGGTTTACCCATCATCGTCATACGGGTATTATTCTGATTCATGTAATGCTTATCGAATACTGATTTATAAGCTCGGAACATCCAGTCCTGCTTATCATCGGAGCCCTTATAAGTAATAGCATAGTCAGTACGCTTATTATCGTTATAAATCGTCTGAACCTTATCCTGCCATACCTTGCCTGGCATCATAACCGTTCTGCTGGTAGAAGATTTTTGATTATCTTCTTTAATTTTGCTGAAATCTACGCTTAATTCATTGCCATTATCAAACTTATAGCCCACATTCAAAGAAAGCGGCTGCTGCTTGCCATAAAAGTTCATAGAATCTCCGCTGCCTTTGGGATCCAAATACGGTCTGTTTTTATTCAGGCCGGCGTTGATTTTATAGGAATAGTTGCCTTCAGCGCCTTGCAGATACAGGTTGCCTTTATAGCCTGCGCCCTTGCCGTCCTCATACCAGCCATATTCATAGTTAATGTCAGCAGTTGTCTTATCCGGAGTTTTGGTAATAACGTTAATTACACCACCCATAGCATCACTGCCATACATTGCACCAGCAGGTCCGCGGATGATTTCTACTCTTTCAACATCCTCCATACGAATACGGTCTACGTCCCAGGCATTGGCAGAGTTGTAAGCTGCCTCGCCGCCTAAACGCTTGCCGTCAACCATAATCAATACGTGACGGGATTCACTGCCGCGGATGCTGACATTGCTGCGTCCCTGGAAATCATTAAATACATTAACGCTCAAAGCGCCCTTTAAAGCATCATGCAAGGTTTTAGCCTGTGTCTGCTCCAGCTTTTTGCTGTCAACAATCTCTACGGTCGAAGGGGTTTCCTTAACTGTCATTGCCGTTCTGGTTGCGGTAACAACCATGGTATCCAAGGAAAATTCCTGTAAATTCTCCTCAGCAGCAAGCGCAGTCCCCCCCACAGTACACTACCGGTCAACAGGGTTGTCAGGACTAACTTAGATAGTTCTTTTTTCTGCATACTCATACCACTCCTTAAAATATATACCAATCACAGCTATGACAGATTAAAATTCGGCAAACTCTGCCATAGCCAAAACCAGTCATTTACACATATGTCTATTCAGACATATGTGTTTTTTGTGCCTCTATCCGTTTTCGGAATCAATACTGTTTACAAGTATATCATTTAAAGATTGCGGTGTCAAGAAAAGTATGAAAACTGTTGCGATTTATTTTTACGTAAAAAATATTAAAACCAACAAAAATTTTTACATGATACGAACCAGAATATTTTATATTCCATTTATCTGTTGCAGATAACAAAAAAGACTCCCAATTTCTTGGAAGTCTTGAATTGCAGTTGGTGGCGGCGCACGGATTTGAACCGCGGACACTGCGGGTATGAACCGCATGCT
>ERZ860508.1500-NODE-1500-length-12425-cov-6.044462_pt1 | contig 12425 bp, 18 predicted proteins | sample MGYA00509976_ERZ860508 | MGnify/ENA primary metagenome ERZ860508 (study PRJEB30046, sample SAMN00715242) | human gut metagenome | study: EMG produced TPA metagenomics assembly of the A metagenome-wide association study of gut microbiota in type 2...
CATTGGACTGGAACTTGAACAGGGCTTTATCAAAGGTGAACTACCGTATTCACACAGATGCGGTGAAGGAAAATTTGATTCTACCAGAGCTAACACCAGAACAGATTGCTTATACATATGCCAGTGAAGCAGATCTTTTAAATGTTGCTTTATTTGGTCAGACTGCAAAGCAATGGAAAAATAATAATCCGGGTAAAAAGGGGAATGTGCGTGATGATGCAAATTTAAATCAGTTATTGGTATTGGCAAATATGGAAAGTTATAATGCTATTTTAATTGAGCAGGGGAAAACTCAATCAGAAAGACTTATATTGCTTAGAAATTTGGCAATCAGGCAGATGGATACATTAGCCAATATCAATTTATCAGCGGTTTCGGCACTTCCTGGAGGTGACATGTAATTTGAAGAAAGAAAAAATCAAAGTATATTTATACACCCGTGTCTCAACAGCTATGCAGATAGATGGTTATTCACTGGAAGCACAGAAAACAAAAATGAAAGCATTCTGTGAATATAATGAATATGTAATTGCCGGCGAGTATGAAGACGCAGGAAAATCCAGTAAATCCATTGAAGGAAGAATTGCTTTTAATCAGATGATGGATGATATCAAATCAGGAAAAGATGCAGTATCTTATGTCCTTGTATTCAAGCTTTCCAGATTTGGCAGAAATGCGGCAGATGTACTTGCAACATTACAGGTGATGCAGGACTTTGGTGTGAATTTAATCTGTGTAGAGGATGGAATTGATTCATCCAGGGATGCCGGCAAACTTATGATATCTGTGCTGTCAGCAATGGCGGAAATTGAGCGTGAGAACATTCGTGTTCAGACCATGGAAGGTAGGATACAGAAAGCCAGGGAAGGCAAATGGAATGGTGGCTTTGCACCGTATGTATATTCGCTTATTGATGGCAAACTGGAAGTCAATGAGGAAGAAGCAGTTGCCATCAGAACGATATTTGATCAATAGGTAAATACAGATTTGGGAGCGAATGGAATTGCTAAGTATTTAGAAAATCACGGAATCCATAAGATAGCCAGACAAAATGGTACAAATCCATTATTTGATGCGGCTCTTATCAGAAGAATTATTCAAAATCCGGTTTATTGCGGTAAAATCTCTTATGGCAGGAGACGGACAGAAAAGGTTCATGGTACGAGGAATGAGTATAGGCAGGTGAAAACGGATGATTATCTATTAGTAGATGGTTTGCACGAAGCTCTTGTATCAGAAGAAGTGTGGGAACAAGCACAGGCCAAGGTAGCAGCTCAGGCTAAAAAATACGAAAAGGTAAATCGTGACAAGGAAGAAAAGATTTATCTTTTATCGGGAATTTTGAAATGCCCTGTCTGTGGCGCAGGAATGTATGGCAATAAGGCGATTAAGAAACGCAAGGATGGAAGTAACTATAAGGATTTTTATTATTATGGCTGCAAACACCGCAATATGACCAGAGGCCATAAGTGTGATTACAGAAGACAAGTGCATGAAGAAATGCTGGATGCTTCTGTTGCAGAGGTGATTAGTAAACTGGTTAGTAATCCTAAATTTTAGGATTTAATCCGCAACAAAATAAATATGGAAGTAGATACTAGTGCATTAGATCAGGAAATAGAAAATTATAAAATACAATTAAGAAAGCTATATCATAATAAAGATACTATTTTATCAGATATGGATTCTCTTGATTATGAGGATAAGCATTATCAGCGAAGAAAAACAGATTTAGAGAACCATTTGTACAAGACTTATGATAAAATAGATGATGCAGAGGAACTGCTGGTATCTGCAAAGGCTAAGAAACGCTCTCTGCTGGCAGATAAGATTACAGGGGATAACATTTACAAGGCACTCGTGTTCTTTGATAAATTGTATGCTCAAATGAACGAAGCAGAGAAACGGGAGTTCCTGTCGCAGTTAGTGGATAATGTGCAGATTTACGAAGAACGCAAAGAGAATGGTCAGTGGCTGAAATCTATAGAATTTAAGTTGCCGATTATAGAAAAAGAGTTTACACTAAGTTTGGACAATGATACACAAAATGAGACGGTAGTTCTTTTGTCCCAACAAAAAGCGGATGATTATGTTGAGGTGGAGTTGGAACAGGATGAGTTGGATTTGACTTCAGCGGAGAGTAAGGCGACTTATGCAGAGATTAAAGATTATGTGCTGAAGGAACATGGATTGAAGGTGTCTAATCTCTATATTTCACAGGTAAAAAGGAAATGTGGAATAGAGGTTGGGGAGAATTATAATTTGCCGAAATTGGAAGGGAGTAAGCAATCTCAATGCCCAGTGGAGAAGGAAAAAGCGATAAAGGATGCGCTGGAGCATTTTGGGATGATTAGGATATAAAAAGGTTGTTAATAAAGGTTTTATATCACACAAGGAGGAAATATGGATATTAAAAAAACAGATGTCTTTGGTGGCATAGGCGTTTTAGCTATTCAGATGATTGCTAATGGAATATTATATGCTTTTCAAAAAAACAATATGTATTTGGTCATAGGGATAGTATTTGCTCTAATTGTTTCTGTTTTTGTCGTGATTATTATTAACTTAAATAGAAAACTTAAGAAGCAGGAAGAGTATTATAATGAAGAGATTGAAAAGTTGGGAATTGATGACTTAAAGAAAGAAAAAGATGAATTGCTAAAATCGATGGAATATCTAAAAGAAAGAATATCTGATGTAGAACATGAAAGGGATGATATAGAACAAGAAATCGAAAGATTGGAACAAGAGTTAGAATTATTTAAAAATAAGTGTGAATATTACATAAATACAGTTTCGGTCAATAGAAAGATATTATATTCATTAAAGAACAAGAAAAAATATGAGAATACAGAATTGCAAACATTAATCTCAGAGATAGAATATATTTTTAGGGACGACGTATTTTCAAAAACAGCAAAAATGAATACAAGTATTTTTCAGAAAGATGGGCAAGAGTTGTATAGAATTTTAGTATCCACTAAACATTCGCCAGGAACGATAGATAAATTGAGGCTAGATAAAAATTCTTTGGTTGGAACAGCATTTAGCGAAAAAAGAATTATCTATTGTGGTGACATTAATAATAGAAGAGCAGATGTACCATTTGTTGAGTTAGATGAAAGTAGACAGTATCACTCTATATTAGCAATACCACTGATAGTAGATGATTCTACGGAATTTGTTTTAGTAATAACATGCACAAAGATAAATTGTTTGGAAGAAACATACAATAAATACCAAGATGTTCTTCAGAGATATTTAGAATTGCTATGCATTTTATTATTTATATCTTCAGATAAGGAGGAAGTGTAATGATAAGAAAAGAGAATTATTTAGAGGTTCCCGAAAGAGAAATTCCTATAAACATAATTCAATATGAAGAAGATGATATTCTCTTATTACAGAAGTTGTATTCTGATTGGATGAATTTAAATGAAAAAATTAAGAGAATAGGTGGAAGACCAAGTATCTTACCACCAGAATTTGTAGAAGCACTAGTGGCATGCAAGATGGGATATTGGAAAATTGATGATATGCGTCTTGGTTTTGACTGCTTTGATCCGAATGCTCCAGAAGGGAACAATCGGATTGAAATAAAGTACGCAACAGGACGAACGGATTTATCGAGTTTTTCAGCAGAAATCAAATGGGATAGGCTAAATTTTGTAAAATTTTATATTGAATCACCAGAGGATTGTTATTTTGAAGTTTATGATATTGACATTCAAATGATATTTGAAGAATCAGAACGTTTTGGTAGATATATGTACGATAGGCGAGGATTTCGACCACGTATTAGTGTTATTAAGGAGTTAATTGAGCGTGGAGTATATAGAGAAAAAAGAGAATTTTCATTGTTTTAGCTTGAATTGTTCATATACAGAAATTTAATATGATTATAAATGTGAAGAGCTGAAATGGAGTTGGATGAACTGGATTTGAATTCAACGGAAAGTAAAGCAACTTATGCGAAGAATAAGGATTATGTCTTAAAGGAGCATGGGTTGAAGTTTTCTAATCTGTATATTTCACAGATAAAAAGGAAATGTGGAATTGAGGTTGGGGAGAACTATAATTTGCCTAAGTCGGAAGATAGCAGACAGTCACAGTGTCCGGTGGAGAAGGGAAAGGCGATAAGGGATGCTTTGGAGCATTTTGTGATGGTGTAGAGAGGTAAGCATATGGAATTAAACTATACGGTGTATAAGTATGATGGCAGTAGGAATGCAGTTGTTATGACAGATATGGACGGCAAGCAACTTGTAATTGACTGTGACAAGGCAGAGACGCAGGTTACGTTTGACGAGCCGGAGGATGTAGGAATCCTTGCCAGACTTGCTTGGGAAGAGCCTGCGAGTTATGTAAGTGTTGCAGTGCGTCCAGGCGGATTGCAGGATTATGTGGATGTGTGGAATGAGTTGAATTAAAGGGATATACACATATGTGTGGAATTACATCTGATCAGTAATGCAAATTGATTGGAGGAAGAATATGAATATAATATTAGAAAAATAAATGGCAATGAATATAAGTTGATGAACGACTTTTTGTACGAGGCAATTTTTATTCCTTAGGGAGTGGAAGCACCACCGAGAGAGATTATTAATGCACCGGAATTACAGGTTTATGTGCAGGATTTTGGAGCACAGAAAGATGATATTTGTTTTGTTGCAGAAGTAGAAGGGAAAATAGTTGGAGCAGTTTGGGTTCGCATCATGGATGACTATGGACATGTGGAAGATGGTGTTCCGTCCTTTGCCATATCTCTATATAAAGAATATCGTAGACATGGTATCGGAACAGCAATGATGAAACAAATGCTTACAGAGTTGAAAAGCAGGGGAGTAAAGTGAAAAAAATTAATGTCGTAGCGGCTATCATTTGTAAGAATGATTTGATCTTTGCAACACAACGAGGCTATGGAGAATTTAAAGGTTAATGGGAGTTTCATGGTGGAAAGGTAGAAGAAGGCGAAGCACCAGAGGATGCGATAATTCGTGAGATACATGAAGAATTGAATACCGAAATTGCAATTGACGAATATCTTCATACAGTTGAATATAACTATCCTGCGTTTCATTTATCGATGAGATGTTACTTGTGCCATGTTGTCGAGGGTGATTTGGTATTGGTGGAACATGAAGCCGCAAAATGGCTTACAAAAGATAACCTGTATTCGGTGGATTGGCTTCCAGCAGACCAAGAGCTGATTCCACTAATTGAGAAGAAACTGAATTGACAACAGAACAAATGTTCAATGCAATAACTCTAGGTTCGCTATCTGAAGTTATTTTATTAAACCGGCCAATCAATATTTATCCCGGTATTGGAGGTGTGAATGACAATGGAACTTGAAGAATGTATCAAGGACGGATTCGATGATTCCTTAAGAGATTATATCCAGTCGGAAGAATATGTCTTAGCAAAGCAGCAGGAGAGAAAGTATCTGGCTTATTTAGAGAGTTTACTTAGGGGCGTATAATGAGTACAGCAAGTTACCTGGATAGAAAGTGAAACTGAAAATGTAGATTTTTCATATCGACATATTGACTTTTGTGAAAAAGTTTGATATCATTCTCATGAGAATATAGAAAACTGACCAACAAGATGCGTTCCATCGGGGCGATGAGTTGTAATCAGGTCCTTATATGATTTTAGCGAACTCCGTTGAAATGTGTATGCGACAGACGTGATAGAGATACGAATGTTGCTGTGCATGTTGGCACAGTTTTTTGTACCCTCTTGTTGGATAGTTGACTATAAAAAATCTATCTAGCAAGGGGGTATTTTTTATGTCAGGATAACATTTTTTCAGTAACTGAAAACAACTAATTGATATTTGAAAGGATGATTATTTATGAAGATTTATGAGATTAGAAATAATAAGATCACTGCTTTATCAGCACTTAAGAGACGTAGTTCAGCGCCACAATTAGTTGTGGTAGCTCCTTCAGGTTCCGGTAAGAGCACTTTGATTTATTTATTGTTGAATCATAGGCTTATTCCCTATATGAAAATTGGAATCGGAGAAAAGAGCCAGACGACCATAATTCCATGTGAATTCTGTTTTGATGAAAGAATTGCAGATGAAGAGACTTTTGCTATTCAGATTATTAAGAAGGATTATGCGGCTAAAGATATACATATGGCGATCTTAACTGTTCTTATGGATTTGTTTGGAAGAAACGATTGTGATACAGAAGATACATTGGATGCCTTTGATGAAAAGGTATTTGAGCAGATCCTTGAACCAGAGGAAGCACATTATCATTTAGGACAAATTAGAGATGATATTAGTTTAGATGAATTGAAAGATGCTCTTATGCCAGTACTCGACTATATGGTAGAGAATGAATTTAAGGCAAAAGTAAGAAAACGTCGCGATGAGCTTAATAGCAAAAAAGTAAAGCTACCAGAAGTCAGAGAAATGATTTTTGAAGAAATGCTCGAAGATATGCCAGAAGAAATTAAGGCGGAATATGATGAATGGCTTAATAAGATAGGCGATATTGTTGGGGAGATTCTTTTGAAATCTGTTGGAAACGAAATGTATTCACAAGAAATGGTTCAGTATAGCCTGGATGACAAAGGTGATGGAATAAATGTATTAGAGACTTTATTCGATCCATATGCACCTTATAGTCTTATGGTTGATCATATCTCAATTGCATGTAGACCTAGAAAGGAACTTATTGATATTGCTCAAGCTAAATCGCCGGATTTGCCTTTTAGATTTTGCATTAGAGATACGATGGGGCTTACTCAGAAAGGTATTGATGCAACAAGTACTAAGGAAGGACTTGAAGCTGCATTAAACTGTAAAGCTGATACAATTCTATTTCTTTTAAGCCTTGAGGAACGTGATGATACATTGACGGAATGTTGTAGAGCTTTGGTAGAAAAGAAAGAAGAACTTATGAAGAAGAGTCATTTGGACACTTCTGTGTATGTCTTGTTTACAAAAGCTGATCGTAAGGTTGAGAACCTAATAAATAAACGAAACACTGGTGATTTGTATATTGACGAAGGAACCTATACTCATAATATCCAAGAGGTTCTTGCTGATATAGAAAAAATGGTTCATGAGTATGCTGAGATGCTTCCGCAGGAAGAAGTTGACTGGTTATCTATGAGATATCTCAAGGATAGTTACATATTAAAATCATTGGAAGGTGATGTACGTAAGCAAAACTTTGAACCGGAAGGACTATTTGAGAAAATTGTTGACTATTCGATGAAAACACTTAGAGATACATTACCTGTCGGTGTTAAGAATCCTTTGTTTGTTACAGCGATTGAACCGGATAAATCAGCTATTCAGGTTTCAGTGGATCCAGAGAGAATTAAGGCTGAAATTGAAAGTATGCAGTATAGTCTTTGTAAAGAAACGGATATTGTTAATGGATATGTGATTAGCAAAAAAACACCTAGGCTTCATGGTAGAAGCGTATATGTTTACTGGAATAACTTGACGATTGGATTAGGACATAAAACAAGAGCATCAGTGTATGGAAATTTTGAAATCAATATGAAGGGACTTCTAAAACGAATGCTTAAAAATGAATTTCCATCATTTGTAAAGTTTGATGAAAACAGTGCAGTTAAATTTACAGCAGATAATCTTGATGATGATGTCCTGATGGAGGTGTTGAAAACATTGTATGGAAAATGTGATCTCGAAGCTGGATTGAATCCAGCAATGGGGGAGAGAAATATTGCCCTTCAGCGCCTGTACGAGTTTTATGTCCAATTTTTTAAGAATGAGTATAGATTTGCATCTTTGATTGATCGTGTTGCATATGATTTATCTTATGGTAATCCGGAATTGAAACAGTTCCTCACAAACATATATAACAATACTCCAGGGTATGATGGAGCAATGAGAAAGCTACAAAATTCATTTAAGGTATTCTTTGGTAGTGAGCATTTTACGAGAATACTTATAAATGAGCTTGAGCAGATTATGACTGAAATGGTAAACAAGGCATTTATCATAATCTAAGCTGCATTGGAGGTTTGTGAATGGCATTAACAGAAAGTGAGAAGAAGGTTATTGAAGCACTTCGTAAAATAGCCAAGCGAGGAAATGATGCAGAGATAAGAACCACCAAAAACGCTGAGTTTAAAGTGTTAGAAGTTAAAAAGAATATTGTCGTCGGATAAATGGGTATTCGATAAGAGCTAAAGGGAGCTAAGGAATTGAGTGTATTTACTCAGTTCTTTGGCTCCTTTTTTACTATCGATATTGCTCCTTGCCTTATATTGCGCAGGTGAAAGCTAAGTATGGAATTAAAGAACGTGCGAATTATAATTTGCCTAAGTCGGAAGATGTAAAGCAACCACAGTGTCCAAAGGAGAAAGAAGTTGCGATTGTGGAGGCACTGAGATTTTTTCGGATGATTTAAAAATTTAAAAAGAAAAAGTTGTGTTAAATTATTATTGACAAAGTGAAATAAAAGAATTATATTATTAAAAATATTTTGGAAAGGAAGCCGAATTATGTTTTTATTCGTAGTCGAAAATACATACGAAATTATTCAGACAATGCAGATTAACGTGCAGGGTCTTAATGTTGTATGTAAATATTCCGGTTACGAAGAAAAATAAGCTTTCAGGAACATAGTATTTTTGTATAGTTGTTTTTGACCACTTATCTTTCGGGTAGGTGGTCTTTTTTTATTCATCAGGGTTAGGTGGAGTAACTAAATTTATGAAGAGGAGAAAGATGATATGATTATTGATGATGTAAGGTTTGAATTAAAAGATGGGCGTGAAGCGATACTTCGTAGCCCTAAAGAGGAAGATGTAGAGAGTACATTGGAGTATTTGGTTACTTCTGCCGGGGAAACTGATTATATTTTGCGTTATCCGGAGGAGTGTGGAAAATATACAGCAGAAGGAGAAAAAACGTTGTTTGAGCAGAAGAATGCCTCTCCAAATGAAGCAATGATTATGTGTATCGTAGAGGGTAAGGTTGTTGGAAATTGTGGAATAAGCTTTTTCAAGGGAATGAAAACAAAACATAGAGCCAGCATAGGAATTGCATTGATTAGCGATTTTTGGAATCAGGGAATCGGTACAAAAATGTTTGAAGAAATGATTCGTCTCGCAGAAAGCAGAGAGGGTGTAATGCAGATTGAATTAGAGTTTGTAGAAGGAAACGCCAGAGCACGACATTTGTATGAGAAAATGGGATTTAGGATTACAGGTGTTCATCCAAATGCAATTCGCTTAAAGGATGGTACACTTTTGAACAGCTATACTATGATTAAGGAACTACGGCAGTAATCACAGATAATTTTGCCAAGAGCACAGAGTAAAAAATAGAAGGGAGATTATTATGGCAAACTTAGTTATAGTATGTGGTCCTCAGGCAGTTGGAAAAATGACAGTTGCAGAAAGCCTGAGGGATAAATTAAGGTACAATATGATGATGAATCATGACAGCATAGAAATGTCTGACAAGATATTTGGTTTTGGAACACCGGCACAAAAAGAATTCAATGCTATTTTTAGAGAAAAAGTATTTGAACTTGCAGTGAAACATAATGTGGATTTGATTTTTACATACCTCTGTGCATTTGAAGTTCCACAAGAGAGGGAGTACTTAACAAGTCTGGCGGAATTGTTTAAGATTAATGGAGGAGAATTTTATTTTGTGGAATTAAGTGCCGACCTTGCAACAAGACTCGAAAGAAATGAAACACCGCACAGAATGGAACGTAAAGCATCAAAAAGAGATGTTGCATGGAGTAAGGCTAATCTTTTGAAAGATGCAACAAATCATAGATTGAATTTAGAGGATGGAGAAATATGGTTTGATAATCATATAAAGATAGACAATACCAATCTCCATCCGGATGAAGTGGCTGATATGGTTATAGAGCAGTTTCAATTGGTTGCAAATGAAAAGGAAGAAAAAGAATATCGCTTTGGCGTATGATATAAAGTAAAGGAGGATTACAAATTATGTTTATAAGAAATGATTATCCAATATTAGAGTTTGATGATAACAGGGATGCAAAAATCAATCCTATGACTTGGGTTGACAAGAAATTCGAATGTAACAAGATGGTTATCACTTTTTTTCCGGAAGTGATTGATAAATTAATTGCGGATGGGAAGATAGTGCTTGAAAAGACAATCGGTGGTGAAAACATCGTTCTTGTATATCGATTTGTTGACACGGATATACTGATTACGCTTGGGGCAGTAGGATGTCCATCCTGTGCAGGTAATTTGGATTTATTTAACGCCATGGGAGCAGAAAAGGTTATGTTTTGTGGCGGTGGCGGAGTGCTTGACAAGAAAATAGAAGTTGGACAGCTTCTTGTTGTAGATGGAGCGATTCGAGATGAAGGATTTTCCTATCATTATATAAAACCATCAAAATACATATATACAGATAAAAATGTAACGGATAAGATAGTTCAATACCTAAATGAAAATAATATATCATATATACAAGGATTGACATGGACAACAGACGCTATTTTCAGAGAGACAGCAGAAAGGATTGCTCAAAGGAAAACAGATGGAGCAAAGATTGTAGAAATGGAACAGTCAGGATGTATAGCTGTTGCTCAATATAGGGGTTTTGATTATGGAGCTCTCATATATGGTGGGGATGACGTATCACAGGAAGAATGGAGCAATCGAGGTTGGAGAAGCCGAGAAGGTATACGATATGATCTGGTGATGCTGTGTAAAGAATTAGTGAATGTTATTTAAGGTAGACGTATTCAGCTTTTGTTTGGACAATGTACCGACAGATAAACCGACAGATTGTGAAACAATCTTGACAAAACCGAACAAATATTCTATATTTAACAATGGTGATTCTATACCCAAAACAGAAAATGTGAATATACAAACGAAGCTCAAACCCGTGTGGTTTGGGCTTTTTCTGAATTTGCAATAATTCTGAGAACAACAATTTGCAAAAAGTCAATAGACACTTTGCGGTAGGGTTGGGACGGAATATTTTACAAAGATGATTGTGCAGTATTCACAAAGATGTTTAGAGTTAAGGATATTCCAGAATAACAAAAAAGCAATCGAGTAACATCGGTTGCTTTTTTGTTGCTCATTTTAGAAATTGCTGTCAGCCCCCAAACATGTATTTCTAAAAGTAACTACAAAAATGAGAAAAGAAAATGGAGGAAATGAAAAATGAAAGAGTATTCAAAAGGCATCTATGTAAAATTTAAACCGGAGGAGGTAGAGATGATTCATGATCGGATGAAGGAAGCCGGAGTTCAAAATATGAGTGCCTTTATTAGAAAGATGGTATTGAACGGATATATGATTATTCCTGAGTGGCCTGAACTGAAAGGGGTGCTGTCTTTGCATTCAAGAATTAGCAATAACCTAAATCAGTATGCGAAGAAAGCAAATGAAACCGGAAATATCTACAGAGAGGATATTGCGGAATTAAAAGAGATGCAATTACAGTTCTTACCAGTTTTCTGCTTGGAAGATATATTATCGAGCAGGAACAGCAGGGTTCAGAAAGAGCAAAATATGGAGCAAAAGTCTTGGATTCTTTGTCATCATATCTGACAGAAGAATATGGCAGAGGTTTTTCAAGAAGCAATGTTGCTGGAATGTGTCAATTTTACATGGCTTACAAAGATAGAGAAGATGAAATTATCCAATCGGGAATTGGACAATTTGAACAGGCTTTTGGAATTGTCCAATCAGGAATTGGATAATTAGAGACGACATATAAAAAAATGCCATTTAAGTTGAGCTGGACACATTATCAGATACTTATGCGTATAGAGGATAAGGACGAAAGAGACTTTTATGAAAAGGAAGCAATACGTTCTAACTGGAATGTAAGCACCTTGAAAAGACAATTTCACTCCAGTTTGTATGAAAGACTTGCATTGAGCAGAGATAAAAATGATGTGATGCGATTGGCAAATGAAGGTGCCGTTCCGCAGAAACCAGAAGATATTTTACATACTCCGTATGTACTGGAATTTGCAGGGCTGGAGGATAAAGCAGCATATCATGAAAGTGATCTGGAATCGGCAGTAATTGGGAAAATGCAGAAGTTTCTTTTGGAGTTGGGAAAAGGATTTCTCTTTGAACAGCGCCAAAAGAGATTTACATTTAATGACAAAAATTTTTATGTTGATCTGGTTCTGTATAACAGACTGTTAAGGTGCTATACAGTGCTTTTGTGTATTAACAGGGGCAAATGGTTTACTGCTTTTCTTTTTAATTGTATTTCGTGTTAAAAAATCGTATTTGGTGAAGAAATATCTTAATATTATGTTTCATGTGATATCTTTTATAGGTGAGATTTGAAACAGAATAAAGATTGAGCCGATATATAAATGAGAAAGAAGGTGAGTGCTATGCTGGAAATTGTTGTCTGTGATGACGATATAGCAGATCTTGAGTGTGCAGTG
>ERZ860508.1504-NODE-1504-length-12407-cov-2.880586_pt1 | contig 12407 bp, 6 predicted proteins | sample MGYA00509976_ERZ860508 | MGnify/ENA primary metagenome ERZ860508 (study PRJEB30046, sample SAMN00715242) | human gut metagenome | study: EMG produced TPA metagenomics assembly of the A metagenome-wide association study of gut microbiota in type 2...
CCCCTGCCATTGCTGCCGGCAGCATCCTCCAGCACATCATACCACCAGCATTTTTCCACCGTGAGCCGGTTCTGGGTCAGTGTGCCGGTCTTATCCGAGCAGACCACGCTGACCGCTCCCAGAGTCTCAACGGAAGGCAGTCTGCGGATGATCGTATGTACTTTGACCATTCTGGTCACTGACAATGCCAGACAGATCGTCACCACTGCCGGCAGACCTTCCGGCACCGCAGCCACCGCCAGGGAAATCGCCACCAGCAGCATTTCCGGAATATTTCTGTGTTGAAATACCGCCAGCAGAAACAATGCCGCACATACTCCCAGCGATAAAATACTCAGAAGCTTTCCCATATCCCCCAGACGTTTCTGTAACGGTGTCATTTCCTCTTCCGCATCTGTGATCATGGAGGCGATCCTGCCGATCTCCGTGGCCATGCCCGTAGCTGTCACGATTCCTTCTCCGTGGCCATGGGTCACCACAGTAGACATATATACCATATTGACCCGTTCAGCCAATGGAATCTCGTGTCTGCAGTCTGCCAGAAACAGCGCATCTTTTTCCACAGGTACCGATTCTCCGGTCAGGGCGGATTCCTCTACCTGCAGATTGGAGCTTCTGGTCAGCCGTATATCCGCAGGTACCTGTGCCCCTGCCTCCAGGTCTACCAGATCGCCCGTCACCAGTTCCGCCGCCGGAATCTCCTGACGGATACCTTCCCTGATCACAATGGTCTGTGGACTGGTCAGCTTTTTCAACGCTTCCAGTGCCTTTCGGGCTTTTCCCTCCTGCAGCATGCCCACCAGGGCATTGACCACTACCACAGTGCCGATGATCACGGCATCACTGAGCTCCCCCAGAAAGACGGATACCACAGCTGCGATCAATAATATGTAGATCAGCGGGTCCTTTAACTGCTCCAGAAAAAGCTGTATTTTCGTCTTTTTTCTGGCAGCTTTCATTTCATTTCTGCCATTTTGCTGTAAACGACGAAAGGCCTCACCATCGGTAAGGCCCTTCACTGCGTCACTTTTCAGTTCATTTACGGTTTCCTGTATATTCTGTTTTTCGAACACGGCTGCCTCCAATGCTTGTTTCTATTAAGCATTGTATGTCATATCTTCAGAATTCATTACACCGAATCATCGTACATTTTGATCTCTTAACTGGAATGCTGCGGTCAGCTCGTTCATGTTGGTGGCCTGCGCAGACAATTCCTCACTGGTGGCAGAAGTTTCTTCTGCGGTCGCAGAGTTGTTCTGCACCACTGTGGATATCTGTTCAATGCCCTGTTCGATCTGCATCATGGCATCTGCCTGTGCCTTGGATTCTTCCATGGCTTTCTTGGACTCGTTGGCCAGATCCTCAATGCCTTCCACGACCTTCTGCAATGCTTCGGCTGTCTTGTCCGTGATCTGGTTGCCATGCTCAATCTCCTGCAGGGAAGTCTCAATCAATTCTCTGGTATGTACCGCAGACTGTGCACTGTCATCTGCCAGCTTACGGATCTGATCCGCAACCACTGCAAAGCCTCTTCCGGCCTCTCCTGCTCTGGCTGCCTCAATGGCTGCATTCAGGGACAACAGATTCGTCTGGGATGCGATATCCTCAATCTCACCAATAATATCGCTGATCTGCCTGGAAGTATCGTTGATACGCTGCATGGCATCTGTCAGACCCTTCATTTCCTCTCCGCTGTCCTTCGCCTGCTGCTGGTAATCCATAGCCTTCTGGTAAGAACCTCCCAGTGCCTTGGCATTCTTCTCCACGATCTCGGTTACATTCGTGATGGTAGCCTGCAGTTCCTCTACGGAACCGGCCTGGTCGGTAGCACCTTCCGCAAGTCCCTGGGCAGCATCTGCCATCTGGTTTGCCCCCAGAGATACCTGTCCCACTGCCGTCTTGATCTCATTAAGTGTCTCACTGAGCTTATGGTTCAGCTTACGGATAGATTCCAACAGTCCCTGAAAGTCTCCCACATAGGCTTCTGCGCAACCTGTAGTCAGTGCAAAATTGCCCTGTGACATCTCTCCCAACAGATAATCCGCATCGCCAATCACTTTCTGCAGGTTACCGGATAATGCGGCGGTAGCCTCTGCCAGGATCTGTGTCTCATCCTGTGTCCGGATCACAGGTGCCGGAGTATGCAGATCGCCCTCAGCCAACAGACGTAATCTCTCGGTACACTTTGCCACCGGTTCACCGATCGCCTGACCGATCTTTTTTGCCCTGCGCACACTGAAACATAAAGCTGCAGCACCTATTGCTACACCAATGACAATACATACAACGGTAGAACCAAGGAAATCTGTCAGTGGTGCATTTACTGCCACGCTCCATCCATTGGTTCCTTCTATTGGTGCATAAGCCTGTATTGTGAGGGTTCCGCCTTTCATATAAGTGCCATATCCGGTTGCTCCGGTCATCATCTTCTGCTCTACCTTTGCAATTCCCCGCAAAGATCTGTCCGTCTGAGACAGTTCAATGTTGCTCTTCTGCTCCTGGGCAATCGCAGAATCACAGTGAGCAATGGTGATACCTGTTTCTCCCAACAGATAGCACTCGGAATTCTTACTGACAGAGACTGCCGCAGCAATATCATTTAAGAACTCCGGATCCGGCACAACGAATACCACGCCGACAATATCACCATTCTTATCTCCGTCTGCATATACAGGTGCGGAAATGATAACGCTGAGTCTGCCGTCTGACTTCGAGATCACTGGATCCGATACCACGACCTCTCCCTGCATGGATCTCTTAAAATAATCACGGTCACTATAATCGGTTCCGTCATAAGCACAGATACCGTTGGAGCCGATCAGCTTGCCTCTGACCATTCCATAAGCTTCCACACGCTGGTTGATATACTGTTGCTTCTGCTCCTGGGTAAATACCGGAGAAGACAGCTGATAGCTGCATCCGAGTTCGGATACGATCGTTGTTGTCACCCGTAGTTCCTCATTGATACGGTCTGCGGAAATCTCTGCCACCACCAGCATATCGCCTTCCAGTGTTCTCATGGTACTGGACAGATTCAGGATCACGGTAAGGATGACCAACGGAATAATCGAGAACACTACCAGCCTGCTGATTGCCTTCTGCAGACGTTCCCGGATCGTCGTCATGCCGGGTGTCTGCCCCTTTGTGCCCTTCTGTGATGCTTTTGTACTCATATGTCCTCATTTCTGCGCTGCATTTTTATTATATGCTTTATTTTCCTGTACTCTGTGAAGTGACCACTTGTCCGGCAGCGCCCGGATATTCCATTCATCTCCCTCATTTGGAACAGTGATCTTCTGCAGAGATACTCAATTTTATATGTCGATTTTATTTTACCATGATTCAGGAAAATTTTCTATCTTTTGAAGCCCAAAAAGAGAGTTAATATTCCGTTAAGAATATCAACTCTCTCCTGTCATTTATCTCTCTATCCCCTCATGATAAGAAATACCCTGTTAATAGCCGAACTCCTGGGCAAAATACAACTTGCCATTGGTCTCATAGACCGCAATGCTGCAGGTGGTAAAATCGCCTGCCAGGATATTCGCTGCGTGTGTAGGAGAAGCCATCCAGGCATCTACTACACTCTGTGCGGAATCATAGCCCTTCGCCAGATTCTCGCCCCACATCAGTTCACTGTTCACTGTGTACCAGTCCTTACCGTTGGGTCTGGTATGGGAGAACTTGGAAGCTGCTTCCTGTGCTCTTACCATAGCGCAGGACTCCAGACCGTTGCTCCAGTTCAGTGCTGCCAGGCCGTTCTCTGCTCTCTTCGCGTTTACAATATCCAACGCATCGATAGCCATGGCACGAAGTTCATCTGCACGGGCCAGCTCAGCTTCACTCATACCGGCTTTTCTCACAGAACCCGCCAGTGCCACTGCCTCTTCATCGAACCAGACAGTTCCGTCATCCGTGGCAGGATCACGGCTTACAGAGGATAATTCTGTACTCTTGCCGCAGCCTGCAAGGCTCAGCACCATGATGACTGTCAGAACAAGACTCATCCATCTTTTTTTCATTTGTTCTACCTCTTCTTTCCTTGATTGTTTATAGTAAATATATGTTTATTCGTTATGATTGCTTCTTCTTAATAATAAGCCATGCTCCCAGCCCTGTCAAGGAAAGGGCAAAGCCCAGATTCCATGTATTGGAATCATCGCCGGTCCTGGGTCTTCTGGAAGCTCCCAGGACTGCTCTGTCCGCCAATGGTGTAGGATCATCGGTAATGCTTACAACCCGCTGACGTCTTACACCAAGCACCTGAGGTGTTACCGGGGTTGCCGGCTCAGACGGTGTACCGGGAGTATCCGGGGTATCGGAATCATCCGAATCGTCCGGAGTATCCGGGGGTGCGGTCGGAGTAGTGGTCGGCGTCGTGGGTGTGGTATCCGGTGTGCCTGTCGGCGTAGGCTCCGGAGTAGCACTGGGAGTAGGTTCCGGGCTGGTAGTCACGGGCGGAGTAACCTCCGGCTCTCTGGACAATTCAAACTGCATTCCGAAGCCGTATCTGGTCATCTGATAGCCGTTGTTGGCCAACACACCGTTAAGGTTAGTGGTGATCTTCACTTCTCCGTCCTTTAACAGGTCGGATACCAGAGTATCTGCATAGGAACCTTCCTGTCCGTTTTTCAGCATCCGGTCATACAGACCTTCACCGTCAAAAGTATATACATTATGATATGTCGTGTAATATAAAGCATCTGCTACTGCAGAACAGCTCTCCGCTACTGTGGTATCGGCGGTTCCGTTGGTCAGGATTGCCAGTTCCTCTGCCGTAAGTTCTGAAAAGCCGTAGACCTTATTTCCTTCTTCTCTGGAAGTATTGTTGAACCAGTCTAAGTAATACTGTGCCAGGCAGCTCTGCGTAACCTCTTCCGGCTTCATTTCTTCGCTGCCATATCCTTTTTTCAAAAGAGCCTCTCCGACAATCGCATCCGTAACCTTGCCTGCGGTGATTCCGAGATCCCGTAACGGAGCATTTAAAATACGGCGGGGCAATGTACAGAACGCTCCCACTTCACCGATCTCATAACCTTCAAAACCACTGGACAGAACCGTTACTTTCTCTCCTGCCTTAGGCGCCGCCGGGATCGTACCGATCGTGGCCTTTGCAGGATCATACTGATACTCCTTATTGCTCTCATTTACCAGCTTTATGTTGTAGTACAGGGTATCTCCGGGCTCTGCCGCATTTCCTCCTGCCACGGTACCGTTCAGATAACCGATGGCATCGGACAGATTGATTCTTACCTTGTCCGGGGCATTGCTGTGGATCGTAATGGTGATCGTTGCATCATAGGTCACCCTGCCGGTGCCGCTTTCCCAATGCTGTTCCAGTTCCGGAGTTGTAGTAATGGTAATACCTTCGGAAATATAATGGAACACTGCGCCGTTCCCATTCTGTTCAAAAGTTACCGTTCCCGTGGGATATTCATAATAATCTACTGCGGATACCCCGGGAATCCTGTAATCGTATCCGTCATAATTGATCCAGGTCTCTGTGGGTGTGGTCACATACCATACCGTGGCAATGGTGACTCCACTGAAGGACCGACCGGTGGTGAGCAACTGATCCATAAAACTTTCCGTTACATTTTCACCATACAAGACGCCGTTGTTGTCATTCACATACTGTTTTACATCCTCAAGGGTTTTTCCGCAGTTTTCTTTATAATAGGAAGTGCCTTCGCTGTCTTCACCGTAATAAACATAGTGTAACAAATCTGCGGGCTTGCAGTCAGAATATTTGTTTACATCTAATGCTACGAATCCAACGCACTGCCAGCTTGCCCCGTTACTTCCGGTTAACTTTCCTTCGGCATCTACCCCTGTATTATCCACAGAAAGATATTTAAAGGTTTCAGCATCATCCAAAGTCATCTTATGACCTGCAAACAATGAAAAATCTCCGTTTGCCGGCTTGTAATTATGGGGCCATACGTTGGGGCTGGCTACCTGTCCTCCCACATATTTTGCCATGGTGCCTCCAGCAAGAATCACCGTTTTGATGGTGGGATAGGTTTTCTCTTTTACAGCAACAACGCTGTCGTTTCCGCTTACACTTGCCATTTCAACAACATCGTTCTGCTCATTCTGCGTTGCTTCTTCTGCCTGTACTGTAAATCCGGTGTTGGAGACGCTGCCGATCAGCAGTGCCGCTACCAGAGTTTTTGCCAGTTTGGTCTGTATTACGTTTTTTAACTTCATTTCTGTTTCCCCTCAAAACCAGTATTTCTGTTTTTATTACTTCTTTTTACTCTCCTAATAAGGAAGACTGCGCCAAATGGAAAAAAGGACCAGATTTTGAAAAATTTTTCAAGATTCTGATCCTTTTATACTTTTACAGCTAAGATCGGCTGTCGTTCCGTTCCTGTTTAATGTTCTTTTCGCTTAAGAACAAGCCATGCTCCCAGACTCGTCAGGGAAAAGGCAAAGCCCAGATTCCAGGCATCGGAGTCATCGCTGGTCTGCGGTCGTCTGGATGCTCCGAGGACTGCTCTGTCCGCTAAAGGAACTGCCTCGTCCTCGATGGTCACCATTCTACGGCGTCTTGCACCAAGTACCTGCGGGGTATCCGGGATTCCACCGGCCGGTGTGCCGGGATCATTCGGGGTGCCGGGATCATCTGGTGTATCATCCGGAGTATCGGGTTCATCCGGGGTGTCAGGTGTTGCGGTTGGTGTTGCTGTTGGTGCAGGTTCCTCGGTTACTACCGGTACCGTCGGTGTCGGCGTAGGCTCCTCGGTTACCACCGGTACCGTCGGCGTAGGCGTAGATTCCGGCTCATCCGGTTCGCACGGACAGTGAATCTCACCGCCCTGCTTATACTTATCCGCTATGATGCCTCCGACAACAGTTCCGCCATTATAGACAGTTGCCTTCGGAGCCAGAATATATCCGAAAATAGAATTTACATTAACTTCTGTTGCATTGCCAAAGTTCCAAATAATTCTGTCTGCCCACAGCTGATGTTCCAATGCTTGCTTTTTTGCACCATGCGCATTCATCCAGCCGGTAATATTCACAGTTCCGGAATCACTTACATTTACCACAACTGTTTTTCCATAAAAAGCTGCGCCGGTGATCTCTTTGTCATAGTCTTCCATCCTGGTATTTAACTCAGCACTTGTTACATTCAATACCAGTTGTGTATCGTTATTTTCATTCGCCAAAGCATACAAGTCGTTACTTTTCTGTACCATATCATCTGCCAGAACCTTGCTGATCGTAGACGCGATATCCGTATCCCATACTTCGCAGTTCTTCAGAAGATTTCCAGTATATAATTTATTTTCACCAGCTATAATATTATAACCCTGTCCAGTCACTTCCCGCTCAACAGAGTTCTGGGTTCCGTCAGAATTAGTAAGGGGAATCACCAGCTCCTTTTCATCTGTTCTGCCTGAAGCTGTATATTTAAGAATCTGATTGGGAGCAGAAAGATCTCCCAGATAAGATCTTCCCCCATAGCTTTCCATAAAAACCTTTAATTCTTTAATTGCGGCATTTCCCTCAATATGGTACAGATTTGAGGATACAAATTCATTCGTATATAATACAAATGAAAATGGATCATTTAAATCCGCACCTGCTGCCTGCACAGTAATCCCTTCGTTCCCTGCAACAGAACCTACAACCAGTGCTGTCACCAGAACCTTTACCACTTTTTCCCTTACATACCTGCTCAATCTGCTCATCTGATTTCTCCCTCAATGAAACTGCGTGTTTCAACGTCTTTAAACGTTTTCGTTCCTCTTTACAATTATTAAGACTGACGCCATTTCAAAAAAGGTTCAGATTTTTATTATTTTTTTGGTCTTTTCAGTATCATTTTTTATTTTTGTAACACAAGCCTTAGTATGCAGCCGTTTCTGTCAGGACTCCATGGATCAGAGCCCGCCTTTTTGTACCGGATGAGCCGTAGCAGGTAGACAGGGATACGATATTTCCCCTGTCACTTAAGTCCGCATCCGAAGCATACAGGGAATGTTCCGTGGCCCACTGCACATAATCATCATAGGAGGCATCTGAGGTAAACGTGGCAAAACGGTCACTGGTACTCTTTGTTTCATAATAGGAAAAAATCTCATAAATGTAGACTTTATCTTCCGTGTATATATAGAAGTAAGGATTCTCCTCGCAGCTTGCCGTCCCCTTCAGCAAATTTTTAAAAGCCCCAAACATGCTCTCATCCCGCATATTATGTCCGAATACGAAGGTATTCCTGTCTGACCAGTCTGCTGAAGCCCCACAGTCCATGAAAATGCATCCAGCATTCACACTCTCCCCCTCAAAGGAATGCTTCAGATAATAGTCATTGTCCTCCCCCTGTACCACCGGATAACTGATGTCCAATGCCGGGAAATAGAGCCATCCACGAAAATCCGGGTTGGTCCTGATAAGTTCGGCAAAGTCGATCTGCAGCTCCGGATGATTTTTCTCCGCAATCTCTTCCTGTGTTTCCCCCGCCGTAGGCTCTGCCACCACCTCCTGGCGGATGGCATCGTATTCATTTTTTGCTCTCTGCTCTGACAGATAAGAATGCAGACTCATTCCTCCGGTCACCAGTACCGCTGCCGCCAGCACTGCTGTGATCGCATTTTCCGCTTTTTTATTTTTCATGCCAGTTTCCCCTTCCTGCAAGAATCGTTATAATTTGTTAATGATTATACCTTATTTTTCCGCATTCGTCTTTACGAAAGAGTTATTTTTTGATATTTTTAAGGTATGATTTTAAATAAGAAACTATTGGGGGAATAAAATCTTATGATACATCTTTTTGCACTGCTTTCACTGCTTTTGTGCGGTGTCTGCTATACTGGCTTTCAGAACAGTTCTCATTTCCACAATACAAGCAACCGGCGTTCTCTTCTGTTGCTTGTATTTGGAGGTGCCCTGCTTCTGCGCCTGCTCCTTGCATACACCACCCACGGCTTCAGTAATGATATCGCCTGTTTTGCAGCCTGGGCTGACCGGATCTTCACTTTAGGGCCAGGGCAGTTCTATTCTGCCGAGATGTTTACGGACTATCCGCCCGGTTTCATGTATGTATTGTATCTGATCGGAGCGTTACGATCTCTGCTGCAGATTCCTTATTATTCCGATCTGCATATTTTACTGTTAAAATTACCCGCAATTCTCTGTGATATTGCCTGTGGGTTTCTACTCTACAGAGAGGCGGTAAAGCGACTGCATTTTTCCGATCTGCAGGGAATCTTTGCTGCCTCTGCGTATCTGTTCCAGCCGGCGGTCATTCTGAATTCTTCCTGCTGGGGACAGGTGGATTCCGTATACACGCTGATGATCATCCTTATGTGCCTGTTCCTCATGAAGGGAAACCTGCTTCCTGCCTATGCTGTCTACGGACTGGGTGTCCTGTTAAAGCCACAGATGCTGATCTTCACGCCGGTACTGCTGGCAGGGATCTGGGACCATGTGTTCTTACAGGATTTTTCCTGGCGGAAATTCTTCTATAATTTGTGCGGTGGTCTGGTTGTCATCTGCGGGATGCTCCTTCTGTGCGCTCCTTTCGGATTAACCGCTGCGATCTCACAATATACTTCAACGTTGGGATCCTATGAATATGCAGCCATCAATGCCTACAATTTCTGGGGACTATTAGGAATGAACTGGGTCGACCAGAACACGATTTTCCTCTTCCTGCCCTGTAAGACCTGGGGCACTATCGTGATCCTGCTGATCGTACTCTTTACCTTCCTTATTGCAGCCCGCTGCCGGAAAGAGCCTTCAAGATATTTCTGTCTCGGTGCCTTTATCATCCTGACGATGTTCCTGTTCTCCGTCCGTATGCATGAGCGTTATATGTATCCCGGTCTGGCACTGTTGCTTTTCTGCTGCCTGTACCGGCCCTCTACACCTCTCTGGAAATGCTTCAGTGGATTTGCAGTGCTGCATTTTTACAACACCGCCAATGTGCTGTACCATTACGATCCGCAGAATTATGACCGCAAGGCTCCCATCATTCTGCTGGTATCTGCCGGAATGTTGTGCTGCCTGTATTATTTCTATAAGATCATCTGGAAATATTATGTTCACGATGAAACAGGGACTGCCACCAATGCGAAGACGCAGACCGCAACAGGCCGCAGAGCTTCCGGGCATACTGCTTCCACAAGATCTGCCGCAGGACTCGGACAAAGACTTCGAGAATATTTTCTCTCTCCCCAGGAGCCCATTCCTTCCGAAGAGAGAATCCGTTTCACGAAACTGGATCTGTGCCTGTTGCTGGCAATCGGTATTCTGTACAGTTGCTTTGCCCTCTATGATCTGGGAGACCGCAAAGCTCCGACAACAACTTATGATATGTCGGGAGAATTACAGGCCATCGAGCTGGAATTCCCCGAAGATGCGCTACCTGTGACTATGGCCAGTTATCTGGCTCCCTGGCACCAGAGACATTTTGGGATGGATGTCAAAAGTAATGCCGAAGACTCCTGGACTTATCTCGGTGAGATCATTTTAAACAATGTCTTCACCTGGCAGGATGTCTCCCTGCAGGATCTGCTGACACAGGCCACAGAAAACGGTACTTCTGATGTGTCTGCCACAACCAGATATCTGCGTCTGTCATTGACGGATAATGATGCCTCTCTGATTGAACTGGTCTTCCTGGACGCGAATGGCAACATCACACGCCCGTTGAACGCAGATGCCTACCCTACACTGTTTGACGAAAGCGATCTGTACCCGGAACGCTATTCCTTCCGCAACAGCATGTATTTCGATGAAATCTATCACGCACGCACGGCTTACGAGTTCCTTCACGGCCTGCCGACCTACGAAAATACCCACCCGCCTTTGGGCAAGATCTTCATCGCCCTGGGTGTTGCCATCTTTGGAATGAATCCTTTCGGCTGGCGTATCATGGGTACTCTGTTCGGCATTGCCATGCTGCCGTTTATCTACCTGCTGGGGAAAAAAATGACAAGGAATACTCCTGCGGCAGCTCTGGCCTGCTTCCTGTTTGCCTTTGATTTTATGCATTTTACGCAGACAAGGATTGCCACCATCGATGTTTATATCACGTTCTTTGTGATTGCAATGTACTATTTTATGTACTACTATTGTTCTATGAGTTTTTACGATACACCGTTGTATAAGACCTTTGTGCCTCTGGGCTTATGCGGCATCTGCATGGGACTGGGAATTGCCAGCAAATGGACCGGTATCTATGCGGGCTGTGGACTGGCACTGCTGTTTTTTGCGCATCTGCTGCGACGCTACCGGGAATACCTCTATGCCAAAGCCCATCCCGGAAAAAGCACCAACGGCATGGAGCATCAGCAGATTGTAAAGAAATTCCCAGATTATACGGTAAAGACGATCGACTTCTGCCTGACCTTTTTCGTGCTGGTTCCGGCCGTAATCTATCTGTTGTCCTACCTGCCCTTTGTAGACAATTCCCATCCGGGACTTTTTGACCGTATGCTGACCAACCAGACTTCCATGTTCAACTATCACAGCGGCCTGGAGGCAACGCATCCTTATTCCTCTTCCTGGTATCAGTGGCCCACTATGGTCCGCCCGATCTGGTATTATTCCGGTTATGTGACTGATGCCGTCAAGGAAGGGATCAGTGCCTTCGGTAATCCTCTGGTGTGGTGGGGCGGCATTCCGGCATTTTTGTATGTGCTGTATCTGCTTGTCACCCACAGCAGTTTCCTGCGTGCCCTGACAGGCAAAGCTGACGCTTCCTCTGCGACAACTCCCCTGTCCCGCAGAGAATATCATGCTGCCGCATTTCTGGTGGTTGGCTACCTGGCGCAATATCTGCCCTGGTTCTTCGTCACCAGAATCACCTTCATCTACCACTATTTCCCCAGCACACCGTTTGTGGTACTGATGATCGTGTACAGCCTGATGCAGCTGAAAAAGCGGGTATCCAACCGCACTTTTGCAGTCATCTGCTGTGCCTATGCCGTGCTGGCCTTCGGTCTGTTCCTGCTGTTCTATCCGGTACTTTCGGGTCAGCCGGTGGATGTGGATTTTGTAGTAAAATACTTACGCTGGCGGGATACCTGGGTGTTGATCTCAGGTTAAGTCCTCTTTATAAAATACTTCATATAAAAAACAGTGCCGATCCTGGCACTGTTTTTTATAGTATATCTATTCACTTAGCCTTCTGCGATGGCATTACCGGTATACAACTGGTAATATCTGCCCTTCTGGGCGATGAGTTCATCGTGGTTGCCGCGCTCGATGATGCGGCCCTGTTCCAGAACCATGATGCAGTCACTGTTCTTGACAGTAGAAAGTCTGTGGGCGATGACGAAAGTGGTTCTTCCTTTCATCAACTTATCCATGCCGTCCTGTACAATTTTCTCGGTACGGGTATCGATAGAGCTGGTAGCCTCATCAAGGATCAGTACCGGAGGATCCGCTAC
>ERZ860508.1508-NODE-1508-length-12351-cov-3.535377_pt1 | contig 12351 bp, 9 predicted proteins | sample MGYA00509976_ERZ860508 | MGnify/ENA primary metagenome ERZ860508 (study PRJEB30046, sample SAMN00715242) | human gut metagenome | study: EMG produced TPA metagenomics assembly of the A metagenome-wide association study of gut microbiota in type 2...
CGTCATTGTCTTCTGACGTGTCTCCTGAATACCTGTCGCAATGCTCTTAGTCACGCTGGTCATGTTTCCTGCCTGGATAAGCCCTATGGAAGCGAAAGAAACGCCGATAAATATACCCATAATGGCAATAACAACCAGCAGCTCAATCAATGAAAAGCCTTTATTCATTTCATTATTCAATGTATTGCAGCTGTCATTCCTGCCATTCCTACTTTTCCTACTTTTCATATCGGCATTTTCCCTCCTTTTCATAGCATTTATTAAGAGCATTATTCCGTCTCTGTCTGTGTTGCTGCACTTCTTCTGTAATTTGCTATATTTATGCAATCCGATGCCGCATAGCTGTTAAGATTGCCCTTTTCCTTCTCATCAGGCTGCTTTGCATGTGCCCCATCATTGTAGCCGATATGCTTTCCGAGCTCAGTGACATTCGTTCCGTCGAAATATCCTCTGACACCCGGAAGTGTCTTAAGAATCGTATCAATAAGCTCCGGTGCCGCACTATATGTACCACCTTCAAGTTTGACATCTCCCGTCGCGATGATGCAGCCCTCAAAATTCCGGTCTACAACCACGTTGCCATCCACAATTATAATTCCTCTTTCAGGTGCACGGCTGTCGAAATCATTGCTGAGCTTCACATCCCCATTATGCACGAAAACAACATAGTTCTCCGCATTGCTGCCATCTTCATTCTCGACATAGTAATAGGCATTTCCGACCTCGGCTATCTTTGACCTGCCTTTGAGAATATTGTCGACTGCACCATGATTTAACTCAGCCTCCGATTTAATCTTATGTGAAAAACGCATAGAGCCGTAGTTGAGCGTCGGATAAGGCCTGCTTCCATCCCAGTCGGAGGAATTGTACATCCAGTCATCCTCAAGCTCTATAAGGAGGCTTCCTATTATTCTCTGTCTCCATCTCGAATTGTCGTAAAGAACCCTGACAAGTTCGTCCCCTACACTGTTATATTCGTTCACACCCGAAGCATTGTCCCTCACAATTCCCTTCTCATACACACGGGCATTAGGGTTAATCGTGATAGCCTTAGTTCCTGTACCGTCATAGTCAAGGAAATCGTCATAAGCCTCATCAATCAAACTTCTTATTCTCGCTCTTATCACCTGAGCCTCGGCAAGATTTCCGGCTCCGGTTATCCCGGCATCTGAGCAAAGCTCATTGAAGGTATCATCATCGTAAAGTCCGCGATAAAAGCTTGCAGCCGCATCACCGCTCGAGAAATTGTAATAGTACTCATACTCCCCGCCTTCGACCGGATTGGCAATCACGCGCTGTGCCGGGTTGAGCAGCTTCTTTGCAAAGAAGTTATCGTTAATTATTCCGTTCCATGACGCCGGAAGAACATACGCCGTCTGTGTGTAGCGCACGGCAATAGACTCGCCCGTTCTATAATAGCTCTCATCGCCTGGGTCTGATGAGCCTTCGTTATATACAACCCATCCGTAACCTCCCAATATAAGTGTTCTTATATTGGAAAAATCCAGCTTTGACTTCTTACTGTTTATGATAATGGCACTGCTCTTAGCCGGGGACGCATCCGCGCTGTTTATTCCATGTCCCTCAATACTGTAGCCATAATAATCGCCGCTTATCGTCACAGAATTGCTCTTAGAGCCCTGTGTAAGTGTCAGGTCATCCGCAACATACGCAGAACCATCCGAATTGATTACAAGGTCTGAGTCGATAAGCTCGATATTGTCCGCCCATATTCTTCCGTTTCCAAATGTGACAGCCGCATTCTGCGAAAGCTGTATCAGACCGTTGGTGACAATATTGCCTCCATTTACGGTAAGTCTTAAAAGACTTGGTGATTCCGAAGCACCCTGATGGTTTATTCCGAGATTTGCGTATATTCCGCCATGTACATTTATAGAGCCCATCGAGTTGATATACTTATTTGATACAATCGCATAGTCGCGGAAGGACTGAAGAATATCGCTGTCATCATCCACGATATTGATATCAGCCTTCTCAGGGAATACAATCTCGTAATCCGTTGTGAGCTGTGAAAAATAGTCCGTGTTAAGATTCTGGTATGTTATTGTGACATCCTTTATAATCACGGAATTTATCGCACCGTCAACCATGAGAATCTGCGGAAGCTGTCCGACATTTATATCAATCTCGCTTCCACCTGAAGCATCCTTATAGACATCGGAGATATAGCTTCTAAGCTTATCGGATAATTCCGTGAGGTTCACAGATGATAGTGTGCTTCCTGCTGTGAGCTCATCCTCTATCTTTTTCTTAATGTCCTTCTCATCACTCATTCCATAGCTCTCGCCGAATATTGCGAAGCAGGCATTGCGGAAATATGTATTTCTAAGAAGCTTGTTAGCTGCCGTGTTGTCAATCATTGTGACCGAATCGCCGTCAACCTCAAGAAGATTTCCAATCACATAGTCATAGGACTCAGCAAGCTCACTGTAAGCGTCAGCGGCAAGACCTGAATATATCTCATCCACCGCCATATCCGCATTATAGAAAGCATTTCTGCCACGCGCCTCCATCGCCTTAATCTTGTATGAGGACAGGGCTAATGTCATGACAGTCATCGCTATGACCGCTATGAAGGATACCACAACCAATGTCATTATAAGTGATGAACCCTTATTCTCCTTAAGCCTGCCTGTGCTTCTTCTGCCCATACCTTTCTCCATTTCACCGTGCCTAAGCACATATACCTCAGCACGTATATTATTTTTCTTAATCATCGGTAGCTACCGAATACACATGTTCCGAATAACCTCCGTCACGGTCAGCATCATAATCCACGCTCACTATGATCTTATATAATGAAGTAATCTCTTCGCCCTTTTCATACGCAATATGGTTATCTGTATTTGCCGCATCCTTTGTAGAATACACATTAACAACACCTTTTATGGCATTATTGACATTGACGGAAAGTGCCGCCCCCAAGGTGTTGTAAATTTCTGTTGTATATAGGTCAAGTGCCGTTGTGAGACTGCTGTTATCGACATTGATTTTAAAGCTCTCCTCCTGTCTTTCGCCTGCCTCCTCAACAAAATAAAGCTTCATGTTCCTTGAGGTTCCATCTTCATTGGTAAGCTGTACGCCGGAGGCTGCATCGACATTATAAGTTACACTCTTAAAATGTCTTACGTCCGCAGCCTTTTCCAACGTAATTCCATCACTTGAAATTCTGCCGCCCTCTGCCTTTGCGTAGAGAAAATATAAAGGCTTTTCATTGTCTAAGGTAAGCTTAATCTCATCAGCCTTATACACTAACTTCCCCGAACATCTGTAGAATGTCATAGGAGTACCGGCTCCCGGAGTGACGACCACACCCGGAGACGTATCCTCAGCCCTGTACACTACCTTATAATCCGTGAAATCGAATGTATATATTGTATTGATAGTTACCTCATAATCATTGCCGGCCTGTTCTATATTAATATATACTGTTTTATCTATATTTTCCTTTTTAAATTTGGAATTGACATCAGTAAGCTCCGACTCACTGATACCATCCAATGAACCACTGCTCTTTAGATATTCGTCCGCAAAAAGATTGCCATAGGTATCACGGACTGCCTTGTCCTCAGCTGACGGACTGTAGCTGTCCCACCTGCCTTCTGTGACATTCCACTTTTCCATGACCGGTGCACCCGGAACATCATAAGGTATCTTCTGCGACCTCATAAGCGACAGAACCTTGTTGTCATTGAGAATAAGCTCACTGTATATGACGCTCGCCTCATTGTATAAATCGGCAAAGTCCGTTGCCTTATAGTCATAATCCGTCTTAGGCATAAGGCTTACATTAACCCGGAACTTCTCACCGTCCGCACCGTCAAGCTTGAAGGTATACACCGGGCTGTCCTCATTCACCTTAGAATCAGCCGGAAAATCATACACACCCGGAAGTGCTTTAAGTGCCGCCTCAAGTGCCGCCTTGTCCGTCGTATGCTTCGCAGTCTCCGCAACACTCTGTGCAACAGCGGTAGCATTCTGAAGCCTTCTGCTGTTGCGGTTAATCTTTCCCGACATGATAAAGGAGTTCATAAGAGGCACCGTGAGCATGGCAAGGATAGCTATCGCAATCAACAGCTCTATGAGAGAGAAACCGCTATTCTGTTCATGCTTCACATTGTGGGACATATCACAACAATCTCCTTTTCATGTATATCTAACTACAGGCAATTGCGAAACGCAGTGTGCAACAGCCAGACGTTGTATGATTTTGCTAGTACCCTTCCGGACACGTTCGCACTCCTTGAAAGCCGTAGCGGTACATAAGCGGCTAAAATACAGCCGCTAAGTACATTAGTTTGCTGCGCAAACTATTACGGTGTTCAAAAGGTCCGGCAGTGTACTAGTAAAATCACACAACTGTTTACTGTCGAAAATGCGTTTCGCAATTGCCTATCTACCTATAATATCTCACCGCTCCGTTCACACTCTCAACCTTGAATCTTGGGTTGGAGCTGTCATCATTTACCACCTTGATGTTAAGTGTCATATCAGACTCATTGTTGATGGTCACGCTTGCACCGGACTTGTCATTATCCGATTCACGCTCACTACTGAATACCATGAGGTCAAGGCTTCTGCCCGGATTGAAGGACAAATCAACCAAGGTCTTGTCTGCAGCAGGATACTGCTTATCGCCTACAGAATAGCTTATCGTATACTCGCCGTTCTCTCCTGAAAGGTTAATCACAACGGGAACATTGTCATTCGTGTTGGCGGAAACCTGTGAGGATGAGTAGCCTCTTCTTCCAAGAACCACCGAGCTTAAATCGGAGCTTTCCGAGCTGAGGGAAAGCGCTATATCATAATTGGTCATAAGGCCGAACTCATCCGCTGCCTCTATCACACGGTTAGGATTGCTCTCTGATACAAAAAGATTCTCCGTGCCAAGGTCAATCGAATCTATATCCGACTCATAGTAGTCTCTGTCCGAACCGGTGATGGCATACTGTGAAATCGTGATATTGCCGCTCATAAGTTCATCGTCCTCATTGTAGGAGCAGCTTACCGTATCAATCGTATATACCGTATCATAGTCAAGTATGTATGCCAGCAGCTCCTTGAAGGTATCGTAATCGCATTCATAAGAATATGTGACCGTCTTCTTATATCCCTTCATATCGGTGGAATATACCTTCGCACCGTTAGCTGATGGGTTGGATGAAACAACATTTCCGAAGGTGTACACAAGTGCCGCATCCGGCATGCTCACCGTGCGGACCCACACACCAAGCTGTGCTTCAAGCTCTGTTGTGAACATAAGCGTTGCCTTCTGTGAAAAGCCTGAATCGTATCCGGCAAGACCACCCTCAAAAATGCGATTATAGTTTTCCGTATCCTGCTTATACTTCGGTATATTGTCCGACTTATCCTTCAAGTCATTGTACTTAACCTGAAGTGTGGAAATCTCGCTCTCAAGCGCACTCGTCCTGTCGCTGAAATTGCGGAATCCGAAATAGTATGCTAAAAATACCACCAATAGACTGCCGACCAGACATAATAGGAATTTGTCACGTTCTGAAATTGCAAGCTTCATAATTATTGTGCCTCCTTCTCACTATTTACTGTACTGCTGTCCGTAGCGGATTCTTCCTGTGTGCTCTCCTCCTCGTCAAGCTTGAGGAACTTAAACGTAAGCGAAAAGCTCTCTGTAATATTGCCCTCCTCATCCTTCGATTCACTGACACCCGAAATCTGTATATCATATACATTATCAAGCTTCTCAAGCTCCTCTAAGAACTTCGCAACGCACAGCTTGGATGAGCCCGTTCCCGAAAGGGATACCTGACCATTATTAAATGACAGGCTTGACAGCGAAATATCCGAAGGCATAACCTCCTCAAGCTTATTGTACATATATAATACGGAATCATTATCACTGTAGGAGCTGCTCACAAAGCCGAGCAGATCCGTCACCTTGTCCTTCGCATTGTAATAATCGTTTACAATCTGCTCAACACTGCTGATTCTGTCTATATCCGCCGCAAGCTTATCGCGCTGCTCCTTCATTTGCATGTAATTATATAACGGATAACCGACCAGCACGGCTGATATAATCAAGGAGCCTGCTATAAGCGCTGTATTGTTATGCTTAACCTCCTTCTTCTGTGCCGTCGCTATATGCTTTCTGGACACGAAGTTAATCGGCTCAATGACCGTTCCAAGGTTCTCAAGATAATTCATAAGGTGGTTCTCAGGCATCTCATAGTACTTGCTGCCTGTGACATTCTTAAGCTCATCCATCATGACTATAGGAATATTAAGCTCATTGCTCAGCAAATCGAGCAATCCAAGAATCTGCACACCATCCGTTATAAGATATGCCTTGTCAAGAGGGCTGTCCTGATTTCTTGTCGTGTAATAATCGACTACACGGCTAAGGTTGGCTACCATGTATCTGAGAGAATCAGTAACCTGATCTCCGTCAAACGAGGAGTGGATAAGCTTCTCATGCTTTACAAGCTCCTCCGCTCCCGCCTCAGGTATCTGCTTCTCGTCCATGACCGCATTAATAAGTACATTCTTTCCATACGGAATGGTTCTCTGCATCTGCAGGATACCCTTCTTCATAATGTTGACAACAGTTGTCGCCTGGTTGACCTGAATAACTATGTTCGGCGCTTCCTCAACCTGCTGCTTGATAATCTGGAGGGTTGAGTTACCTGCATAGTCAATGCACTCAAGCTTCATCTCAAGCCGCTCTGCAAGGGTATAATAGCTCTCAATAATCTCCTCCGGTGCGGCTACCACCATGAGACGCATCTGCTTTCTTCCCTCCTGGACGAAGTGCTCAAGTATGGAATATGAAAATACATACTCCTCCGTGTTAATAGGAAAATACTCTGAGCAGTTCGCATCCACGACCGACTTAATCTTATCCGTTTTAACATTCGGAATAATAATCTCCTTGTTGGCAAACTTAGGACCATGCACCGTGAATATAACGTGCTTTGCATTGATGCGGTTCTTGAAAATCGTCTGCTTGAGAATCCTTGAAATCTTCTCAATATCCACGATTTCTCCCTCATCATAAGAATCAGCCGGTGTAGGAACCGTCTCCGCCCACAGAACTGAAATATTCTTCCTGCTGCTGTCAAGCTCGGAGAGCTTGATTTCCGAGCTGCCTATTGAAATGGTGATGAATTTGGTGACCTTAGAAGCCATGAGTGTTCTCCTTTTACTTTTTATACCGGATTAGGTGTTTGCAAAACTTAGTATATTACAGCCGGACGTTGTGCAATTTTACAGTAAAATTTGAGTTTCGCAATTGTCTATTTATACTGGAACAGCATATATGATTATGTGCATCCGTTATGAGGTTATATTAGTATAGTTCTCTTACATATCGCTGCTTACCTGCGTTGTTGTGTTATTATCCTATGTAAGCAGGGATATGTAAGAGAACTATTAATCATACGATTTTAGTTCTCTTAAATTAGAATAGTCCGAGATACCATTTTATAAGGTTATCGCCGAACAGCATTGCTATGACCATTCCTGCTGAGAGGTATGGTCCGAATGCGAGCTGTCTGCCCTTGTTGGCAAACTTCATAAGTAACAGGTGAATTATCGAGCCTATTATGCAACCTAGAAAAAAGCCCAGTGTGACTTCTCTCCATCCAAGGAAAAGTCCTGCGGCTGCCATGAGCTTCACATCACCGCCACCCATCGCCCTGCCGCCTGATATAATACCTATCAGAAGCAGGAAAGCACTGACACAAACAAGTCCGATAAGGTGTGAGACAATATTGTGGTAGTCGAGCGCGCTTCTTAACACACCGAGCACCAGAATGGTAATGTTGACACCTATCGGTATCTCATAGGTTCTCCAGTCGATGACTGACAGCACAACCAGAGCTGAGAAAAACAGACATAACAGTATGCTGTCAATATTTATGTCATTGATAATGAATATCAGTACATACCCGATTCCGTTCATCGCCTCGATGAGCGGATATTGCACTGAAATCTTCGCCTTGCAATATCGGCACTTACCGCGAAGCTGCAGCCATGAGAACAGCGGCACCAAATCGTACCATCTGAGCCTGTGGCCACAGCTCATGCAGTGAGAACCCGTTGTTGCAATATTCTCTTTAAGCGGCAGCCTGTAAATGCAGACATTTAAGAAGCTGCCTATCACGATTCCGAAGAGGAAGGTGAGTATGTAGAGTATAATTAAAATATCCAACATTCTTATTTATCTGACAACTTTATACTCTTCTGACTTTGTTTTAAGAGTTGTTGATGACTTACTTAAAAAGGTAGTAATTGCACTGGCATTTTCGATATCCACTGTTTTGTTTACAGACTGCTCTGTTACAAAAACACAAACCTGACCTCCTTTTGTATAGACATAATACATAGTACATGTGGAATCCTTAGCCGCTTTGCCGCTCATACTAGGAAGAGTTTTTAAGTAATCCTTAGCAACGGTTGCTAAATCTCCTGTAGCTGAACTACCAAAAACATCATCTACATCATGGATTTTATTATCCACTTCTTCAAAAGCCGCTTCATCTGCAAGCGCATACTGAATAGCAGCCGCCACAGAATCAAGACTCTGAATATCCTTTGCCTCTCTTGACTTTTCAATGTTACCAAGCACTGTAGGTGCAATAACGCCAACCAATACTACCATAATAGCGATTACCACTAAGAGCTCTACGAGAGAGAAACCCTTATTATTCTTGTTTAACTTCTTCATGCTTAAATATCTCCTTTAAATATAGATAATATTTTTTAGGCTTATGCCCATATATGTTACGCGGTGGTCGGGTAGCCCACCGGGATAACCGAATTAAGTTGTTTTATGTATCACAGGATTAGGCGGTATCTCGTATTGTATCGTCAAAAACCTGTTTCTGAATTTGTATATCTTCCTTCCAAGATTGTTGTCGACCTTTAGGGAATCTTTTTTATCTATCTTTTCAAGATATTTACGATATTCCTCATGCGAATGGAAGCTGCCTCCTGCCCCATAGGCATCCGATACAAGGTACAGGCAGATATCCTTATATTTGTATTTATCACTTAGGAATATATCCTTAAACCTGATGGAAAGAAAATCATTTATCGTTGTCGAAAACTTATCCTGAATCGCTCTTATATCAAGGAACTTGGGTTCTTTGACATTCTTCATTTCCAGAATATACAGGTTGTAGGAATCGCAGGAATTGTCCACCGCGACAACGTAATCTGTCGCCTTAGGTGGCGTGGCATCATGCAGCCCATTGTAGTAGTCATCGACCTTGACTCCGGCATATTCGGAATGTGTCAATTTCTCGTCAACTCCAACCTCTATGCCTTCATCCTCTATCTCATACCTTATACAGCTTTTTAACTTAGGTTCATTCTGTATCCTTGATATCATTCTGTACCCTCATTATGCTCCTGTATAATCTGCTCACGCTCGTTATACAGTGCCTCACTTACATCAATGAAGTTCTCATCATCTGCCCCACACTCATCTATGTGCATAGGTTTTGAAATACTTCCCTCTGCACCCTTCTCAAGATATATCGGCTGATATATATGATAGTCCAACTTTCCTGATAGGACAAGATTGTTCAATTTATTGAACACATAGTTGCTGTGTGAGGACATCACTAAGGTAATTCCTGCATTTGTAAGCTCTGTTAATATCTCCATAAGCTTAACCTGATTACTCGGGTGAAGATGGGCTTCCGGCTCTTCTATAAATAAGATTCCTCTGCCTTCAGAACTCAGGCTTTGTTTTTTTACAATAATATACTTTAAAAATGCAACTATCGGTGACACTTCCGAAACCATAGATGACACCTCTGCCATTGTAAACTGTGCATCCATATTATTCGGAGCATACATAAGTGAATTCTTATGGCTGTCGAATGTTACTTGTCCTAATAAAATAGAACCTTCTATTTTATCACAGCAAGCCCTAATAACACTATCTATATCCTTATCAAACTTATCATTGTTTGATATACTTGATAAAGAGATAAAGTAATCAGATATAGGTTCTGATATTCCCGGCAATTCTATTGTACTCGTTATATCCGAACGTCTTTTCGAAAGTTCAGCTACAATAGAACCAAAAGCACTCATTCCACTATAAATTCCTGTCCTTGAAGCAGGCATAAAATATACCTGTCCTACCTGATTTAATATTGTAAAAATTATATGTGTTTGTACCTGCGCCAGCTTAGCATCAATCTGTTGTCTAATATTTCCACCTGTACTCGACATATCAATATCAAACTCTAATTTATTATCTCCCCAAATGCTTCCATCATAGCTAATCAATATTTTTAATCCTGTAATTGAACCGTTTATCTTTTCCTCTTTCAAATCAAAGTCCATACAGAATTCATCAGTCGATACATATACATGTGGATTCTTTTTTAAAATCTCATCAAAATTTCCAAATGTGTTATAGCATGAATCTTCAAAGTCATACATAACATCATTCGTTATATTTCTGAATACCACACTTTCTATCTCTTTAAATAATCTATTTTCATCAGCTTTATTTTCAAACAGTTCCGCTAAATAACCAAGTTCCTTATCTTTGTCCAACCGTGTTCCTTTAATATAACTAAACAAATTAATTGTTCTTCCAAATGTGCTTACATCTATTATTTTTTTGAACAAAAGATACACCACCTGCATAGCGTAGGACTTACCAATATTGTTATCCCCGTAGGTGACAATAAGCTTCTTCGACAGATCAAACTCAAATTCTTTTATAGGACCAAAGTTGACAATCTTTATTTTCATTGATACAGCCCTTTCAACATTATCCGATTCCGTTATACAGCGTCATCATCGGCGCATACACTGCGGCAATGATAGCGACAACGATAACCGCAAGGAACACAATTACAAGCGGCTCAAGGAGTGCAGTCATCTGCTCGGTCGCCATCGTAACCTCTTCATCATAGTAATCTGCTACGTTATCAAGCATCTCCTCAAGGTTACCTGTCTCTTCTCCTATACCTACCATATGTACAATCATCGGCGGAAATATTCCGCTGGTTCTGAGTGGTCTTGAGAGTGGCTGTCCGCCTTTTACCTTCTCCTGCGTATCGGAAAGTGTATCTTCATACACTACGTTTCCTATTACTTTAGATGTTATTGATAACGCCTCGACCACGGACATACCTGCCGCAAGAAGTGTCGACATGGTCCTTGCGAATCTCGAACATGCTGTCTTGGTGTTGAGCTTTCCGAATATCGGTGCCTTGAGCTTAAGCTGACCGAACACTCTTTTTCCCATAGGTGTACCGGCATATATCTTTACGCCAATCACAATGCCTGCAATCACAATAACTATCGGTATCCAGTTGGCAATGAGAAAATCGCTGAAGCCCATAACCGCAAGAGTATATGCAGGCATATCCATATCCATGTCCTCGAATGTCTCCATGAATCCCGGGAGCACCCCGACAAGCATTACTATCATAACTACGATTGCCACTATGATGAGGACTATCGGGTACATCATGGCTTTCTTTACAAGTCCTTTGAGCTTATTTTCCTTTTCAAAGTGCACCGCCATTCTCGACAGCGACTTTTCAAGCGAACCTGACTGTTCACCTGCCGCTACCATATTAAGAAGCATCTCAGGAAACATTTCGCCCTGCTTGCGCATGGCGTTAGAGAGTGTCTCACCTTTCTCAACGCTGGTCTTAGTCTCCATGATTGCCCCCGCAAGTTTCTTGTTCTCCGTCTGCTGTGAGAGCATGTCCAGTGCCTCGATAACGCTTACTCCTGCCTTTAATATACTGTTGAACTGTCGGCAGAATACCGACAAATCTCTCACCGAAGCCTTCTTCTTACCGATATTTATATCAATATCCTTATTAAGAAGTGACGCCTCCTTGACTGAGACTATCATGCCCGCTTCAGCCTTCAGTGCTGTCCTTGCCTTATCTATGCTGTCCGCCTCGACATTACCCTTTTTCTTTTTGCCTTCTTTTGTGACAATTTCGTACGAATATGTTGCCATTGTGTACAACCTCGCTTAATTTCTACATTTTGTACCGAAAGCAGGCACAATTATTATTATTTTCATCAATCATTTATATCCATTATAGTAATTCTTATTCCGTTTGTCCATAGCTTTAGTTTACCTGTTTATGGTAAATTATGCCTATTTTTTACAATTATCGACATAACAAAAAGCCCTTACATGTCATATCCATGTAAGAGCCTTAATTCTTTTAATATCTGTACTTATCCCTGCTTTTCTTGATGTCAGCTTCTATCATTCCTGTGCGTAAGCGTTCTTCATCGCATTCCTGAACTCTTCCACGGACATCCTTGCCTTTTCGGCAGCTTTTTCTATGGTGA
>ERZ860508.1515-NODE-1515-length-12290-cov-3.689089_pt1 | contig 12290 bp, 10 predicted proteins | sample MGYA00509976_ERZ860508 | MGnify/ENA primary metagenome ERZ860508 (study PRJEB30046, sample SAMN00715242) | human gut metagenome | study: EMG produced TPA metagenomics assembly of the A metagenome-wide association study of gut microbiota in type 2...
AAATATTTGTATATGATCATGATGGAAAATTATTTGTGTATGATATTCTTTAATTAAAATTAGGCTTGCTGCTGAATTAACAGATGATGAAATTGTGTTTAAACAAGGAGAAAATTATATGATGAAAAAAATATTTTAAAGTGTGGAATTGTAAGTATAATGGCATTTGTTTTCACGTTGGGGATGGGAGTATTTCCGATAAGTGCAAGTGAGCAGAATACTTCTAATAATACTTTTTATGTTGAAACAGAGAAGGAATGGGGATTACAAATGTCATAAATCCGGTGGAAATATGCTGTTTAAACAAAACACCTTCGCAATGGCGAGAAAAAGGCTCCGAGAAACATAATTTCTCGGAGCACTTTGTCTACAGTCTGAGCAGGCAATAATTTGAATATTATTGCCTGCAGTGCTATTTTTTTATTATAGTATGTTGCACTTTATGCCAGATTGCAATAAAATGCAACATACAATGAAAATATTCTGTTGTGCTTGCTTAATATTCCATATTCAAGCATCTATTATTGTGCATAAGCAGCAGAAGCAATATAGCCTACCTGCGAAGAGCCAACAGAATACAACTCATAATGGAAATGGTATCTAACACCTGTAATGTCAGTGTCCATGAATCTCCCGAATAATTAGCAATTTGTACCGGTGCACTTGTTCCCTGAAGATAATCTGTTCCACTTTCATTAGGCATATAAACATCTAAGCACAACTTTGTAACACTTGAGTTATTAATGGTGTAATAATAATTTCCGCATGCCCACACCGCTTCTGGAATTGCTTCTTGTAATGGTTCTAGTCAAACTGGGAATTCCAGAACACTATGCGGCAACAATAGCAAACAGTCGCAGAAAGTATTGGTATATCAGTAATAACAAAGCTGTGATTTGGGCGCTGAATAAAGAAAGACTGATAAACAGTGGCTTTTACGATTTAGCCACAGCCTATCAGTCTGTGCACGTCAACTATTGAAACCGCCGTGTACCGAACGGTACGCACGGTGGTGTGAGAGGACGGCGGTTAGTCACCGCCTCCTACTCGATTTCCAATCGTAGGGATTGTTAAAAGTCAAGCCGCATCTTAGATAAGTTTGCCCAAACACCAATGATGTCAGAAGATGTAAAATAATAAAAATCAGAAGTTTCAGATTGTAGGTATCCCTTTTTTGTTGCAATACCAATATAAACAAGTTCGTAATTCGTTCCATCTGAAAGATCAAACACGAATTTTATTGTACTACCGTTGTTAGTAGAATCTGAATTTGCATCTTTCACAGGCAGCTCAGAAAAAAACGTATATAGGTAGTCAATATCCGCTTCTTCTGTTAGCGTTTTTTCCTTGGTGTCTGCCTCTGAGTTAGAATAGTACGTTTCAATTTTCACAACATCTGATGCAGAAAAAGGAAAAACAATATATTCTTTCTTTCCACAACCAGAAATTCCAAATATAATTGCCATTGCGAGAAAAAATGTAAAGACTTTCTTCATACTTAACTTCCTTTTTAATTTAATACAAACTGTGTACTTGAACCGACTAAACCACCGTCTAATGTGACGTGACTGTAACCAGACCATCCGTAATGGACAATTAGTTTAGTAACAAGCCCGCTTGTTGATGTTCCATAAGCGGTAACTGCATGAAATACTTTTCCACGACTTTGAACTTGCCCAGGAGAATCAGGAAAATATCCGAATACAATTACTGGACGGTTTCGACCAACTTCTGCAAAAATATCGAAATTTGTTACATAGTATGTTGAAGTTGCCGCAACTCCATACTCATTGCAATAGTCGATTAAGACATCTCGAATAGTTAATCCCCAAGAGGAATTCGATTTTCCATAAGAGAGTAACTTGTCTTGCAAAGTGTTTCCAGTAGTTTTTAGATTACCATGAGAATCAAGGAATGAACTGTCAATGACATTTCCCTTAACTTTATGCCAGTAATTCAAAATCAAACACGCTGCTGTATATCCACAGGTGTTATTCTCGTTTGCAGGATAAATTGCATTTTTGATATATTTGTAGTTTGGAATATACTTATTTGTTGCACGTGCTGAAAAATGAGAGTGCAGTCTATTAACACTTGCCCTCGAATTTAGATTCGTTTGCATAAGGGCTAATACTTCTGTATCTTTCTGTGTACGAGAGTTTTGTAATGCCGTATCAAATGCAGATTGTAAAGAACGGCATTCAGCAAAAGACATATCGTATTCGTTATGAATTACTGTGTGAACAAATTTATCACCCGACAGTTGATAATAGTTAAGGGGTCCAAAGTAGTATAAGTTTTCTGAAAGTCCCAAATATGGAGAAGGCGAATCTAATGCTTCTTCCAAATACTTGCCTGATTGTGGGTCGAAAATCATATATCCTGTATCACCTACTTCGACAAGTTCAAAATGATTATCACTTAGATCCGACAGAATCTTTGTTGTCAGAGTAACATTTTGACCTGTTTCTGCAGCAATCTTAGCGTTATGAATGATTCGATGCTGATTCGCACTGACCAACCAATTATCTGCATTAGTCTCAGTTCCCATAGCAAAAGCGGTGGCACTTGTCGAAAGCAATAATAAAGAAGCAAGTAAAACACTTAATATCTTTTTCATTATAAGTCTCCTTTCACTTAATTATCTGAAAACATCCTGCTTTGTCTTTCCTAAATATGCGCATAGCAATATTTCATGTATAAACTATGCGCCTATCCTGCTGATTTTAAGTCGCATCCTCCATAGTGGGCAGGAGAAATAAGCAGCCCCGCGCATAATCCTATGCAGAGTAGTAACCTGTGTCATCGCTTATTTCACCTCCTGTCGTGTCCTTTTACCCATATAACGGTCAAGATCAAAAAAAGGGACAAACTTTTTTCAAATTATTTTTGATTCATACCTTGTTAATGGGTTGCCACTTTCCTGCGAAACATTCTTGTAGTATAATTTGAAACAAGCAGACGCTGTAACGAATACCCATAATGTGCAAGAATAAATTTACTTGCTCACTTAGAATGGATGGCTGCAGGGCTATCCATGAGGAAACTTATATGATGATACTCCTATTTAGTGTTTTGAATGATGAACAACGTGCGCTGGTAGAGCGGATATTCCATGAGCATCATATCCACTTCCAGCGCATTTCGTTTAATATTGTGAAGTCAGAGGAAGCCGCAGAGGATGTCGTGTCCACTGCATTTATAAAAATCATGGACAACATCGAAAAAATTTCTGATTTACCCTGTCCCCAAATGACCGCTTTCTGCGTTACCATAGTGAAAAATGCTTCTATTGACGTACTACGTCAATTACAACAGAGCGTTCACATTGATTACTGGGACAATATTTCGGACGAGGACACGGACGATATTGAAGATGAATGTATTCACAATGCAGATGTACATAGGCTGACTGAGGTAATAGATCAGCTTAATCCCGATGATAGGCATTTTATCTATCTTCGCTATACGCTGGAAATGGGATATAGAGAGATTGGTGAATTGCTGAACATTTCGGAGGATGCCGCAAAAAAACGTGGGCAGCGGCTCGTCAAGAAGCTCCAAAAACTGTATGAGGAAAGGTGACGATATGGATATGAATTGGCAAACCATGCTGCATGAAGCAGCAAATGCCAGCTTTGAAAAGGATATAGAAGTTCGCTCTGCCGCCGATAATGACGCCTACTCCTGTGTAGATTTGCCGAAAGCAAAGATCCGAGAATTAAGCGAAAAGATTCAGCACTTGCCGCATCAGGGAATTGTTCTATTATTTAGTAGATACTGCTTCCGGCTATCTCCCCAAGAAACTGGAAAGTTTTTCCAAATGAAAAATGCAAAGGGTCGCTTCCGCTTTTACCGTGAACTACTTTCTTCAAGCATGGGGCTTAGCTCGGAGCAAGTAATTTCGGATGCTTCTCTCAATCGCGCCTGTAAAATTGCTATGAAAGACTATTTACGCACGGAGCTAAAAGAGGATGCTGCTGTAAGTAGTACCGGAAAGAGCCGAACGCATATTGTGTTCAGACGGTTCGGCAAAGCTGTTGCAGTTGCAGCAATTACCATAACCCTGTTATTCTCAACGGCTATGGTAGCTAGTGCACAGTTCAGGGAAAAAGTGATTGCGTGGGTAGTTGAGACATTTGAAAAATACAGTATCTTTGAACTGCAAAGCGACGGGGAAAATACGCAGTCTGATTTGCAGAGCTATAAGCCTACCTATCTTCCAGACGGGGCGGAATTGAAGAATACGGTTGAACAGCCGGAAATGCTTGTCTATGAATATGCCATCAACGAATCGAGTTATTTTAATATTCTTCTTAGTAAATCAGATACACGGATTTACGCCGACGCAGAAAATACAGAAATTGAATCGTTTGACAAGGATGGTGTGATCGGCTACTACTTTAAGAAAGATGATTTGAATTATATTTGCTATGAGCGGGATGGCGATTTCTTTTCTATATATGGCTCTATTGATATGGACGAACTGATAAAAATTGCCGCTGGTATAACAACAGAATGATATACTCATCTTAGCTGAACAAATCAAAATTTCAGGAGGTATAATAAAATGTCAGACGTATATGAAACCTGTCCAGCTTTTGAAAATGATAAATTTCTACTGAGGTTTTCGCAACTTGATGATGCCGAGGATCTTGTAAGCGTATATAAAATGCACTACCGTTTTTCAACAGCGATAATTGTCATGGAGATAATTTCTATTATCCAAATGAAGATCGAATGAGACAAGCTATTAAGTTTTGGCTTAGTTCCTATTCATCCAAATGGTTTGTCAGGTGGACAATTATTGACAAAGAAAAGCATGAAGCTATCGGCACGATTGAAGTGTTTCATCGTAGTACAAACGACAACTTTAATCATGTGGGTGTTCTTAGACTTGATTTGAAAAGTGAATATGAAACTTCAGAAGAAATTTTTACAATTATGAATCTTATTGTACCACCTACATTTGATTTGTTTGAGTGAGAGGAAATAATTACAAAAGTTCCTGTTTATGCAGTTGAAAGAATTGAAGCAATGAAAAGAGTAGGATTTAAGAAGTCAACGAAGCTGTTGGATGGGACAATGGACGGTTACGCTTATAAGGATTATTGGACAATTAACAGAGGAGTATATAGCCCTCTGGATGATTTGGAAGCAAAAGAGAAGGCGTGACCGAAGTCGCGCCCAATCTTCCCCATTGCGGGAGCATTTGCAAATACTGTTTTATGGGAACACGAAAGCATTGTCCCTTTTTTTCTCCTTGTGCGTTATATGGGTGATACCACTAATGCACAAGGAGGATTTTATTTATGAAGAAAAAAGAAATTGTCACATTGGCACTAACTACCGCTCTACTGATGACCGCTCATGCCGTACCCGCATCGGCGGCAGCAAATGCGCCTGAGAGTATGTCGCAAACAGGTTCGATACAAACCATTACTCCCCGATGGGAAAGCACCAATGTTGTTGCCCCGTCTATCTCAATCTCTGGCAAGCAGATTTCTGTGTCGGTATACATTTCACCAAAAAAATCGACGACATCATCCGTAGGTACCCTCTATCTGGAAAAGAAAGTTGGGAATGGTTGGACACCCGTCACCTCATGGTCGATTGATGGAACTGGATCGGTTAGCATTACCAAAACTTACACCGGCACAATGGGTATTACATACCGCACCAGAGTAGTTGTCACAACTGGGGTAGACAAGATTGATGCAACTTCTACCGAACGCACCATCTAAAAAATTTAGAAAAAGATAGTTCCTTTTTCTGTGTCTGTCCGTTATACAAGTAAATCCACAAAACAGGAGGTGAAATAAGCGATGGCAACGGTAAATACTTTATGGGAGCATTTGTGTGGGTCTGCTTATTTCTCTTGCCCACTATGGAGGCTGCGACTTAAAATCAGCAGGACAAGCGTATAGCTTATATAGTCGATGTTTAGGTTATGCGCTGCCGATGGTTTTATCTACTAATTTTCCATGCTCTCAATGGGCATTGATACCAAACGAAAGGAGTTAATCTAAGGAAATATTTGTATATGATCATGATGGAAAATTATTTGTGTATGATATTCTTTAATTCAGATGATGAAATTGTGTTTAAACAAGAAGGAAGGAAATTATTTTTACACTTTTCTGCGACTTGAAGATCCGTGAGGCAGGACTATTTTAAAATGAATGCTAAGTACAGAACAAAAGTTCGATTTTGTTCTGTACTTTTTTTATATACTTTGCTATAATCAAGGGCAGACAAAATCGATTTGATACAGGAGAAGAGAATGGATCATTTTAAGCTGGTATCCAAATACAAGCCGACCGGCGATCAGCCGCAGGCGATTGAACAATTGGTAAAAGGATTCAAAGAAGGCAATCAGTTTGAGACGCTTCTTGGCGTCACCGGTTCCGGCAAGACGTTTACGATGGCGAACGTCATTCAGGCGCTGAACAAGCCGACTTTGATCATTTCCCATAATAAGACGCTTGCTGGACAGCTTTATGGAGAGATGAAGGAATTCTTTCCGGAAAATGCGGTAGAATATTTTGTATCCTACTATGATTATTATCAGCCGGAGGCTTATGTACCGCAGTCGGATACCTATATTGCGAAGGATTCGGCCGTCAATGATGAGATCGATAAGCTGCGCCTATCGGCGACGGCGGCTTTGACCGAGCGGAAGGATGTCATCGTTGTGGCTTCTGTTTCCTGTATTTACGGACTCGGAAGTCCGGATGAGTGGGAAGGCATGAGTGTGTCGTTGCGTCCGGGGATGGAGAGAGACCGGGATGATGTGGTGCGTGCATTGATCGATATGCAGTACACAAGGAATGACATGGATTTTAAGCGAGGTACGTTCCGTGTGCACGGTGATGTGTTGGAAGTGTTCCCGGCAAACAGCTCGGATACGGCGATCCGTGTCGAATTTTTCGGGGATGAGATCGACCGGATTACGGAGATTGATGTACTGACTGGTGAGATCCGCTGTTCTCTGGAGCATACGATGATTTTCCCGGCTTCCCATTATGTTGTATCGCAGGAGAAGATCAATAAAGCCTGCGATAATATTGAGGTTGAATTAAAGGATCGTGTGGAATATTTTAAGAAGAACGATAAGCTGATCGAGGCGCAGCGCATCGCGGAGCGGACGAATTTTGATGTCGAGATGATGCGTGAGACCGGTTTCTGTTCGGGAATTGAGAATTATACGAGACATCTGAATTTCGCGAAGCCGGGGGAGCCTCCGATGACACTCATTGATTTCTTTCCGGATGATTTCCTGCTGATCGTGGATGAGTCGCATATTTCGATTCCGCAGATCCGCGGCATGTATGCGGGCGACCGTTCGCGTAAGCAGACATTGGTGGATTATGGATTTCGTCTGCCGTCCGCTTTGGACAACCGTCCGTTGAACTTCGAAGAATTTGAGAGTAAGATCGATCAGATGCTTTTCGTTTCTGCAACACCGAATGTGTATGAGCAGGAGCACGAACTGATGCGCGTGGAGCAGATCATCCGTCCGACCGGACTGCTTGATCCGGAAATCTCGGTTCGCCCGGTTGAGGGACAGATCGATGATCTGATCGGAGAGGTGAATAAGGAGACGGCAAACCATCACAAGGTATTGATCACCACGTTGACAAAGCGTATGGCGGAGGATCTCACGCAGTACATGAGTGAGATCGGTATTCGTGTAAAGTATCTGCATTCTGACATTGATACATTGGAGCGTGCGGAGATCATCCGTGATCTGCGACTGGATGTGTTCGATGTATTGGTCGGCATTAACTTACTGCGAGAGGGACTGGATATACCTGAGATTACATTGGTTGCAATCCTGGATGCGGATAAGGAAGGATTCTTGCGTTCCGAGACGTCATTGATCCAGACAATCGGACGTGCCGCCCGTAACAGTGAGGGGCATGTCATCATGTATGCGGACAAGATTACGGATTCGATGCGTGTCGCGATCGATGAGACGGAGCGAAGACGTAAGCTGCAGCAGGAATACAATGAGGAACACGGAATTACGCCGACGACGATCCAGAAGTCGGTGCGCGATCTGATCGCAATCTCGAAGAAGGTTGCAGCGGAGGAGATGGATTTTGCAAAGGATCCGGAATCTATGAGCAAGAAGGAACTCGAGAAGCTGATCGCCGATATCCAGAAGAAGATGCAGAAGGCGGCAACGGAGCTGAACTTCGAGGCAGCAGCAGAATACAGAGACAAGATGATATCACTCAAGACAATGTTGCGTGATTTATAAGAACAACTATTCGGGTTGAATCATAAACAGATACAAAATCGTTGTGCTTGCACATAAGAGAGTGCATGTGTGTGGAATCCTGAAAGAGAAAGGAAAATTGTAATGGCAAAAAAACAAAGAAAATACATCAAGATTCGTGGCGCAAGCGAGCACAATCTGAAATCCATAGATATCGATATCCCAAGAGACGAATTTGTCGTATTGACCGGTCTGTCAGGTTCGGGAAAGTCATCCCTTGCTTTTGATACGATCTATGCGGAAGGACAGCGTCGCTACATGGAGTCGCTTTCGTCCTATGCGAGACAATTCTTAGGACAGATGGAGAAACCGAATGTCGAATCGATCGAGGGACTGCCACCAGCAATCTCCATCGATCAGAAATCGACGAACCGCAATCCGCGATCCACGGTTGGAACCGTGACGGAGATCTATGACTATTTTCGTCTGCTCTATGCGAGGATCGGTATTCCACATTGTCCGAAGTGTGGACGTGCGATCGAGAAACAAACGATTGATCAGATGGTGGATGCTGTCATGAAGCTGCCGGAGAAGACGAGGATTCAGGTTCTTGCGCCGGTTGTCAGAGGCCGTAAGGGTGAGCATCAGAAATTATTTGAAAAGGCGAAGAAAAGCGGTTATGTCCGTGTGATTGTGGATGGCAACATGTACGATCTGTCGGAGGAGATTCCGATGGACAAGAATATCAAGCATAATATTGATATCGTGGTTGACCGACTGGTGATCAAGCCGGGCATTGAGAAGCGTCTGACCGATTCGCTGGAGAACGTCTTTGATCTGACGGAAGGCAATGCGATCGTTGATGTGGTGGACGGCGAGCCGATGAATTTCTCACAGAACTTTGCCTGTCCGGACTGCGGAATCAGCGTGGATGAGGTGGAGCCGAGAAGCTTCTCGTTCAACAATCCGTTCGGTGCATGTCCGGTATGTTACGGACTTGGTTACAAGATGGAGTTTGATGAGAATCTGATGATCCCGGATAAGAAGCTTTCGATTGCTGAAGGAGCGATTCAGGTGATGGGATGGCAGTCCTGTACGGACCCGTCCAGCTACACGTATGCAACACTTCGCGCCTTGTCGGAAGGATATGGCTTTTCGCTGGAGACACCGTATAAGGATCTTCCGAAGGAGATCCGCCATATGCTGATCCACGGAGGCGATGGGAGAATTCTTAAGGTGCATTACAAGGGACAGCGTGGCGAGGGCGTCTATGACCTGAACTGGGAAGGTCTGATCCGCAATGTGGAACGCAGATACCGTGAGACCGGATCGGACACGATGAAGCAGGAATATGAGCAGTTCATGCGCATTACGCCTTGTGCGGAGTGCCACGGACAGAGACTGAAGAAAAGTTCGCTGGCGGTCACCGTCTGCGATAAGAATATCTATGAGATGACGGATATGTCCGTCAAGGACCTGGTCAAGTTCCTGGATGGCATGGAACTGACACAGCAGCAACATTTTATCGGGGATCAGATCTTAAAAGAGATCCGTTCGCGTGTCGGTTTCCTGCAGGAAGTGGGGCTGGAATATCTGACGCTGACGCGTGCGACCGGAACACTTTCCGGTGGAGAGGCACAGAGAATTCGTTTGGCAACCCAGATCGGCTCAGGACTGGTCGGCGTTGCATACATTCTGGATGAGCCGAGTATCGGTCTGCACCAGAGGGATAACGATAAGCTGCTTCGGGCATTGATGAACCTCAAGGATCTGGGAAATACGCTGATCGTCGTGGAGCATGATGAAGATACGATGCGTGCAGCGGACTACATTGTGGATATCGGTCCGGCAGCGGGCGTACATGGTGGAGAAGTGGTCGCGGCAGGTACCGCAGCAGAGATCATGAAATGTAAGAAATCCATTACCGGTGATTATTTAAGCGGAAGAAAGAAGATACCGGTTCCGTCGGAGCGCAGAAAGCCGACCGGATACATTACAATCAAGGGAGCAAGAGAGAATAATCTGAAAAATATTGATGTAGATATTCCACTTGGCATTATGACCTGTATTACCGGTGTGTCCGGTTCCGGCAAAAGTTCTCTGACGAATGAAATCCTGTACAAGCACCTCGCAAGAACGTTAAACCGTGCGCGCTGTATTCCGGGAGAGCATGATGACATCCTTGGACTGGAACAATTGGACAAGATCATTGACATCGATCAGTCACCGATCGGTCGTACGCCGCGTTCCAATCCGGCAACTTACACCGGTGTGTTTGACATGATCCGTGATCTGTTTGCAGCGACACCGGATGCAAAGGCGCGCGGATACAAGAAGGGAAGATTCAGTTTCAACGTCAAGGGCGGACGATGCGAAGCCTGCAGCGGTGACGGAATCCTTAAGATCGAGATGCACTTCCTGCCGGATGTGTATGTGCCGTGTGAGGTCTGCGGCGGAAAGCGTTATAACCGTGAGACGCTTGAAGTAAAATATAAAGGTAAAAGTATTTATGATGTGCTGGATATGACCGTGGAGGAGGCGTTGGAATTCTTTAAGAATGTGCCGACCATCCACCGGAAGATCCAGACACTGTATGATGTCGGATTATCCTACATTAAGCTTGGTCAGCCATCCACGGAATTATCAGGAGGCGAGGCGCAGCGTATCAAGCTGGCAACAGAACTCTCCAAGCGGGGCACCGGCAAGACGATCTATGTGCTGGATGAGCCGACGACCGGTCTGCATTTTGCAGATGTCCATAAGCTTGTGGAGATTTTGCGCAAACTGTCGGACGGAGGCAACACGGTTGTTGTCATTGAGCACAATCTGGATGTCATTAAGACGGCAGATTATATTATTGATATGGGACCGGAAGGCGGAGACGGCGGCGGAACCGTGATCGCCAAGGGAACACCGGAGGAAGTCTGTCAGGTACCGGAATCCTATACGGGACAATTTCTGGCTCCGTATTTGAAGTAATCACTCATTTGTGAATGCGTTGCTATGTACCTGCTTCGCGGGAGTCAAAGCATTCGTTCCTCAGGTGCAATGTGCCTCACTTGGCAACCTCGCAGGCATTATTGGGGCTGCAAATTTGTTAGATATGTGAATTTAAAACCGAATATCATTCCTAATTTGTTAAGAAAAACTTAAAATGAAAAAAAAGTTTGAAAAATGGAATTAATTGTATATAATGTTACTGTATGCACAAAATATGATTGACTGCGGTTTTGCGCCCCTGCGCATGACCAGGTTACAGATAGATAACAGTAAGACAGAAAGGGGCATTATTGGAATGATCGGATCAGATATCGGAATTGATTTAGGTACTGCGAGTATTTTAGTATATATTAAGGGTAAAGGCGTTGTCTTAAAGGAGCCATCTGTTGTGGCTTTTGACAGAGACACGAATAAGATTAAGGCAATCGGTGAGGAAGCTCGTCTGATGCTTGGACGTACACCGGGCAACATTGTTGCGGTTCGTCCGCTTCGTCAGGGTGTTATCTCAGATTACACCGTTACCGAGAAGATGATCAAGTACTTTATCCAGAAAGCACTTGGCAAGAAGAGCTTCCGTAAGCCACGCATCAGCGTCTGCGTACCGAGTGGTGTTACTGAGGTAGAGAAGAAGGCCGTTGAGGACGCTACTTATCAGGCTGGTGCCCGCGAGGTAGAAATTATTGAGGAGCCGATCGCTGCTGCAATCGGAGCCGGAATTGATATTGCAAGACCATGCGGAAATATGATCGTAGATATCGGAGGCGGTACTTCGGATATCGCTGTCATCTCTTTGGGGGGATCGGTTGTAAGTACATCGGTCAAGATTGCCGGAGATGATTTCGATGAGGCATTGGTCCGTTATATGCGTAAGAAACACAATCTTCTGATCGGTGAGCGTACCGCAGAGGATATTAAGATTAAGATTGGAACCTGCTATCCGCTTGCACAGAATGAGACGATGGATGTACGCGGACGTAACCTTGTGACCGGACTTCCTAGAACAATCACAGTCAGCTCCGAGGAGACCGAGGAAGCGCTCCGTGAGCCGACACTGCAGATTGTGGAA
>ERZ860508.1516-NODE-1516-length-12284-cov-3.787391_pt1 | contig 12284 bp, 21 predicted proteins | sample MGYA00509976_ERZ860508 | MGnify/ENA primary metagenome ERZ860508 (study PRJEB30046, sample SAMN00715242) | human gut metagenome | study: EMG produced TPA metagenomics assembly of the A metagenome-wide association study of gut microbiota in type 2...
GTGTATGTTTAGGCTGCAGGCCACCAAAGTTATTCCAGAGGATGTCAATCGCAACAGCCAGCACACGATAGATAGCCTGCTCGGACACAGTCTGGCACATGCGCTCGTATTTAAAGCCTGCCACCGGCGCAGGATTGCGGCGCTTAAGTTTACGTTTACTGCTCATCAAGGTCACTCCTTCACTTGTGCAAGCCATTCCTTGTGCTTCTTGACCATGTACAACATAATCAGACCATAGACCACCATGTCGCGCAAGGATTCTTCCGTTTTGTCGGCAATACCATGGTCGTAAAGAAAAGCAATGTGCTTATTCAGATATCCCTTAGCCACATCATACATCATATCGTAACCGCCATCGTGATGCTCCAGCATAGCACCTGTGCGGAAGTTCGACAGCGGATCAGCGCCAGCAGAATACTGCTGCTGTTTTTCCGTAAACAAAGTTCCTACGCGAACAAGTTCATCATTAATAAACGATGTAAATTCTCTATATGTAATCATAACAATCCTCCTAAATATTTACAGAAAAACGTCCAACGTGTCTTACCTGTCCTGTCGCCAGCAATTGGCTTGTATGGCAAGGCACAACGCATAACTGCATTATGTGGAATATCCTCTTCATTCCACTTGAATAACAACATCCCACCTGGCTTTAATACTCTAAAACATTCAGCAAAAGCCTTATTCATCCACTCTTCCCACAATAACGGCAGATGTCCGTACTTCTGAGCAAGCCAGCTAGATTCACCGACTTGCACTAGATGCGGCGGATCGAAAATTACACAATTAAAAGTATTATCCTCGATTTCTTTCATATCGGTTACATCCATTAACTTGTCGGGCTGGATATGTAGTTCCCTTCCGTCGCAAAGCTTTGTGTGAAGTTCTCGTATGTCGCCAAACATAACAGCATTACTTTCTTTATCGTAATAGAACATCTTGCTTCCACAGCATGGATCTAAAATTGTGCGTTTTATGCGCCAGTCTAAATCATAGCTCATACTCTACTTCCATTTCCGAAGCTACGGCAGGCAGTGCCGCTTTGGCTTCTTCCTTTGTGCGATAAACCCATCCTTTGTCAAACATAGCTACGTCATATGCTAGCCCTTGCCAGATAACGTCAACAACAATCCAAACTGTTGGGTCTCCAAAAAATCTGCCGCCAAAAGAATAATATTGTTCCCCGGCTTTCGGCTTCCACGGTAACTTAATAATTTCGTCATTGCCATTAAGTAGGTTCTCAAGCGCTACATTTGTAGGTATAGCAGTTATTCCTATATCATTTTGAGAGCTTAATTGTAACCCGTAATCAACAAATTTATAGGTCAACCCGTCATAACCCTTGATTTTAAATTCTTCGCCCAGCTCCACGCCCAACATGTGAGCTATTTGGGGAATTAAATTTTTACTCATCTTTAATAACCTCCACGCCGCCACGCAGTAAAGCCAGAAAAATACGCATCTGCATGGGCTGATTACCAATGCTTACCCAATAGCAGCACTGGCTTGGACGATACTCCAAATCATCAGCGCTGAAACGGTACTGTGCCGGATATGCTCCACCATGTTTAGGTTTGAGCTTAAACTCCTTGCCAACAGGGATATGCAATTTTTCAGCAATCACAGGATACAAACTAATCATAATATTTGTGTCACCTCCGTTGTGCAATAAGCAAAAACTTGACAGTAGCCACGAGCACTGCGAAGTAATACAACTTCGCGGTGCTTGCGGATTAATTTTGAAAGGAAACTAGGTCCCGGAACCGTGGATTTTTGTACCACTCTAAGTTTTGCCCACTGCCGCTGACGCGGGCAGATGCGGCTAGTCTTGCAAGTGACTTTCGTCAGCAAGATACGTTCACGTGAAAGAATTGTCATTACATCAACGCCTCCGCTCCATATAACATCAACGCCAGCTGCCGCACCAGACGCGTACGCCTGCGCTGGATGGTCGAGAGCGACACTCCTTCACGCAGCGCAATATCATCCAAAGGCACGCAGAAAAAATACGCCTGACGGATAAGTTCTACCGCCACCGCATCCTCGCTTGCTTCCAGCCGGTCAAGGATGCGGTTGATTTTAGCAACTTCCGCCTGATCACGCGCCAGCTTAACTTCTACGGCCATAATACGTGCCTGCTGCTTTTCCTCGGGAGTCAAGCGTGAGCTTGCGCCGCCCCAGCAGGTAATGTCTTTAGATTTTTCTGTGACTCTCTCCGCCTTCAGGTCACGGATATCAAGCTTGTACTGCTCAATGTTCGCGCGCAGCGTCGAGTAAGCATACAGCCTTGCTTCCGTCGCCTTATAGCAATCCTGCGGCTTAGGCTGGCTATTTAAGGCAGCCAGCGTTGCCACAACAGTATCATGTATCAGTTTTTTGTTGTCCACCTGCGCCACCTCCTATGTGTAAAAATAAATTCAGTAGCAGCTCAGAGTGGGGAGCAAGCAGCTCCCTCGCCTCCTGCTGAGTCACCGTCGCCTCGTTAGCCATGACCAGGCGCAGGCCGAAGCGTGCACTAGGCAGCAGCTCCGCTCCGGCAAAGCGTAGGCCGATGAGCTTAACATACAGCTTGTGATCATGGCGGGCAGCGCTTGGTAGCAGCTGCCCCCAGAACTCGCTGTCGGCACAGTCAGGCCACGGATCACTTACCACGCTGCCTAAGCTTAACCAACCAGCCATGGATATACTCCCCCATCTTCTGACGCAGGTCGTCCGTCATCTCGCAAATCGCCAACGCCTCCTCGGAGCTGCGTGCGATACCGGCATTGGCACCCGCCGCCAACATCCTCAGCAGGAACACGCACTGCTGCAGCGTCGGCTTGCCTTTCGGTGTTTTCACCTCAATAAACAGCGCCCGGCCAGAAGGATAACATACACCCGACAAATCGCTATAACCTTGCGGTGGTCCGCTCTTGAACCAGCGGGCGCGCTTATTCTCAAATTCCAGCGTTTCCTGCGTCGGCTGCTCACGGTATAAATATCCTTCTCCAACATTAATGCGGAAAACCTTATGACCTGCTGCCGTCACTGCGATTTCAATCTCCTTCATGATTTGAGCTTCAGATTTATTCAAACTTTAACCTCCTGTATTCATCCTGACGCAGCAGGCGGATAGCTGCACTGCGGTACCGTTCCGGTACTGCAAGCCCCAGCTCCACCGCCTTGTGCAGCGACCAGGCGAACTTAAAAATCTTACCATCAGCACGTTTGTGCGTCGAGCGGAACAGCTCCAGCTGCGCCCATGACTTACACTCGATGTGCTTACTATACGGCATGCGCGCGACTTCCTGCAGAATGATGTCCTCCACGACTTCCGGACCTTCGCGCTCTTCTTTTTCCCATACGTAATGACAGAGAGGGCACTCGGTGACCGCTGACTTGACCACGGCAAAGCAATTCGGGCACTGCTTGACGCTAAGCTCCTGCTTTTTCTTCTTGGCTTTGGATTCCAGTGACCACTCTCGCACGTCATCCGGCAGGCCGTGCCGCGTGAAATTGCCAACATGGTCCAGGATCAGCGCGACCTTATCCGGATTGTTGGGATTGGTACGCATCGACCTCATCGACTGCTGTATGTGCAGCGTGAGCGACTTGGTAGGCCGCATAAGCACCACGCAATCGCAGTCAGGAACATCGAAGCCCTCGCCAAACAAATCAACGTTGCAAAGGACCGTGACCTCACCGCGTCGGAACCCCTCTACGGCAGCCTGTCTTTGCGCCTGCGGCGTTGTACCGTCAAGGTGCATAGCATTTATCCCCTGCTCCCTAAAAGCGGCCGCTGTGCCCTCGCTGGTGGCGATAGACGAGCAGTACACGATGGTCTGCTTGCCCTTGGCCAGCTGCAGCCAGTTCTCAACCGCACTGCCAAAGATAGCACGCCTATTCATGAGAGCTTCGACCTCGGCCTTATCATAGTCGCCACGTTTGGTGTGCAGCTTGCTGGCATCCGCCAGCTGCACGCCGTAGTATTTGTAGGGAGCCAGATAATGGTTCTGGATGAGCCACTCGGTGCTCACTGACTCGATGAGCTCTTCAAAGACAGCCCCCAGACCGCCCTCGTTCATGCGCTGCGGGGTAGCCGTGAACCCTAAGACGACAGCGCCCGGAAAATGCTGCAGGATGGACAAATAGCTCTGCGACAGTATGTGGTGCGCCTCGTCAACCAGAATCAGCTTCGGCTCCGGAGTCTTTGCCAACCTGCGACAGACCGTCTGTACCATGCCTACGGTACAGAGAGAGAAGTCTACACCGCACGCCGTGAAGGTATTGGTAATCTGCTGGCACAGCTCTTTGCGGTGGACCACAAACAGCACCCTGTTACCGCGTGCCGTGGCGCTGGCGGCGATGTTGCCCTGGATAACGGACTTGCCACCGCCACAGCCCAACACCGCACACACGCTGTGCCGCCCCTGACCGATTGCCCTGCGGATGTTATCCACCAGCTCCTGCTGGTAGGGACGCAGCGGAATCATTTTACCGTAGGCTCCCACTTGTCGCAGCCATCGCAATGGTCACAGGCGCTGGTATCGCGATTAGCGCAGTCATTGCACATAGGATCACGCAGCTGCAGGGGACGGTGGCAATCCTGCGGAATGGCTTTAACATCGACAGTTACTTCATCAGCCTCAGCCTCCTGCTCCGCGAACATGTCCTGCTCGCCGCTGCAAGGCTTCAGGACGAACTCCCCGAGGTCTTCGTCGTATTCCAGATACGTGTTAGGCAGGGAGACAGCACCGGCATTCTCCAGCTTCTCCGTGTAGTTGGCGGTAGTTTTATGTTTGAACAGCGGTACAGAAATGTCTTTACCCATTGTTTCGGAATAGGTTTCGGTTAAGCTGACGGACAGCTTCATGCTGATAGAGCCATCAGCAATACGGCCAGCAAAGAGCTTCTCCAGAAGCTGCTGCAGCAGCTCATCAAAATCGGCCTTCATGCCCTTAAAGGTGTCAGACTCCAGATTCAACATCAGATATTGTTTATTCATGGTTAGCCTCCTGCTGCAGATACATGCGGATATACGCGTTGATTTTCAGAAGATTGTCAGGATCACCAGACGCGGCAAAGTCATCGACCAGTGCATTCAGCATTGCGGACAGCTTAGTTTTCTGGCTCGCTACATGCTGCGGCTCGTTTTGGAGCGGGCGATTGCTACAACGCGCTGCATCAACAGTAGACTCCGACACCTTGAGGATAGCACAACGCGGGTACTGCATGGTTGCAGCTTCTTCTACTTCATCCAGGAGGTTCGCCAGCAAGTTTATATACGCTTCCGCGTCTTCTATCTTGGCACTGGAATAGAAGCAAGGCTCGCCGCCATAACCGATGCATTCTGCTACGACATTAAAATCGCCACAACATTTGATTCTTAAGCCACTGATACTCTTGGAGTTTATATAATCTCCGCTTTTAGTTTTGATATACATTTACATACCTCCTAACTTCTGCAGCGCCCATACAGCACCGCAACCAACTAACACCGTCAGGCTCACTATCCACACAATGCTGATCAGCACTGCAAACACCAGACAGATTTTACTTAACATCACATTTCCCCCCACGAATTTTGCACGCTGCACTTACTAAGTACATAGCGGCTCTGGCAAATGCCTGCGCTATCATCATGCAGCAGCACGCCAGTGATAACACCAGCCCTGCAATAACAGCACGCAGCGTGTCAATAATAATTTTAAGAAGCATCGTTTCCCTCCTTTAGCTGCAGTTTTACGTAAGCCAGCTGACGTTTTGACTTACATTCAAAAGCCCTACAAACCGCATGGTTAAGGCTTTTTTTGTTTTTGGCTTACAGGCTTACATTTTTTTTGAAAGGATATCGATATATATTATTATTATTTCCGCTCTAATCTAAAACGGGAAACTCCATACGTATATATCTAATTATGTAAGTCATGTAATTATGTAAGCCAAACGTTTAAAACCCGCATGGTTGAGCCATTTTTTTGGCTTACATTTGGCTTACATAGCTTACGCCTTGACATAAAGAGCAACATAGTTTGCTCTCGTGTTGTGTAACCGGTAAACATTGGAGAATCGTCCCTGCGTCGTTTTCAGTAAATGACCGCTCTCCGCCCATTTTTTCTTAAGCGCTGAGAAGTCGAAGCCATTCTTTTCTAACTCCTGCTCCAGGACCGTCTTGTTGATCATGATAACACCATTATTCTTGCGTCTACCCCAGTAGGCATAACCAGCATAATCATCGAGCTCGGTATCGAACTTGTCAGCGTTTGCGCCGATAACATCGACAATAATATTCCAGGCCCGCTCGCTCACATCAACCTCAGCCTTGCTCTTCACAAAGCCAAGAATATCCTGCGGAGTCAGAATGTCGGCAGGCTTGCCCCAAATAACATCACTGACGATGCTGTCTGCCTGCAGCATGAGAGCCATCGCCATAGCCTGCTTCTCGGTGGTATCCGTGACCTCCAACACCAGCCGCATAATCTCATTGCAATCAGCCGCAAGGTTCTTCCCTTCCAGAGCTTCAACAAACGCCCTGCCAGCACAGCCGTAATGCTGCGTGATAAAATTCACAACAGCGTTACCATTGCTGATTATTTGCTGGTCGCACTCAATCTCAATAACACGGTTTTTTACACCGCCACCGGACTGACTCTTCGTGCAAGGCTCTTCGCCAGTAAACACAAACGAGTTCAGCCAGGACTTCTGCCGCTGAAATGTCGCATTGGTCATCCTGCCACGGTCAAGGCCTTCAGTGACACGCATGATCAGCGTGTCATAATTCTCGAATCTTGACTTGATTGTCTGCAGCTCGTCACCGAAAAACGGCAGGTTACGCAGGATAGACGCCGTACTCATCATAGAGTTGACCGTCATATTCATGGTCCGCACCAGCTTGCCCATGCCCGGATTACCCCAGACAGACGCAGCCACCATCATGGCCACGGTCTTGCCGCTGCCGGTCCCGCCCCAAAGGTGCAAAACAAATGGCAGCGCGGACACGCGCTCGACCAGCACGCTCGCAAAGCTTGCAGCCAGGATCAGGCGCATATAGAGGTTCTGCCGGAGCGGTGCGACATAGGCCGCCCATTCTTCCAGCGTGCCCTTGCTGGAGACTGCCTGCACCAGAGATTTATACTGGTCCTCACAGTCCAGCTTGACCTCGTCCGTGTACGGCACAAAGCCTGCATCGGACCAGCCCATATGGTCAATCGACTTTACCCGCGGCAGGATGTCCGGGTTCATAGCGATGACCTCTGCCAGATACTTAACCAGCAGACCGGCGTTGTCGCTGTTGACTTCAACACCATTGTCTGCCAGCAGGATTATTTTGTTTTTGTTGGCTAACGTGGAGCGCGGGACCACCACGCTCTGCCAGCCGCCATTTTTAAAATACGCAAGCCGGATTTTTTCCGTTTCATCCTCCACATTCACCAGCAGCTCCGTCGGCATAATGGGGATGGGGCTTGCGTATTCGTTTTTATATTCTGTCCCGACCTGTACCGACCGATACACGCCATTAATCGATGTGGTCCAGTTACCACACCGCAAGGCAAACAGCTGCTGCGGGAATTTGGTCAGATTATCCGACCTGATACCATTAGCTGCCTGCTGCTGCAGGTACGCCTTCCAGCAGCTCTCAAACTCCCTCTTGCAGCACAGCTCCCCGGCGCGGAACCTCGCCATAGAAAGCACCTGCTGACGCTTGGACGGCTCTGTGAGCGCCGCTATTGCCTCCAGTAGCGCCTCATCGATAAGGCTGAACCTGTCGCACCCTTCAAAGAATTCTCTGTCCAGAGAGAGCACCACAGGCCACTCGTAGGCTTCGATTGCTTCGGCTGTGCCACCGGCAGCAAAGTAATCTGCGATGTCACCTTTAGGCGGGCAGCTAGGCCACAGCTTTGTGATGCTCATGACCTTTGCGCCCTGCCAGGCTGCAGCATAATCGGTGCCCTTCTCGTCATTATCGGGAATGACGATGCGCTCCGGATATGCTTCCAGCAGAGCCTTGTCCGTCGCGCTGAGCTTGATAGCTTTCTGCGCTCCGGTATTGCTGGTGGTCGCCAGCAGTCCGTGCTGCGTCATGGCGTCGGCGCATTTCTCGCCCTCTACGATATACAATCTGTCGTGCTCGTGTTTTGCTAGTAGTTCCAAGTTATACAGATTGTTACATCCTTCAGGCTTGGTGTACACCGTGCGCCCTTCGGCATTCACGTAGGCAAAGCTGAAAACCTTGTGCCCATCGGCCCATTTACGGCGGCGCTTATAATAAGCCTCCGTTCCGTCGGGATTGCGGTAGATATGGCGGTAATCCTCAACAGGCTTTGCCGTCTTATAATCTACAGGCTCCGGCTCGGCAGGCTTCGCGCCCAGGCGGCGGAACTCTCGCAGGATTTCCGCGCCAGGAGCGTTGCACTTCTGGCAATAGACCAGCAGCGTGCCGTCCTTTTCGTCTATGTGCAAATGTCCGGCTTTGCCGCATAATGGGCAAGTTGCGGTAACATGTCCGCCCGGCTTAGTCTTTACGCCTTGCAAAAAGGGACGAATATCGTCCAGGTGCAGCTCGGACTTAGAAAGGGATCTCTTCATCACTGCGCAGCGGGACGTTAGTACCAAAGCTGTCCAAGCTGGAGGTAGGAGCTGCTGAATCCGATACTTTTTCTTCAGTTATATCGCTAGTTGCTTTGCGCTCAATGAACTCGAAGCGATCAGCGATTACTTCGGTTATCCAGCGTTTATTGCCATCCTTGCCATCATAGCTACGGATTTGCAGGCGGCCTTCAACAAGCGCGCGCTGCCCTTTGGTGAGACTGTTACCGCATGTCTCAGCTTGTTTACCCCAGATTACTACCGGAATAAAATCAGCTTCTCTTTGGCCTTCCTGATTGGCAAAAGGTCTGTCTACTGCAAGAGTAAACTGGCAAACAACTTTACCTGTAGACGTATAACGTACTTCAGGATCACGAGTTAATCTGCCTAAAAGAATAATCTTATTCATATTCTACCTTCTTTCTTCTTCCTGCATAGCATCAATATTATCAACACGTTCCCTTATTGCCTTATGAGCCAATGCGTATTTAGATGATGCTAACAATTGCTGCATCTGCTCATATGACAGAGTAACAATATCAGTCAGGCCATTTCTGGTCCTAACCATGACTTTTTCTTGCTCAATTTTAACGTAACCGTCCTCAGTAACATCTGCGCCGCCGTTAGACCACGTTCTAATCATTTCTCCTACTTGAGGCGAAATGACATCACACCAGTCCTTGAACATTCCAGTTCTATCTTTGGTTGCGGTTGCCACATGGCGCTCTATGCCAATATCAAACATGATTGTAAATTCATACTCAAGGCCATCGCGCTGTATAGGTGCCAACCCCATCTTCGTCGGCATTTTCTTGCCACGATCATTTTCAATTATTTCGTATGCTTGTTTGCTTCTCATGCATACAATGATATCCATTTTAGATTGCAAAATGGCGTCAATCAAACGATTTTGTTTCGGCGTTGCGTCTTTCCACGCAGCAAAACTATTTCCGCTTCGGCTAGCAGCAGCTTTTTTATCTACAAATTCCAGTAAACCGCCTTCTCCTGCCCAAGCGTGAGACAAGCTATCAATAATCAATACGCTATATCCTGCTTGTTCCGCTTCGTGTATGTATTCAATATATTTTTCGGGAGAAAACGGCGCACTCATTGGAGCAACATCGTAATCACAAAGGCTACTATAAAGCTCGCCACTGCCGTTCTCGGTGTCAATCATAGCAATTTTACCTCCCAGACCTTGAGCAAGCTGTAAAGCACTGTACGTTTTACCGCTACCGCTTACGCCAGTAATAGCAATTTTTAAAAAAGCTTTCTTACGTTCGGCTCTATTAAATAAGCTCACCTTGTATACACCTCCTTTACTTCAATGTCATATTCAGCTTCTGAATAACTTCAGCGCCCGGGATTTCAGCACCGGCTTTGATGGCCTTCTTGATTGCCATCTTATCAGCATCAACAGTAACCTTGGTGCGCTTGTACTCTTCAGGCACTGCATCAATATTCAGCACGTTGCAGATTTCGGACTTACGCCACGTAATCTTGCAGCGGGGAGTTTCAAACTTCTCGCCGTACAATGCACCGGCCAGATAAGCCTTGCAGCGCTCGACTTCTTTTCTAATTACACCGGAGCGATGACTGAGAGTATTGGCTTCGGCGTCGATGGCATCGGCCTCGGCAAGCTTGTTCTTGATGTAGCAGCACATACCCTCAATCTTTTGGTCGCGCTCCATCTGCAGAGCCTCGAATTGCTGCAGATTCAGGATTTCACCGTCATCAACACTGACAACGTGTTCTTCATCCAGCTGAATGCAGGCTTTGATTTGATCTTTAAGCTCATAGATGTTAGCCATGTTACTCAGCCTCCTTGCAAGCGCCATCTGACGGCATGCCGGAGCCATCTGACGGCATGCCGGAGCCATCTGACGGCATGCCGGAGCCATCTGACGACGGCATACCGGAGCCATCAGCAGCAGTTTTTTCTGCGGAATCTTGCAGAGCCTTATACATAGCAGACCATTCATGAGACTGCAGCTCGCGCATCTCTTTAATCGTTGAGCCGATACGGTCAATAATCTCCAGCTCCGCCTCCAGCAGGACCTCGTCTTGCTCATCATTCGTGTTCCAGTGTTCCAGCAAACCTGCGTATTCACGCAGGTTATGCATTTCAAGACTTAAACGTTGAATAAAAATCTGGGTTTTCGTTCTAATCATTTTTGCACCTTACCTTTCTTTTTTTTTTGATTGTGGTGGATTGAAATTTTTATACATAGCCCTGCAATAAGGGCACGCATACGGTTCTTTTACAAAGCGGCTCACTATCCATTCTTGACCGCAAAACATGCAGTCTACGTAATGTACGCCGCGGTCATCGGTTCTCATTTTTTAGACGCCTCGATGGGAATGAGAACTACATCTCCCACCTGCAGGTCACCCTTCAAGTTACTAATCTGTTTAGCATAAAAGATAACCTCGCGGACATCGCGGCGGTCTCCCTCGCGTTGCATGGTGTCACCCACTAAATGCCAAAGGGTATCACCCTCTGCAGCCACAGCACGGACCACGTAGCGGTCTACCGGCTGAGGGTGGGTGTAATCCCATGCCTGCCATACACAGCAGGCCATCAGCAGAACAAATAAGACCTTTTTCATACCATCCGCCTCCTAAACCACTCCATAGTGCTCCGCACCCAGAGTCTCAATATACTTTCTCAAGCCAGCTACTGGGATAACCGACTTATTGCCGATTTTAAAGACCGGGAACTTTGGATCCTGCATGAGCTTCACCATCGACGCTTTACCGATGGCCGTTAACTCACAGGCCTTATCAAGAGTTACAGCGATAGGTTCCATAGCTTCACCTCCGTGATATAATAGACCTTACAGAAAGGTGGTGATTTTAGTGAAACTAAATTATGATTTAATACGTGAAATTCTTTTCAAGATTGAAGAAATATCTGATGGTTGTATCAATTATGAATCCCAATCTTTTGTAAAAGAGTGCTTTCCTGAATATCAATCTAACGTCGTTCTTTATCACCTAAAATATTTACGTCAAAGTAAATTAATAGAACCAATGGACAGCGCTTGGATTATAGACTTAACTCCACAAGGGCATGAATATCTAAACAACATTCGAACCGACACTGCATGGAATCAGGTCAAAACCAAAATTCAGCCATTAGGCTCAGTAGCCTTATCTGTAGTTGCTGAAGTTGCTAAATCTTTAGCGCTATCTAAACTCGGATTATAAGGAACGGTATTATTCTTTATATCCACTTTGACTAATTCAAAAACGTTATCGATAGCTGCTATTGGCACGCGCGCTTCATGCAGCGCCGCAATTATTGCTTTTACCGGCTCGTGCGGATTGAATGATTGCATCTCGTGAATTACCTCCCCATCTTTCTATAACATCTGCAGCACCCCATCACGCGGGTGCCGTTTTCATAATAGGCCGTGGCGACGGTCTGCACCGGAAAGTATTTCTTGAACACCTTCGTGACGCCCGGCTTCGTCAGCGGCATCAGATTCTGTTCCATGCACCACTTTGTATAAGCGGTGTAAAAATACTGAATCGGCGTGTCGCGTTCCAGCGAGTCATATACGCTGGAGATGTATTGGTACGCGGCCTGCTCTGCCTCAGTAATATGAGCCGGCATCAGCGGCGCCATTTCCTCAAGGTCGATGGAAAGCACCTTCGCCACCAGCTGCAGCCGTTCGCGGCGACAGCTGGCTATGATGGCAGCAATGCGAATGCGC
>ERZ860508.1522-NODE-1522-length-12266-cov-3.269265_pt1 | contig 12266 bp, 10 predicted proteins | sample MGYA00509976_ERZ860508 | MGnify/ENA primary metagenome ERZ860508 (study PRJEB30046, sample SAMN00715242) | human gut metagenome | study: EMG produced TPA metagenomics assembly of the A metagenome-wide association study of gut microbiota in type 2...
GGCAGGTAAGCAGGGGGCTATATCTATTCACAGATATGTACAGCCACACAGTTCACTTACAATAGGCAGGGATCCTAACTATTATGTTGAACTTGATAAGGATGATTACAGCGTTGAGAAGTATGACAATACAGGCCGTCAGCGCCCAGCTAAGAAGTCAGGAGTTGATAAGCTGTCATTCAGAAGTGATGCAGGTGTATTCACAGAGGAACAGGTTAAGAAAGAAACTGCAAGATGCTTGGGCTGTGGTGCAACAATCGTTGATGAGAACCAGTGCGTAGGCTGTGGTATCTGTACAACAAAGTGTGAGTTTGATGCTATACATCTTCAGAGAGATCTGCCAGAGTGCTCTACAATGAGAAGAAGTGAGGATAAGCTTAAGTACATTCTTCCATATGGTGCAAAGCAGGCAATCAAGATTAAATTCAAAAAGAAAAAGGACTAAAATGTATGCATGAATTAGGCGTAGTATTTCACATAATAGATGACCTCAAAGCAGTAGCTTCAGATAATGATGTTTCAAGCATATCTAAAGTTACAATTGAGCTTGGCGAAGTATCAGGAGTTGTAGAAGAATATCTTACAGACTGCTGGAAGTGGGCTTGCAAGAAAGAAGAACTTGTAAAGGACTGTGAGATGGAAGTCGAGATAATCCCGGGTATAACTTACTGCGAGGACTGCGGGGAAACTTATGAGACTGTGAAATACGCCAAAGTCTGTCCGAATTGTGGCAGTAAGCACACATATCTTATTCAGGGCAATGAATTTAATATTAAGCAGATTGAAGTTCCTGAATAAAATGCTTGCATTTTTTTCTGTCAGATATTAAGATAGAAAAGAATTTTATATTTAAAGGCATTGAAAAAGAGGAGTACATATCCTTATCCGACAGAGAGAACCGTTCACTGGCTGGAAGATGGTTCAGGTAATAATGATATGGAAGGTAGCTTTGGAGCTGCATGGCTGAACGGTTGATTTAAGTAGGCTGTGACGTATTCCGCGTTAAGGAGTAATGAGGATTATCACAAGATAATTAAACAAAGGTGGTACCGCGTTAATAAGTTTATTTACGCCCTTTGCAGAGTTTATGCCCTGCAAAGGGCTTTTTTGTGCGAGCAGCGATGAGAGAAGTCATGGAAAGTTCGCAGTCGTGCTTGCACGAACTGAGAACTTTGTATGGGTTCTCGAGGAGCGCCGCGACAATGCCAGAATGAAATTCTGGCATATGAGCTGCGAGCACATAATTGGGAAAGAACCCGGAATGCAATATTAAAAAGGAGATTAATAATGAGCAAGGAATTGGAAAAGAATTATAATCCGTCTGAAATCGAAGACAGATTATATCACAAGTGGCTTGAAAAGAAGTATTTTCATGCAGAAGTAAACAGAGATAAGAAACCATTTACTATTGTTATGCCACCACCTAATATTACAGGTAAGCTGCATATGGGTCATGCGCTTGATAACACTATGCAGGATATTATCATCAGATTCAAGAGAATGCAGGGCTATGAAGCTCTCTGGATTCCTGGAACTGACCATGCTTCAATCTCAACTGAGGTTAAGGTTACTAATGCTCTTAAGGAAGAAGGAATTGACAAGCATGAGCTTGGAAGAGAGGGCTTCTTAAAGAGAACATGGGAATGGAAGAAGGAATATGGAGGAACTATCACAAGCCAGTTAAAGAAGATTGGTTCATCATGTGACTGGGACAGAGAGAGATTCACTATGGATGAAGGCTGTTCCAAGGCTGTTCAGGAAGTATTTATCAAGCTCTATGAGAAAGGGCTTATATACAAGGGCTCAAGAATTGTTAACTGGTGTCCGGTATGTAATACTTCTATATCAGATGCAGAGGTTGAGCATGAGGAGCAGGCAGGACATTTCTGGCATATAAACTATCCTGTAGTTGGAGAGCCGGGAAGATATGTTGAGATTGCAACAACAAGACCAGAGACATTACTTGGAGATTCAGCTTTAGCTGTTAATCCAGATGATGAAAGATACACAGACCTTGTTGGAAAGGAAGTTGAACTTCCACTTACAGACAGAACAATACCTATTATTGCAGACCCTTATGTTGATAAGGAATTTGGTACAGGTGTAGTTAAGATTACTCCAGCACATGACCCTAACGATTTTGAGGTTGGTAAGAGACATAATTTACCAGAGATTAACATTTTAAATGATGATGCTACAATTAATAATCTTGGCGGCAAGTATGCAGGCATGGACAGATATGAAGCAAGAAAGGCTATGGTAGCTGACCTTGATGCACTTGGACTTTTAGTAAGAGTTGAAGACCATACACACAATGTTGGTACTCATGACAGATGTAAGACAACTGTTGAGCCAATGATTAAGCAGCAGTGGTTCGTTAAGATGGACGAGCTTATCAAGCCTGCTGTTGAAGGCGTTAAGAATGGTGATATTGAACTTATCCCTGCTTCTATGGATAAGACATATTATAACTGGACAGACAATATCAGAGACTGGTGTATTTCAAGACAGCTTTGGTGGGGACACAGAATTCCTGCATACTATTGCAAGGATTGTGGAGAAATGACTGTTTCAAGAGATAAGGTATGCACATGCCCTAAGTGTGGAAGTGCTAATGTTGAACAGGATCCTGATACACTTGATACATGGTTCTCATCAGCATTATGGCCATTCTCAACACTTGGCTGGCCAGATAAGACACCTGAACTTGACTACTTCTATCCTACAGATGTGCTTGTAACAGGATATGATATTATATTCTTCTGGGTAATCAGAATGATATTCTCAGGCTATGAGCATATGGGCAGGAAGCCATTTGGCAAGGTATTATTCCACGGTCTTGTAAGAGATGACCAGGGAAGAAAGATGAGTAAGTCATTAGGAAATGGTATTGATCCGCTTGAGGTTATTGATAAATATGGTGCAGATGCATTAAGATACACTCTTATCACAGGAAATGCACCTGGTAATGATATGCGTTTCTACTGGTCAAGAGTTGAGGCTAGCCGTAATTTTGCCAATAAGGTATGGAATGCTTCAAGATTTATCATGATGAATGATCCTGATAACAAGATTAAGGCTACAGATGAAAGACCTGCTAACTTAACTGATGCTGATAAGTGGATTCTTTCTAAGATGAATGGACTTATCAAAGAAGTTACAGATAATATGGAAAAATACGAACTTGGTATCGCTGTTGCCAAGCTTAATGACTTCATCTGGGAAGAATTCTGTGACTGGTACATTGAGATGGTTAAGCCAAGACTTTATAATGATGCAGACGAGACAAAGACAGCAGCTATCTGGACATTAAAAACTGTTCTTATAGATGCACTTAAGCTGCTTCATCCATATATGCCATTCATTACAGAAGAAATATTCTGCAATATTCAGGATGAGGAAGAGTCAATCATGATTTCTTCATGGCCTGTATATGATGAAACTAACAATTTCGCAGCAGAGGAGAAGGCTATTGAGACAATCAAGGAAGCTGTCCGTAATATAAGAAACTTACGTGCAGATATGAATGTTGCACCTAGCCGTAAGGCACTTGTATATGTTGTTACAGCAAGTGAAGATGTTAAGAACATATTTAACAATTCACTTGGCTTCTTTGGAACACTTGCATATGCAAGCGAGGTTAAGGTTCAGGCTGACAAGGCTGGAATACCAGAGGATGCTGTTTCAACAGTTATACCAGATGCTGTTATCTATATTCCTTTCGCAGAGCTTGTTGATATCGACAAGGAAATAGAGAGACTTAAGAAAGAGGAAGGCAGATTACAGGGAGAAATCAAGAGATGTAACGGAATGCTTAACAATGAGAGGTTTACATCAAAAGCTCCTCAGGCAAAGATTGACGAAGAGAAGGCAAAGCTGGTAAAATATACACAGATGCTTGAGCAGGTAACTGAGCGTCTTGCAACACTTTCTAAGTAGTTTTCACGGATAAGGAGAATAATTATGGCAGAAGTAATGAAAGCAATTCCTTTTACACAGTTTTCTATGGAGATGAGAAGCGGTAAGATTATTGATATTGATGATGGATTTACAGAGCTTCTTGGATACACAGAAGATGATTTTGAGGCGGGAATTGTATTTAAGCAGTTCGTACCAAGCGTTGAGTATGAGGAAGTAATAACAGAGTTAAGAGAAAAGTTCATAGATAAGAGATATGTAAGCTATGTACAGGAGTTTGTTGCTAAAGATGGCAAGCCTCTTAAGGTAGTTGCATTCTATAAGATTGAGAATAAGCTCTTAGCTGGACACAGAGTAATAAAGGTTAGTGCAGCCGTAATTGAATAAGCACATTTAAAGTATAATAAAACCTCCACTGGTTCATAATAGATTTATGAATAAGTGGAGGTCTTTTTATGTTAGAAGATGGAATAAAGAAAAAGCTGACAGCAAGATTATTGGCTTTGGTGGTTATTATAAGCATGATATCAGCACTGACAGGGTGCAATGAACCTAAAGAGCAGGAAAACGGTGTAACACTTGTTTATGGACAATATAATCAAAAGAGACTTTTTTGTGACCTTTATTGTAAATAAATACCCAGTCTGATATAATTTTAATGTTTGACGAAAAGACATATATTGAAAGAGAGGGCAAATTGAAAGACGGATATATAAGAGCAGCAGCCATGACACCGAAGATTAAAGTGGCTGACTGTGAGTATAATATAGAGAATATCAAGTCGCTTATGAGTGAGGCTCATAAGAAGGATACTGCAATAGCTGTTTTTCCAGAAATGTGCATTACAGGTTATACGTGTAATGATTTATTCTTACATGACAGACTTCTTAATGCGGCTATTCAGGGACTTGTGGATATTAAGAAATATTCTCAAACAACACCAGGAATGATAAGCTTTGTCGGACTTCCGTATGAAATAAACGGAAAACTGTACAATGTTGTTGCAGGTATTATGAATGGATGTATTCTTGGCATGGTTCCTAAAATGTATCTTCCTAATTATGGGGAATTCTATGAAAGAAGACAGTTTACATCTGGATTTAATGAATGTGTATATGTGGATGTTGATGGTGAAGAGGTTCCCTTTGGAAGTGAATTATTATTTACATTTGATAATAACAGAAAAGTTAAGATTGGCGTTGAGATATGCGAGGATTTGTGGACACCACAGCCACCAAGCATAAAGCATGCAATGAATGGTGCAACAATTATTGTTAATGCATCTGCAAGCAATGAGACAATCGGCAAGGACACTTACAGAAAACAGCTTGTTTCTGGACAGTCTGCAAGACTTGTATGTGGATATGTGTACTCAAGTGCAGGAGGCGGAGAATCCACTCAGGATATTGTATTCTCAGCACATAATCTTATATGTGAGAATGGTACAGTTCTTGCAGAAGCACATAAATTTGCTGATGAGTCTGTATATGCTGATATTGATGTAGAGAGAATATGCTCTGAGCGAAGAAGAATGAGTACATATGCAGTTGTGGAAAACAGTTCATATACTGAAGTGAAGGCTCAGAAACTTATTGATAAAGACTTAGAGCTTATAAGATATTTTGACAAGGCACCTTTCGTACCTTCTGACAAGAAGGAGAGAGATTCAAGATGTGAGGAAATTCTTAATATCCAGTCATATGGACTAAAGAAGAGACTTGAACATACGAATTGTAAGAATACAGTAATTGGAATATCGGGCGGACTTGACTCTACACTGGCACTTCTTGTAACTGTAAGGGCATTTGACCTGTGCGGCTTTGACAGAAGCGGAATTCATTGTATTACAATGCCATGCTTTGGTACAACTGACAGAACATATAACAATGCTGTGAAGCTTACTAAGCAGCTTGGCTGTTCACTCCGTGAAATCAATATCATGAATGCTGTGAGACAGCATTTTGAAGATATCGGACATGATGAGAATAATCACAATGTGACTTATGAGAATGGACAGGCAAGGGAGAGAACGCAGATACTTATGGATATTGCCAACCAGACTAACGGAATGGTGATAGGAACGGGTGACATGTCGGAGCTTGCATTGGGCTGGGCAACTTATAATGGTGACCATATGTCTATGTATGGAGTTAATGCATCAGTTCCTAAGACACTTGTAAGACATCTGGTACGCTTTTATGCAGATACATGTGGCAATGAAGATTTGTCGGCAGTACTTAATGATGTGCTTGATACTCCGGTTAGTCCTGAACTTCTTCCTCCTAAGGAAGATGGCACTATTGCACAGAAGACTGAGGATTTAGTAGGACCATATGAGCTGCATGATTTTTTCATGTATCATATGTTAAGATTCGGTGCAGAGCCTGAGAAGATATTCAGAATTGCAAAGTACGCATTTGCAGGAGAATATGATGATAAAACTATCTATAAGTGGCTAAGAACGTTCACATGGAGATTTTTTGCGCAGCAGTTTAAGCGCTCGTGTCTGCCGGATGGACCAAAGGTCGGTTCAGTTGCAGTATCGCCAAGAGGTGATTTAAGAATGCCAAGTGATGCAAGTTCACATGAGTGGATGAAGCAGTTAGACAGAATTAAAGAAATTAATGGATATGAATAGGGAGGACATTATGGCAAACAATAATGCAGCATCAGAGAAGGTTGTTACTAAATACGACCGTAAGATGCAGAAAAGAAAAGAAGAAGAAAGAAAAGAAGCTAAGAGAAGATATATTACCAAATGGGTGTGTATAGCAGTTCTTGCATGCATAATACTTGGAAGTGGAACAGCAACCGGCATTAAGCTGAACAGTATTTATAAAGATTATATTGAAGTGGATAATGATAAGATAAGCCAGATTGAGTTTGATTTTTATTACGGCATAGCTAAGACTAACAGTCTTAACACAACTTTATATGGTTCTATGACATATGGTGATTATTATTCATCTTATATGGGATATAAGACAAGCCAGTCAGATAAGAGCCAGGAATATTCAACTGATTATACATGGTATGATTTCTTTGCTAATTCTGCAGTATCAACTATTAAAGAGACTAAAGCTTTATTAGAGGATGCAGATGCTAACGGATTTACATATGATAATGAAGATGCAGATTATGATGAGTTTATAGGTAAGCTTAAGGATGCGGCTAATGAAGCTGATACATCATATTCAGATTACCTTAAGCAGATGTTTGGTAAGAGAGCTACAGAAAAGAGAGTTAAAGAATTCTTAAAAGATTATCTTAAGAGTACAGCATATCAGGAGAAGTTAACAGAAACTCTTGCGGCATCAGATTCAGAAGTGAGTGCATATTACGAGGACAATAAGGATACATATGATAAGTTTGAATATAGAATGTTTAAAGTTAAGGCTGAAAGTTCAGATTCGTCAGATATGGCAAATGCGAAAGAAACAGCTAATTCTTTTGCGTCAGGCGTAAGCAGTGAACTTGATTTCATTAACCAGTGCAGGAAATTCGCAGAAGCAGGCGATGATACTTATGCGGATGATGCCGCTTCCTTAGTTACAGAGACTAAGAAGAGCAATATTGAGGAAGCATGTGCTGACTGGATTGCTTCTTCAGACAGAAAAGAGGGCGACCTTACAGTTATTGAAGATGATGATAATACATGTTTCTATATTGTATATTACATAAGCAGATCATATGATGGTTCAGATGATGACGCAATTAAGTCAACACTTCTTAACCAGAAATATTCTGAATATATCAAGAAATATACTGATGAATACAGCGTTAATGTAAAGAAGAGATTTTCATATAAGTAGTACATAAATCTGGAGGAGAGTTATCCATGTTAGATCTTAGTAACTGCCGGTGTATCATATTCGACCTTGACGGAACTATACTTGATTCGACACAGGTATGGGCTAAGGTCGACATGGATTTTCTGGGCAGAAGAGGAATTCCTGTATCTAAGGAATATATGCAGGAGATTAAGACACATACATTTGAATCCGGTTCGGTATATACTAAGGAAAAGTATAATTTGCCGGAATCTACAGAAGAAATCATGAAAGAATGGTATGATGCAGCATGTAAGGCATACACTGACAAGGTGGTGTTAAAGCCGTATGCGAAAACTTTTATAGAACAAATGCACAATAATGGTCTTAAGATTGTTTCGGCAACATCATCAGACAGGGCACTTTTTGAGCCATGCTTAAGACGTAACGGAATATATGGTTTCTTTGATGCATTTACACAGACAAATGAAGTGCCGAGAGGAAAGAAATTCCCGGATGTATATATGAAAGCAGCCGGCAAAGCAGGGTGCAGTGTGAATGAATGTATTGTGTTTGAAGATGTATTATCGGCTGCACAGGGAGCCAAGAGCGGTGGCTTTACTGTTGTGGCTGTATATGATGAGGCTTCAGCTGATGACTGGCCAGATATTTGTCGGATAGCCGATTACAATATCAGAAGTTACAGTGAATTAATGTGATAATGGAGAAAATATGACTAAGAGATATATATTATTTGACCTTGATGGAACGATTACAGATTCAAGCGAGGGAATTACCAAAAGTGTGCAGCATGCACTTAAGAAACTTGGAATAGAAGAAAATGACCAGGCGATGCTTCGAAGATTCATAGGTCCTCCTCTTGATGAAAGCTTTGAAAAATTTTATGGATTTGACAAAGAAAAAGCACTAAAGGCAGTTGATTATTACCGTGAAAGATATTCTGACAAGGGAATATATGAAAATGTTCTTTTTGACGGGATAGCAGATATGCTTGAAGGATTAAAGAGTGATGGATATATAATTGCACTTGCTACATGTAAGCCTGAAATATATGTTCCGAGAATATTAGAGTACTTTAATGTTGATAAGTATTTTGATGTTGCTGTTGGAAGTGAATTAGAAGGTGGAGAACGCAGACATAAGAACCAGGTTATTGATGAAGTGTTTGTAAGGCTTGCTGCTGCCGGACTTGCGGACACTGGCAGTTTGTCAGAAACAAAGTCACAGTCTATTATGATTGGCGACAGAAAAGACGATATATTAGGTGCTAAAGCTTCTGGAATTGATTCTATGGGAGTAAGATACGGTTTTGCAGAAGAACAGGAGCTTGAGATAGCAGGAGCAGATTATATTGTTGAAACGGTAGAGGATATAAGGGGAAAATTAAAGACATTATAATTGTTCCAAAGATTAATCAATAATATACGGGAGGAGAACACAATGAAAAAATTCATTCACGAATTTAAAGAATTTGCTTTGAAAGGAAATGTTATGAATCTGGCAGTCGGTGTTATTATCGGTGCTGCATTTCAGAGCATTGTAACAGCACTTACAAGCAGTTTTATTAATCCGCTTATTGCAGTGGTTACAGGTGGCACCAATGGAGAAGGCGTTACTGTTGGTGGTACATTTACAATAAGAGGAGTTGTGTTTGATTATGGTTCATTCATAACAGCAGTTATTAACTTTCTTATTATGGCATTTGTTCTGTTTCTTTTAGTTAAAGCAATGAACAAGATGATGAGCTTAGGTAAGAAGAAAGAAGAACCGGCTCCAACTACAAAGGATTGTCCATACTGCTTCAGCAAGATATCTGTTAAGGCAACAAGATGTCCTTTCTGTACAACAGAATTAGTAGATAAGAAATAAAATAAAGCCATATATGCAGGTCTCCCAACTGCATATATGGCTTTATTCATGTTTTTCATAAATGGATGTATCCCAAAACCTGTGTTCACGTCCAATTCACAGGTGTGTAACTAAAGTACAATGCTATAGTACTATTTTGCTATTGAATGTGCTTCCCCCTTTTAGTGGGGGATTTTATTAGAAAAGATATATGTCTAATAAAAAAGTTATCGTAAAATTGAGAAGAATATGTTAATATTATTAAGTGTTTTTTAATATTTATAAAATTATGGAGGTTGAAATGGACAAATTGTTCAAACTTAAGGAAAACAACACCAGTGTAAGAACTGAGGTTGTAGCTGGAATTACAACATTTATGACAATGGCTTATATTCTGGCTGTTAATCCATCTATCCTGTCAGCATCAGGAATGGATTCTAATGCAATTCTTATGGCGACTGCAATAGCATCTGCTATAGGTTGTTTTGCAATGGCTTTCCTTGCTAATTATCCTTTTGCGCTTGCTCCAGGACTTGGACTTAACGCTTACTTCGCATATACAGTATGTGGAAGCATGGGATATAGCTGGAAGGTAGCACTTTTTGCTGTATTTGTAGAAGGTCTTGTATTCATTGTGCTTTCACTTACTAATGTTCGTGAAGCTATATTTAATGCAATCCCTACAACATTAAAGAAGGGCGTATCAGTAGGTATCGGTCTTTTTGTAGCATTTATCGGACTTCAGGGTGCTAATCTTGTTGTTGCAAGCACATCAACTAAGGTTACAGTTGTTAATTTCAGAACAGATTTTAACACAGTAGGAATTGGCGCTTTACTTGCTGTTATCGGTACATTTATCATTGCTATTCTTTATGTAAAGCATGTTAAGGGTTCTATCCTTATCGGTATCGTTGCGACATGGGTACTTGGTATTATCTGCCAGCTTACAGGACTTTATAAGGTTGATGCCGCAGCAGGATTCTATTCACTTATTCCTTCATGGAGAAGCTTTGATATCACAGCTATCAGTCAGACATTTGGACAGTGCTTTAACCTTAAGGGTCTTAATATTAATATATTAGATTTTATTGTTATTATGTGCTCATTCCTTTTTGTTGACATGTTTGATACACTTGGAACACTTATCGGTGTTGCCAATAAGGCTAAAATGCTTGATGAAAACGGAAGACTTCCTAGAATTAAGCAGGCTCTTTTAGCTGATGCTATCGCAACAAGTGCAGGTGCCATCCTTGGTACTTCTACAACAACAACATTTGTTGAGAGTTCATCAGGTGTTGCAGAAGGCGGAAGAACAGGACTTTCTTCAGTTGTAACAGGTTTCTTATTCCTTATTGCAATTATATTTGCACCTGTATTTACTACAATTCCTGGCTTTGCAACAGCTCCGGCACTTATTTTTGTAGGATTCCTTATGGTAAGTGCAGTTGTTGAAATTGATTTCAACGATTTAACAGAAAGTATACCGGCTTACCTCTGCCTTATCTGTATGCCACTTATGTACAGCATTTCAGAAGGTATTGCAGTTGGTGTTATTTCGTATGTTATTGTTAATCTTGTTGCTGGAAAGGCTAAGAAGATTACTCCACTTATGTACGTGCTTGCATTGCTGTTCATATTGAAGTATATTTTCCTTTAATTTTTAGTGCAAATTAAACTTAATAATGATACAATTTTGGAGTCACTTATATAAGGTGGCTCCTTTTTTAAGTTGAATGTTAAAAGATAAGGGGACTGGGCATGAAGTATACAGGAACAGCAGGAATATTATATGACAGATTAAAGAGTGAAATACTGGTGGCAGATGGTGCGTTTGGAACATACTATGCTAAGAAGTATGATACGGGCAGCCTGCCTGAGCTGGCAAATTTACAGGCTTCAGACAGAGTACTGGCAATTCATAAAGAATATATTGAAGCTGGTGCTAAGATTATCAGAACTAATACATTTGCAAGTAATACCGTGTGTCTTGGAGTGGGATTTGATGAGGTGAGAAATAATATTAAAAATGCCGTTGACATTGCAAGGGAAGCCGTAAAGGGGACAGATGTGCTTGTAGCAGCTGATATTGGTCCTATTCCTGGTGAAAATATGAATGAAAAAGAGCATATTGAAAAAGAGTATGTTGATATAGTTAATGTTTTTAAGGAATGTGGCGTTGATATATTTGTTTTTGAAACATTTCCAGAACTGGGATTTATTGATAAAGCAATTGAAAATGCAGGAGAAAACGGATTTGTTATAACTCAGTTTGCAATCAATCAGTTTGGTTATAGCAGTGCAGGCTTTAGTGCAAGAAAGCTGATTGAAGAAGCTGGGAAAAATTCATATATTGATGCATGTGGATTTAACTGCGGAGTTGGTCCGGGACATATGAAGAAGCTTGTGCAGAGCCTTATTAACAGGAACGACAAGTATTTTGCGGTGCTTCCAAATGCAGGATATCCACAGGTTGTAAGCGGTCGAATGGTATTTGATGATAACAATGCAGAATATTTTTCACAGATCATGCGTGATCTGGCTGAGGATGGAGCTGATATTATTGGCGGCTGTTGTGGAACAACACCTGAATATATAAGACAGATGGTTTTAAAAACTGCTGATGTTGTTCATAAGAAAAATGCTTCCATAGAAGAAGAGATATCAGAGAAGAAAACTGCAAATGATGTTTCTTTCTATAAAGGAAAAGAA
>ERZ860508.1527-NODE-1527-length-12237-cov-4.902890_pt1 | contig 12237 bp, 9 predicted proteins | sample MGYA00509976_ERZ860508 | MGnify/ENA primary metagenome ERZ860508 (study PRJEB30046, sample SAMN00715242) | human gut metagenome | study: EMG produced TPA metagenomics assembly of the A metagenome-wide association study of gut microbiota in type 2...
ATGTAATACAGGATATTTTACCCAATCTTTTTCCAGCTTCTCCATAGCCAACCCTTCAAAGAGCCCCCGCTTTCCTTGAAAGTAGGCTTCAAGCGTAGAAATGAGCAGACTTTTGCCAAAACGGCGCGGACGACTCAAAAAATAATAGCGCCCAGTTTTTACTAACTGATAAATCATTGCCGTTTTATCAATATAAAAATAGCCATCATTACGAAGACTTTCAAAGTTCTGCACACCGATAGGGTAAATCTTGCCACTCATATTTCAATCTGTTTAAGTTCACATCGTACAAATATACATATTATCTCAATATAAAGAAACAAATACCCAAAGAGGAATCACATTTCGTATTCCATACTCAATATCATCTTTCACAACATACACATTCTCCACATCATGCACCTGCTTCTGCGATTTATTCTTTCCACCTACTTCAAAGGTTATCAATTTTCGACCAACCACTTCTCTATATTTCTCGTTTCAGCACTGAAATTCACACCAATCTTAAAAAGCTTTCGTGAATCCGTTTCAAATGGTCGGGCATAGTGTTTGTCATTTATCTGTTGCAGAGCTTCTTCCGCTGTACCATTCAATTTAAATTCCATGATGTAGATAAATTTATCGGTCTGCAATACCATATCCACACGGCCTTCACTCGTATGATATTCCGCTTTTACATAGAAGCCTACCAATTTACACACGATATATAGTACATTCTGATAATGTAATTCCAATTCGCGTGCTAGTTCATAAGGAATATCCGAAAAGAAACTTTGCAGACGGCGGAAAAAAGATTCGTAATCACCAGCCTCCACTTCACGAACAAATTTCTGAATTTCAAAGGGAGATTCCACTTTATCTACGTTCGCATAATAAGGAAGGAGAAAACGGACAAACCCTTCTTCCACTTCACGATTAGGAAAACCTAAACGATATATTCCAAAACGCTCATCATACCCCTTAATAGTGAGGTACCCGCTCTGATAAATCACCGGAATAGGATTGGTAGATTCAGAATCTATACTGTTCAGTACCTGTTCATCAGTTTCTTCATGAGCCATCCGATGAAGGTCGTAATGGTGTTTCTTCAGCAATTCCACCAAATAAGTGGGAGTACCTGTTTCAAACCAGTAGCTTTTAAACTCATTCCTATCAAAAGCCAAAAGCAGACTGAAGGGATTGTACATTCCTTTGGAATTGTGCGTGAAATGATAACCATCATACATTTCTTTCAACCGGACACATATCTCTTCATACGTCACTCCCTGCACATTGGCAAACTCATGAAGCTCGGCATCCAGATTATCGTATAGTTCCTGTTCGCTCACACCACAAATATCTATATACTTATTCCACATTGAAATGTCATTCAGGTTATTCAAATCACTGAACACACTCACTTTACCGAACTTGGTAACTCCCGTCAACATAGCAAACTTAATACAGCCATCCTGACTTTTCAATGCGCCATAGAAAGCTTTCAATGTACTACGAAAGCTCTTTTGCAAGGCATCATTACCAATGGCCTGCAACATCGGTTTATCATACTCATCTACAAGAATAGCCACACGCTGTCCTTCCTGTCGACAGGCACGCTTAATAATCCCCTCAAAACGCATCGCTAAAGATTTCTCCGAGGGCTCTTCGCCATATATCTTCTCCCATTCCACCAACGCCCCATTCAGTTTATTCTCCAAACTTTCCGGAGTATCGTATTTTTCCGTATTAAGATCAAGATGTAATACAGGATATTTTACCCAATCTTTTTCCAGCTTCTCCATAGCCAGTCCTTCAAAGAGTTCCCGCTTTCCTTGAAAGTAAGCTTCAAGCGTAGAAATAAGCAGACTTTTGCCAAAACGGCGCGGACGACTCAAAAAATAGTAGCTTCCGGTTTTCACCAGTTGATAAACCAATGCTGTTTTATCAATATAAAAATAGCCACCTTTACGAATTTTTTCAAAATTCTGTATACCGATAGGGTAAATCTTGCCACTCATATTTCAATCTGTTTAAGTTCACATCGTACAAATATACATATTATCTCAATATAAAGAAACAAATACCCAAAGAGGAATCACATTTCGCCGCACATTGCCTATATCCGGGATATTGCCAGAAAGTACATAAACCAAATTCGTATTATTCAGATACACCTTGTCCACTTTGCCTAAAAGTCTAATGCCTTCTGTCTCCGCCCGAAGCTGATTAATTATTCCAGCCTTTTCCAGATAACACATCAAATCGGAAACTGTATTTCTATTCATATCAAGCAAGGTCGCCAACTTGGTAAAATTAGGTTTAAACGGAACACTTTTCGCTATGATCTATAAAGCGTATCCATCATTTCTTGTTTTGGGGCTATACAGACAAATATAGAGTAAATTGCCGAGTAAATAACGAAAAGTAAAACAATAACTTGTATTTGTCCTTTCATATTCTTATATTTGTAAGACTGAATACAAAAATGAAAAGCATGATTGACACAACGGCTAAGATAGCTGCAAACGCACAAATAGGAAAAGGAACAATTATTGAAGAATTCACAGTTATCGCTCCTAATGCTAAAATTGGAAACGAATGTAAAATTCATCGTAATATATTTATTGATTCAAACGTAATAATCGGAAACCGAGTCAAGATACAAGACAATGTTATGATTCCTCACGGTGTTACACTGGAGGACGGAGTCTTTGTCGGGCCATCGGTATCTTTCACAAATGACAAATATCCACGTTCCATAAATCCTGACGGAACATTAAAATCATCCGAAGATTGGGACGTCAGCGAGACTGTGGTTAAATATGGCGCTTCTATCGGAGCCAACGCTACAATTTTGTGTGGGGTAACTTTAGGAGAATGGTGCATGGTTGCTGCTGGTGCCGTTGTCACCAAAGACGTCCCGGCATATACCTTGGCGGCTCGAAATCCTGCAAGAATTGTAGGACCTGTAAATTTCTGATCTTTGAACAAACACCTATCAAAACATCCATATTATGGAAAACAATCTAATTCAAGCGGCAGTGGACTATGTTCATAATCTGGACTGGAGTGATATCTTCACAAATATTACTTCAAACAAACTTCTCTTTCTCTTATCTATCGCGATACCAGTAATCATTCCATTGTTCAATATCTACAAAAGAATTGTAAGGATCAGAAAAATTGTAATATTAAGAGTTTTGAACTGGATGTTAGTGTCACAAGTCGATCTGGCACGATATAAGATAAGAGCCATATTTGACATTACCTTGTTTGTTATAACAATAATTATTTTCTTTATAACCGATGGCCAATACAGGTGGTATGCAATGATACCAGTCGGAGGGATAGTAATCACCGAATGCTGCGCCAATTACAAGCATATACTACAACGGATACCGTTCAAACGAATAAAAGAATTTCCCTATCTTAAATATGAACAAGCTGCACTAATTATCCCCAAAGGATTAGTCGGTATATTGTCCACCACATTAAAGGAAGTAAAAGACATCCCTGCCAATCCCAGAATGATGAAGATTCATTTTGCCACTACTGACGAATCATACGAAACCCGCCAGGTGATAACAGATAAATCTATCATTGAAAGAATCATAAAGAACGAGATTGTTGCCTATTATGATAGCCTGACAGAAAAAATCAGGGAAAAAGGATATGACCGGAGTCAATTTTTCTATCTAGAAAATGAAAATGGGCATAAAGAATTTATATGTGATATATTAAAGGATATATATTCTCTGGAAAACGTTTATAATGCCATTATACAAGTCCAGTCAGATATCACCAAAGATGGTTCCATCCGCTTTATTGGTGATAAAGTGGGAATTAGAGGCTATAAACTGGAAAAAGGCGAACTTTTATTAGATATATACGAAACGGATCATTTTACATTTAAAGTTTTCAAAAAAATATTCAAGGACCGCAGATTCAAGAGAATCTTTCAAGAAATTATATGCAGGACCAACAAAGCAAATGATAACATAAAACTTTTGTTGGTAGAATCGCTAGCCTTCTTGTTTTCTTCTTTCGGGATTGATATAATTATCGGAGGCAGAGATGCCAGCGGAGCTAAAAAAATGTTGGTAGCAGCAAGAAGCGGAAATATAGAGAGCGACAACAGGTCCACTTTGCACGTCCCTGTCAATGAATCCTTTTCCCGGACAGACTTGGTTGAACACGACCAATATTATAGCCCTTATCATTGCGTACTTCGCGGCATTAAGGAAGAGTTAGGAATTCCGGAAGAAATCTGCAAAAAAACATCTGTATCGTTCCATGACTTTGCCATTGTATCCGATGAAGGAGAGATTGGCTTAGGATGTTACGTCGACTTCTCTTTTGTCATGCCGCTGGAAGAAGCGAGATTATATCCGGGACAGGACAAGTATCTTGAACTTGCTGATATCCTGATAGTACCTTATCCGCCTTTCAAATGGTCTCCATTCGCTTATGAAGATTATTTTTATAAAACAACAGGCAACGAAAAATTCTGTATGCAGTGGCAAAGTTTTACGACACTGTTATATCAACGAGCTATTTTAAGAAACGCCGAGGCGTCTATCCCCATAGTATGGTTAGTAGACTCTATTATTATACTGACTTTGCTTTTCTTATTGACAAATTATACCCAGATTGATTTAACGAGTACGATCATTTCTTTAATATTAGGAGGATTGGCACTCTTTATAATGAAACGACTTAACAATAAATCTGTGCACAAACTTACTTACGGAGAATTCCTGAAACCTTTCGTTCCTCAATGGAATGGGGATGTAAGAGTTTTACAGTCAACGATGCACTCTCAAATCGTCAAAGGATCAAGAAAGGAAACAAATCCCATAGCTGATGGCATCATGTTCGGGCTAAACAGTCCCTCCGGACAGAAACTGAAATTGTCCGACATTCATTTGCTTACTCCCCCATTCTGTACCGTCCGACGTGAATTCGTTAATTTTACAGAATATCCTATCAGCTTTTACTATGTCGCAGAAAAAAATGGAGATATCGGGAACTGCCTGTCTTTTATCAAAATACCATATGCTCTATCCAGCGACGACCTATCTTTGTTATTAACTGTTAAAACAGAGAAAGGACATATTGTCTCCTACAATTTTACTAAACCCATCCATTCCGATATTATACTGGATTTTACTAAAACACTAGATGAAAAACAGGTTAATACATTTAGTAAATATTATAGAATGAACAAAGATTTACTCAAAAATGTACAAATCGCTTCCTTAGATGAGAACTTTCAAAAAAGATGGTTTCCTTTGGATTTGTTTAATGCCGGCAACGACTACTTCTGGTCTGTCATCGACATGGAAGATGAACTGGAAAAACACGACAGTTATGATTTTGACTTTAAAATTAGCAAGAAGACCCAACCACGTGATTTGTATATGAAAGTGATCGCAAAGAACATGAATAGAAGCTGTTTTTCAATCAAACTTAATGGCAATTTGAAGAATATGGAAGCTTTCTTGTGCGCTTTCACCTCCAGAAATGACAATAGAAGGAAAATGAGTGATTTGGATATTTATATAATGCAGCTGTTCCTTATCAGAATTGGAATAGTATATGCAAAAAAGAAATAGGAGCGATTATTTAACACTGAACATTTATATATAAGCAGAAAAAAAATTCCAAATCCAATGAGAGTTTCTTTCCACTGCGCTGATAGAAATCCATTGTCAGATCAATCAGTTTATGCTCTGCAAAATACAAGTCATCAGCTATCACAAACAAAGTGTTGTATGACCTATTAAGCATATCCATCATTTTATATTTTGACATATTCAATAAGTTCGCATCCATATCCTCCGTTTGCCAGCTTGACTTTTATCCCCAAACAAAGCTCCTTAGTAATACTTTCATTAACAGAAAAGTGGTCTTGTTGTCATGAATCTTGGCTCTTGTCATCATCACTGCAATAAGGAAGCCGTTCTTATCCACAACAATATGACGTTAATGTCTTTTACTTTCTTATTGACGAACTCTATTCAGAGACTGGTTATTACTTCATTTAACACTTTGAGTATCTATTATACCAACATTGGGATCCATGTTTTGATCCCGTTCTATTCGTACATGACCACGTAACTTTTCAAAAGTAAACTAGAACCATCCAGAGAAGCCTATTTTCTATAAAAGGAATAAACTGATTCCTATTTAGGGAAGTCCTTTGGCAACAAATGCTACTGACAATCTGTTTTCACTATACAAAAATCACATTCTATATTATGCACAAATCATATTTTCGATTATTAGTTTAGTTACTTCAAATAAAGTATTTATTGTACAACAACAAAAAACTTCTTAATTTTTTATTTCAACCATTTTTAACAGGCTCTTAACAAAAAAAACAATAGCTTTGCAAAGCATAATCAGAATATCAATATACACCATTATTGCTAACAGAAACAAAAAAAATGAGAAGAAAGTTGATTCGAAAATATCAGGCATTTAATCAGGACTTCCAAAGGTCTAAAGAGCTATTTCTTAAATGGTTTATTCCCGAAATTAAAAAAAGATTTTTTGGAGTAAAGCAAATAAACTATAAAGACATTCCTATCATTATTAACAATTACAACCGTTTGGAAATGCTAACAAAGTTAATCCATGGTTTAGAAAATAAAGGATACCACAATCTATATATCATCGATAACCAATCAACATATCCCCCACTATTAGAATACTATACAAAAATACCATACCCTGTATATATGCTAAATAAAAATGTCGGGCATCTGGCATTATGGAAAACTGGCATATTCAAGCAGTTCAAAGATTCTTATTATGCATACACCGATTCGGATCTGGAAATCCTTCCTGATTGTCCTGACGATTTTATTGAGAAATTCATTTTATTACTACAAAAATATCCAAAAGCGTTAAAGGTTGGATTTTCAATATGCATAAACGATTTACCTGACCATTATAAATTAAAAGAGAAAGTTATAGAATGGGAAAGCATTTTCTGGAAAGAAGAGATAGAACCTAATATTTTCAAAGCATTAATAGATACGACCTTTGCCGTATATAAGCCCTATTTTGTCGGAGAACCTATCGACCCTGATTGTTTCTGTATTCGAACCGGCTTTCCTTATTCCGTGAGACACTTACCTTGGTATATTAACAACGACAACATGTCCAAAGAGGAGCTATATTATTTGGGACATATTAAAACATTGACTCACTGGTCCAAACAAAATAAAGTTAAAACAGATTAGACCTACGATATATTGCGTATCTTTAGTACCATGAATTGTAACAAGCATAAAGATAAGCCCAAAAGTTTCCGTGCATTGTCTGAAATATATTATTCTGTGTCTGGACCTTGAGACTATAATTATCAAAAACGATTGTTGGTTAAAAGCCAAATCTTTCGTTGATAATATATTCACAATGTTGTGCTACTCTACCTAATCTAAGAACCTAAAAAAGAAAAATTCTATAGTTTATTTTGCAATCAGCAACATGCCAGTACAGTTTTCCATCACAAAAGTCTGCAAATACAATATTTAAACAAACTTAGTGTGTATATTTGCAAAACTTAATTGATAGCAATAAAAATGAAGAAATTAGCAATTATCATACCAGCTTATAAACCACGTTTTTTGCGAGAAACACTTGATTCCATCGCTAAACAAAACAACCACGACTTTACCGTATACATAGGTGATGATGCAAGTCCCTACCAATTAGATACCATAGTAGATCACTACAAAAACAAATTTGACATCATATATCATCGTTTTGAACAAAATATGGGTAAGAAAGACCTACCCGGCCATTGGGAACGATGTATATTATTGTCAGAAGAAGAATTTATATGGCTTTTTTCAGATGATGACTTAATGCCCTTTGACGGAGTAGCACGTGTAATTCAAGCCTTACAAAAACATTCTGGTGGAAAATATATATTCCGTTTCCCTTTAGAAGTAGTTGACGAGTATGGTAAACTTAAGTATAAAAACCCTCCTTTTAATACCGATTTAACTTCTGGATATGAATTCTTATTAGATAAATTATCTGGAAGAATTAGTTCTGCTGCCTGTGAGTATGTATTTAGCCGAACAGTATGGGAACAAACAGGAGGATTTATAAAATTCCCTCTGGCTTGGTGCACCGATGATGCAACATGGGCTAAATTTGCAGAATTTACAGGAGGAATAATTTCTTTACCTGGCAATCCCGTCAGTTGGAGAAATGCCGAAGGAGAAAATATATCAAACTCCACTCATTTCAATAAAGAGAAGATTAGTGCAACAATACTTTTCATTGAATGGGTCGGCATAAACTATCATTCTCATCTTAACGAAAAGAAATTCAAAAAAGCGATCAAATGTTATATATATAAATTCTTACAGCATTCATTGAAGAATAATTTTAGTATACATGACCTTTTACATTTATGCAATGCTCTAAGAAAACTCACGCCAAATGTTTCTTTGCAAGTTTTAATTCATCATATTTGGAAAAAAATAATATCAAAAAAATGAAAATACTATTTATCATTCCGTATATACCATTCCCCCTGAATTCTGGAGGAAATCAAGCTTTCTTCAATATGGTAGATTACCTCCGCCATAAAATGGATGTATCTATTTTGCTACAAGTGCAATACGCTTCAGAAGCATACGACATAAGCAAATTAAAAGAAATATGGGATAACGTAACTTTTTTTGTATTTACAAAAAAAGATGATAAGCAACCTAAAGTACACCATCCATTCTACTACAAATGGCTCATCAAGACAAAACAATCTATAGAGCGAAAAATAAGACGACAAATTATTCCTGAAAACATTGTTTTTACGCCCGATTTTATACGTCAAGAATCTACACTATCAACTTCTATATTCAAAGAATTAGATGTAGATTATATAAAGTATGTCACAGAAGTTGCTACATACGGCTTTGACATCATTCAAGTTGAGTTTTATAAATTAATCTCCTTAGGATACTTACTTCCCTCCAATACACAAACAATTTTTGTACATCATGAAATTAGATATATTCGAAATGAAAATGAAATGCAACTGTTTCCAAGAATCACTAAGAGCGACCAATTAATATATCATATCGCAAAAGACTTTGAACGGTTTGCCTTACAACATTACAAGCACATAATTACTTTAACCGAGATTGACCGACAAATTCTAACTAAGTTTTTAGGGCAAAATAATCGCATTTACACTTCTCCTGCAGTAATACAAACAGATATGGATACACCGCCTCAATTCATACCTTGTACAAGCAACAGATTGACATTTGTAGGAAGTGAAACCCATTATCCAAATCTAGATGCTCTCATTTGGTTCTGCAAGGAAATTGCACCATACTTACGTAAACAAAATTTCACTTTCACTTTACAGGTAATAGGTAAATGGAAAACGCACATAAGAGAGCTTCAACATAGTTGTCCAGAAATGGAAACAGTTGGGTATATAAAAGACTTACCATCCTTTCTTAAAGGAAGTATTGCGCTTGTCCCCATTCGTATAGGTAGTGGGATGAGAATGAAAATTTTAGAAGCTGTTTCGGCCGATATTCCATTTATAACCACGACAAAAGGAGTTGAAGGAATTAACCTTCTCGATAAAGAAGAATATTTAAAAGCTGATAGTGCTACAGATTTTGCAGATGCTATTATTACTCTCTCTCAAAATACTGAATTACAAGAGAAACTAGTAAGGCAAGCTAAAAGTAAAATGAAAGATATATACAATCCTTCAAACATGCTCGAACAAAGATTCAACATCTACAAACAGATATTAAACGAGCCTAACAAATAAATCAATCGCTAATTTCACTATATCAACTTTTATTAAATGAAGCCACTTATCTCTATTATCATTCCGGTCTATAACGTAGCACCTTTTATAAAAAGTTGCTTGCACTCGGTTCTCAATCAAACATATAAAAATATAGAAATTATTATTATCAACGACAAAACAACAGATGAAAGCATATCTATTATAAAAGATGTACTACAAAAAGAAGCACCATCAGTTCCAATCAAGATAATAGAACATGCCGAGAATAAAGGTTTATCTTCCGCACGTAATACAGGAATTAAAAACAGCAGGGGAGAGTATCTATATTTCTTGGACAGTGACGATGAAATTTCCACGGACTGTATTGAAACTTTATCTAACAGAGCCAAGATATCATGTGCTGATATAGTAATTGGAGATTATATAGTACAAGGTTCTTCAGACTTTTTTCCTCCTCTTGAACTTGGGACATCTATCATTAAAGGGAACTCAAAAATAATTCAAGCATATATGCAAGAAAAGTTTTATGTGATGGCATGGAACAAATTAGTTAGAAAAGAGTTTATTGTCAAAAACAATCTATACTTCAAAAATAATTTAATACACGAAGACTGTCTCTGGAGTTTTCAATGCGCATGTAAAGCAGAAATAATAGACATAATAAAACATACAACCTATATTTACAAAATTCAAAAAAAATCAATAACATCTACCCTCACATTTGAAAAAGACTTTCAAATGTACAAAATCATATTAACAGAAATCACGAATTACGCCAACGGTCTCCATCTTTTAAACAATAAAGATGTATTTTCTTTTATCGAAGAAGAAAAACTTCGCTTATTACGTAAGTGTATATATGCAGAACACACTGATTATATACCCACACTATACACGCTAATTCGTTTATTACCTCATGCAAAACATTACAAAATTCTTTATTGGGAGCTTTTTAACGTACGGAATTTAATTCGTGATGCACATTATTTCTTTTCTCCCCGCCTCGCAGAGAGTTACTATAAAAGTGTACCAGAGATGCAAAACAAATACTCTCCCAAAAAACGTAAGGCTATAGGATTCTATAAACACTTTATAAAATTACTAATATGCGATATCCGAAACAAATAACACAAAAAATATAAATCATTTGCTATCATAACAAAGCGACCATACTCTTCAATTATTTCAATAGAGATGACAAGCTAGCACAATAATTATCTATAGAAAACTGCTGTGCCTTTTTCAAAGACATTTTCTTTAACGAATTGAGCAACTCTCGATCATTTGCTAAGATCATAATATTCTTTATAAAATCATCGGGAGAAGAACAGAAACATGCGTTGGTCTCATCGCAATAGTCACGTATAGATCCAACATCACTAACCACCATCGCCAATCCAGTTGCCATTGAAGTACAAATTACATTACTTCCAATAGTATCCTTCATTACATTTAAAGAAATATCAGAATCATTCATATAATGCTTTAATTCCACCTCAGGAACATATCCCACCAATGTTGCATTCTTAAAACCTGAAAACAAATAATCAATTTTCTCCCGCCCTTTGCATATATAAAAACGAATTTGCGGAAGTTTTGAAACAATATAAGCGATCTGCTCAAAGTCACGTGCCAAGGCACCCATTACTATTACCTTAACATCATCATCTCTGTTATAAAGATTTGCAGAAGGAGTATAGTAATTATTATCGACATAGTGAAAAGAAGTATAAACATTCTCTATTCCTAAATTATTAAGATAGCATGTCAAACTACTTCCTAATGTTACAATTTCTGTAACAAATCGTGAACTCTTCCTTATTTGTGCTTTCGAATATTGCCCTTCCAATTTCTCCGGAACAAGATGCACCATAGCATATATAGGTGCTTTAGGACATATAAAGCGTATTATTTTTGCAAACAATATTTGATACGAATCTCTATGTAAATATTCAGTAAGAATAAATTTATCTCCTGATTTATATGTCATTGCTAATTTAAGTGCCGTAAAAAACACAGAAATTTGTTTCCCCCTTTTTCCCTTATCCAAAAAACGCCTACCCATATTAAAAGTATACATTTTATACAATTCAGGATTGCTTTTTTGAATATATTCATAAAGATACCTCATTCCTGTATGATTGCCAGATGTTGAAGCCCAATCATAACAAATAACATATATCATAATTATCAAAATTTAAATTAAATAACAATAGTCTTAAACAATAGAGGAATTGCCGAATTTACACCAGTCTCATTATTTAGACAAACATAATATTTTGAACAAAGGTAATGAAAATAATTCAAAGTTTTATTCTAATGAAACTATTCTTTTCTATATAGAGCAAGCTCGGGATAAGAAATCAATAAAAAACAAAATAACTTTCACCATTACAAATATTAAAGTAATTCTGGAAGATTTTTATAACCACTTTATTAGCAAGCAGTTCTGAGGATAA
>ERZ860508.1537-NODE-1537-length-12165-cov-3.555904_pt1 | contig 12165 bp, 12 predicted proteins | sample MGYA00509976_ERZ860508 | MGnify/ENA primary metagenome ERZ860508 (study PRJEB30046, sample SAMN00715242) | human gut metagenome | study: EMG produced TPA metagenomics assembly of the A metagenome-wide association study of gut microbiota in type 2...
TGGGGAGAAAATTTTGACTCTACGATGATATGGGGGCCTGTACACGGGGCGAAAGCTTATATAGGAATTCGTTTTAACTGGGCTCGAAATTAGAGAAATCAATATGTTTAATAAAAAAGAAAATTAAGTTAATATTCACTAAATTACAAGTATACTTTAAGATGTAAATAATTTAATATTTATATCTTATTTTTTTATGTTAAATTATTTACCAAGAGTTTAAGTGAGAACGGCAAATTACAGAGGTCATAGAATCTAACAAATTGACAGTTCAGCTTTTATTTCTATTATTAATTTAGTTTAAGATAGTGAGGTCGTAGAATCTATATAACAAGCTTGATGAAATAATGGTGGAAACAAGAGACTTAAATTCAGAAAGGAGTAAATAATGAAATCAGTATTAAGTGTTGATGTAGCTAAAGGAAAAAGTATGATAATGTTATCTACTGAATATGGAGAAGTATTGATTGAACCTAAAGAGATAAAACATAATTTTCGTGATTTTAATGAATTAAAAGATAAAATTGAAAGTTTTAATTTAGAAGATTTAACTATTTTCATGGAATCAACAGGAATATATCATTTGCCAGTAGAAAGATATTTTAAAGAAAATAATTTTAATACATTAGTAATTAATTTATATTTTTCGGAAATTATTTTTGCACTATTTCCATTAATTATTTATGGAATTTGTACATATGCTGGAATAATATATTATTTATATTTAATTATAATTTTATTAATTTTGGCTGGAATAAGTATTAATGCTATTTTACAAAATGGAGGAATAATAGAAAATACACAAAAAACAAGTGAATTAACACAAATAGCTGCAATAAAAGAAGCGGTAAATATGAAATTAATGGAATTACAAGAAAGTGGAAGTAAAATTACAACTGAAGAATTAGAAAATATAGTAAAAAATTCGAATGCAGAAGTAGTAAAAAATGAAGTAGGAAATATAACTGATATAAAAATCGGAAAAAAACTAATTAAAATAGAAGAAATAATTCCAAATTTAGATATCGAAAAAACAAATGAAAGTTTAATAGGAATAGTAAAAAATGCTACTAAAAGTGAAATAAGAAATATTTCTGTAAAAAGTGAAAAATATTCAGCTAATATATTAGTGTATAAAGGTGATTTAATATTAGATGGAATTAAACAAGTAGATGGAGCAGAATTAAAACAAAATAAATATGAATTTGGCAATAAAGAAACAGATATAGGAACTGAGAGTGAAGATGCTAAAAATATGGTAATTTTAAAAATAGATGGTGATTTAACTGTGAACTCAGGAATTACTTTGACAGCATGTAAAAGTGATAATGGATATGGCGGACCCAAAGGAATGATGATTTATTGTACAGGAACATTAACAAATAATGGTACAATAAGTATGACAGCAAGAGGAGCTAAAGCTAGTGGACAAAATGTATATTTATGGCAAAATCTAAATGGAGAATATGAGTATATTCCGGCGGTTCGGAGCAAGTAAAACTCAAAATACAGTAGCTAGTAATAAAAAATATGATTTTAGTTATAATTATAATGGATCAAGCGGATATCATAAATATGGAATTACTGGAAATAATGGAATAGGAAGACAAACTGGAAGCGGTGGAGCTGGTTCTGCGACAGTACATTATACAAGTTATGAAGCTATTGCTGGTGCTGGGAGTGAAGGAACTAGTTATGCAGGAGGAAGCCGGAGGCGGTGGAGCTGTAACTAGGACAAATGAAGTAAACGGAGAAAATGGAATTGCAGGGGGAAAAGGAGGAAACGGAAGTGCTTATGCTAGTTCTGGTGGTTTAACATGGTATGCTAGTGGTGGTGTAGGAATTAAAGATGGGAATATTCAAAGTGCTTCATCTTCAGGAGTTAAAAATCAAATAATTACAATAGATGAATCTAATATTGAAAGTTGTGGATCTGGTGGATTACTAATAATGTATGCAAATAATATAGTTAATAATTCAAAAATAGCATCAAATGGTTCTATAGGAGTGAATAAAACAGCAGTGGATTCTCCAGGAGGAAGCTCAGGAGGAGGTTCTATAAACATATTTTATGGGAACAAATGTGAAAATAATGGAGAGATAACTGCAGAAGGAGGAGAAGCTGTTCAAACCAACATAAAAAGTGCAAAAAGAAAAGGCGGAAAAGGTGGAGATGGAACAGTTACCATTGGAAGAATTCTTGAAGGAACATTTGTAAAAGAATAAAAAGAAAAAATGGGAGGATGGTATGAAGAAAAATGTTATAACATTAGTAAAATTAGTAAGTGTAATTTGTATCATATTAATAATAGTGATAATAATTAATGCAATAATAAATACAGGATTATCTAGAGATATATCAAAACAATCTGAAAAAATTAGTGAAACAGAAGAAATATCAAAAGTAGCAACAGTATATCCTGTATCAGTAGGAAACGGAGAAACAGTACCAGTACCAAAAGGATTTTATTATGTTGGTGGAAGTATAAATACAGGAGTAATAATATCAGACAATGAAGCAGATAAATATGATGGAAAAATAGATAAAACAACACATGAATACGCAACAAAATTAAAAGGAAATCAATTCGTATGGATACCATGTACAAAAGATGAATATAAAAAAATAAATTTCGGAATGCAAAATATGGCATCATGGGATATGGAAACAAATACCGCAGAAGAAGAACAAATCTCAAAATATGGTGGATTTTATGTAGGAAGATATGAAGCCGGAGTATCAACATTAGATGAAGAAACAAACACATTTAAAGACAGTGTAACATTCACGAACAATAAATCATTATTTAGTGCAGTAGGAATACAATCAGGAATAAATGGATGGGGATGGCAAAACTATGATTATATAGCAAGAGGAAAAACAGTACCAGATTCAAATTACCCAAATAAAGCAACAGGAAAAAGGCCAGCCAATGGTCATATTCCGTAATATAATCACGAAATGACACAGCGCCGAAATAGCCTATAACCGGCATCAAAAACTGAAAGGCTCCAAACCAGCTGCCGAAGCGTAATGCTCCGCGCAACCTGTTATCCGGTGTCAGCACCATACTGCCGCAAACGGAAACGGCAAAGGCATCCATCGCCAGGCCAACCGCCAACAGCAACAGCTCTACTAAACTCATATTTTCTTTCCCTCACTCACTGTAAACAAATCTATTCTTTATTTTCCTTATGCAGCAGCTGCAGCAAGCGTTCATGATCCTTGCTTATCTTAATTACACGGAACACGCTCGTCATAAGCATCATTCCCAAGGCAATAGCACTGGCATCCATGCCGGTGGTTATGAGAATGTTCATGCCCGTGTCGTAATTATTTTCTATAACCGCCGCCATACCGCGATACATGCCTAGTCCCGGCACAATCGGGATAATACCGGGAATAACAAAAATCGTTACCGGCTGCTTAAAGATACGCGCCGCCAGCTCGCTCAAAAGCGAAAGCGCAACCGTGGCAAAAAACATGGCATAAAAAGAATCATACGCTAAATCCTTGCGGATATAGCAATAAACTACCCAGCCTACCGCACCGATAACACCGCTGATAGGCAAACTTTTGCGCGGTGCCTGAAACAGAATACCGAAGGCAGCAGTAGCGATAAACGCAAAGCCAAAGGCTGTAAAATAATTTATGCCCACAGCTTCCACCCCCAGTGATACCATACAAGCAGGCTGAATGCCAGGCCAATCGCAATGGATGTAGCAAAGAGCATCGCCTCGGCAATACGCGAATTGCCGGAAATCAAATCGCCGGCCATATAATCGCGCAAACCGTTGGTAAAGGCTACACCCGGCAGGAACGGCATCAGCGCACCTACGATGATATTAGTACGCGTGCATTCGCCGTCCATCTCACAGCAAAAAATAGCCAAAGCACCGATTGCCGCACCGGAAAGCGCATTTTCCCAAAAGGCACTGGGGCGATAACCGCCCAGCTGCTTTAACAGCACCATGGAAAGGCCGCCGGTAATAAAGGCCGCGATAAAGTCATGGCTGTTGCCGCCAAGCATTGCCGCAAAGGCTGCCGAGCTGATTGCCGAAGCCATGCAGACACGCCATTTGCCATAGGGCGGTGCCTTGTGACGCAGCTCTTCCAGATATGCCAGCGTTTTTTCATAATTCAGCGGCCAGCGTTTCAGATTATAGGAAAAATCGTTCACCGCACTGATAACGCTCAAATTGGTGCTGCGATAACGGATACGGCTGATAATCGTAGCACCCTCGCTTTCCTCATCGCCTAAAATAATAACCGTCGGCGTAACAAAAACATGAATATCGTGATAGCCGTGCGTATGACAGAAGCGGGAAATAGTATCCTCTACTCGGGAGGTTTCAGCACCGTTTTTCAAAAGTGCCTTGCCCATGCCAAGAGCAATATGCAGTGTCTGCTCACGGCTTAAAGGAGCAGCTTCCAGTCCCATTATGCCTCACCGCCTAACAGCTGCGCCACTGCCGCACGGAAGCGGTTGGCACCGCCCATAGAAGGATGCGGCACAGACATACATTCAACGCCGTAACGTGACAGCGTTGTCGCCGCCTTCTGACCGATGGCAACAATTTTCATCTCCGGACGCAGCTCCAGCAGCATCCGCGCGTACTCAATGCCTGCATCAAGCTCGCTCGGTGAGGGCGTACGGTTAGTCAGCAGATTACCTGCTTTATACGGATGAAACGGAAAAATATTCCAAAGAATAACATCAAAGGACGCAAGGCCATGGCTGTTCAGCGCGTTCCAGACAACAGTATCCGTAGGCTCGTTAAAGCCCTTCAGGCGCTGCGTATTGTTCAGCATTGCGCTGCTTTCATCACTCGTGCGGCGGTAATCCCATTCGCCCAGCACGCTTTTCGGCTCTACATCGGGATGATGGCCCAGCAGAATACGCTCCGAAGTAATAGCAATGCCGCTGAAATGACCGCCCTGATAGCCCAAGGCCTCGGCAATAAACAAATAATGTGCATCCGGACGCAGCTCCAGATAACGGCGCAGATTGGCACTGCGGATAATGGGAGCCTGCGGGCCTATATCACAGCTTGTATCAAAATCACGCCAGGGATTAAAAACCTGCTCGCTGTGATAGCTTTGTAATTTATCAAGAAAAGTATTAATCTCCATAATTCCCTCCGAGATATATTATAACTCATACAGGCAGGCAGGAGCAACTACAAGAAAAAGGCAGTGCACCTAGCTGCACGTAAAAAAAGACCTGCAGCCTTACTTTCGTAAAGCCGCAGATCTTTAGTCTTTAATTTTTACTCAACATTAAGCGTTCTGCTTAGCCGCCAGCTTCTCCACCATAGCCTCAAGTCTTGCAATCTTTTCATTTTGCTCAGCCACAGTCTCACTCAACGCTGCAATCTGCTCATTCTGAGCCACTACGGTCTTCACCAAAGCAGCCTTCGTGGTCGGCATTTGGCTCGGACGGTCGAGCGCAAAGCTTACGCCTGCGTTCACCATATTCTCGCCGTTGCCCATGTTGCCAGCAATACTGAACATAACCTGCTCGTTCGGACGATAGAACGCACCGATTGCAGCAGCGTTCGCACCACGATAGTTGCCCACACCTGCTGCGAAGGTCAGCTTGTTGTCCGGGTCAAAGTCCATCGGATGCAAAGCTGCCAGAGCTGCCGCACCAGCGCCAACCTTGTTCACCTTCGTGTCCAGCTTGCTCACTGCGCCGCCAAGGGTGTCCACTCTGCCGCCCAGCTCGTCTACGCGGCCGTTGACGGTCTTAATATCATCCGCGTTCTTATCTGCCTTTTTGTTAACCTCGTTGACTGCACCAACTAAATTACCTTTCTCGGCGGTATCCAATTTAGCCAAGTCGCCAATTTTATTATCTACATTGGTAATTTTATTGTTGGCTGTGATAATATCATCTGCGTTTGCCTTCATCTGCTTATCCAAAGCAGAAATATTAGCATTTACAGTATCATCTTTCTTTACATAGTTTTCAGATGTAATATCGCCTAACTTAGCATCAACAACCTCGCCTGCTTTATTTCCTGCAAGATCCTTAATCACGTTCTTGCCTGCGTCGGTAATGTTAGACAGGTCTTTATCAGCCTTAGTGTTGATAGCATCTGCGTTTGCCTTCACTTGCTCATCAAGCTTAGAGATGTTAGCATTTACGGTATTAGTTTTGTTTACATAGTTTTCAGATGTAATATCTCCCAGCTTAGTATCAACAATTTCGCCTGCTTTATTTCCTGCAAGATCCTTAATTACATTCTTGCCTGCGTCGGTAATGTTAGACAGGTCTTTATCAGCCTTAGTGTTGATGGCATCAGCATTTGCCTTCAGCTTGTTATCCAAAGCAGAAAGGTTGCCTGCTACGGTATTGCCTGCACTAATGTAGTTGCCATCAGTCATCGTGCCAATTTTGTTGTCAACCTTGTTCAACTGGGTATCCAGTGCAGAGATGTTGGCGTTTACGGTATTACCCGCATTTACATAGTGCGTAGAGGTAATTGCACCCAGCTTTACATCAACAATTTCGCCTGCTTTATTTCCTGCAAGGTTAATGATTACGTCCTTGCCTGCAGTGGAAATGTTGCTCAGGTCTAAGTTTGCTTTGTTTGTGATAGCAGTTGCGTTAGCATTCACCTGATTGTCTAATTCAACAAGATTAGCAGATACATTATTCGCTTTCTTGATGTAATTGCCGTCTGCACTCAGGCTGCCAATTTTGTTATCTACATCAGTAATTTTAGTGTTAGCTGCGATAATATCATCTGCGTTTGCCTTCACCTGCTCATCAAGCTTAGAGATGTTAGCATTTACGGTATTAGTTTTGTTTACATAGTTTTCAGATGTAATATCTCCCAGCTTAGTATCAACAATTTCGCCTGCTTTATTTCCTGCAAGATTCTTAATTACATTCTCGCCTGCTGCGTTAATGTTGGACAGGTCTAAGTTTGCTTTGTTTGTGATAGCAGTTGCGTTGGTGTTTACCTGCTTATCCAGTTCCACAAGGTTAGCAGATACATTATTCGCTTTCTTGATGTACGTGCCATCGGTGCTAAGGCTGCCGATTTTATTATCTACATTGGTAATTTTAGTGTTGGCTTCGATAATATCATCTGCGTTTGCCTTCACCTGCTTATCCAGGACAGAAATATTTGCATTTACTTTACCACTTGCACTTACGTAGTTCGTAGAAGTAATTGCACCCAGCTTATCTGCCACAACCTCGCCTGCTTTGATGGATGCCAAATCCTTAATTTTGGTCTCGCCTGCAGTGGAAATGTTGCCCAGGTCTAAATCTGCTTTACCAGCGATTGCAGTGTTAGCTGCATCCACGCTACCCTTTACCTCATTTATTGCTCCTACCAGATTTCCTTTCTCAGTAGTAGTTAAGTTTGTCAGCGTACCAATATTAGCTTTATTCGTATTTGCTAAACCCAATGCAGTATCTGCGGTACCCTTTACCTCATTTACCGCTCCCACCAGATTAGTTTTCTCGTTAGTAGTTAAGCTGCTCAGCGTACCAATCGCAGTTTCATTTTTAAACACCTGCTCATCAATTGCACTAAGATTTTGTGCTACTTTATTAGCTTTCTTAATGTAATTGCCGTCTGTGTTCAGGCTGCCGATTTTATTATCTACTGCAGTGATTGCACCTTCGTTTGTCTTTACCTTGTTATCTAAAACCGAAAGGTTTTGAGATACATTATTAGCTTTCTTAATGTAATTGCCGTCTGCGCTCAGGCTGCCGATTTTGTTATCTACAGCAGTAATTGAATTCGTATTTCTCGTTATCTTCTTATTCAAACTAGAAGCATCAACATTAATTGTCGGGCCTTGAGTTCCATCATTTTTTGTTAGTTTTGTGCTTCCATTACCATCATCATCAATTTTAATCGTAGACCAGGTGTCTCTTAAGATTTGACCATATGTCACAGCATCATTTTTACTTGTTCCATATGCAACATTTATAATTTGTCTGTATTGCGGACCATAATATTCGCTTCCTCCCAATCCTACAGAAACACTATTATCTCGGTTTGCCACAGATCCTGTACCAATAGCAACAGAATTTTCCTTGGTTACCGAAGAATTTGAGCCAAGTGCAAATGAACCTTTAGCCTCTGCAGAAGATCTATGTCCAATCGCAATTGATGTTTCACCAGCCGCCTTAGCCTGATACCCTAATGCAACTGATTGCTGACCAGTAGCGCTAGAACTATATGCGATAGCTAAACTATCTCGACCTTCCGCCTTAGCATCTTGACCTATTGCAACGCTATCTCTACCTGATCCTTTAGCTCTTAATCCAATTGCAACAGCACCATAGGTTGTCTCAGATAGATCTCCTATTGATACACCGCCGTAGAACGCATAAGCACTACTACCAAATGCGATACTATATTCGCCCTCAGCCTTGGCTTTATAACCAATGGCAATAGTCTCAGATCCAATACCTGTTGCGTTATTACCTATAACAACAATATTCGTTCCATCATCTTTTTGAAGTTCATTCCTACTTGCCGTTGCCCCTTCACCGCAAATGATATTTTTCTTATCATCAATAGTAACATTTTCTGCAAATGCATTCTGCGTCCCTGCCAAGGTAAAACCACACACCGCCATAACAGCCAAAGCAATACGTGCCTTTTTCGCTGCACTCATAAAAATTTTCTTTTTCATACTTTCTCTCCTTCCAGCCCTTGATTTGGGCTACAATAAAAAAATTCTCCACACCGCAAGCCGCCAAGGACCTGCTCCTTGATCCTTAAATATCCAAAAATCACTCATACAACAGGCAAAAATCTCTTGCAGAGTAAATAAATGCTCAAAAGCACTCCAAGCTTAATTTTTAATAAAACGTTGTAAATTTGGGGGCCTGCCGTCCTTAGTAGAAAATTATAGCATAAATGTACCCCCCCGCAAGACTTCGCAGGAGGGTTTTTGAAAATTTTTCATGTACTTGATTCTATTTAACAATTTCTATCCTTTTCTACAAGCAACGGCAGCCACCTGCGGCAGTCTACTCTCTGACCTTCATGTCCTTTTGCAGCTCTTCCCAAAAGCTTTGCATATCCTCGTCAAGCGCCCGCACTATCCTGCTCAGCTGATAAACAGAAATATCAACCTCGCCCTTTTCCAGCGTGCGCAACGTCCTCTGGGGAATGTCCGCCCTTGCTGCCAAAGCATACTGCCTGATATGCTTATCCCGACGAGTCGATACAATGTACTCGCCGATAAGCTGTGCCATCAACGTTCTTTCTTCATCCATGCTAACGCCTCCTGCAAGCTTGCTGCATATAGCGTATTACAAAAATGAGCGTCCTCGTCCGGAGCGGCAGAATCCTGCCTTTATTTTAAAATTCCTAATTTTCTGTGCTATAATAACCCCATCAAGCTTGATGTAGTACAGTACAGAATTCTGTCATACGCGGCATTGCGACCGCCACAGAAAGGACCTGGAAAAAATAACCAAACAAAAATGTGAAATGCAAGAAGACACTGAGCAGGAGCTTTCCTGCTTGCCCGACGGTACAGAGCAGACAATCTGCTGCCTGCCGGCAGGCACCGCGCAGCATGCCTGCCGGAACAAAAAGTACACCTTCACTCTCACAGAACTTAGGGAGCTTGTTACCAGCGCCCAACATGACAACCGCCAGGCGATTGAACAATTATGTACATCCTTTAAACCCTTAATCTACAAAGAAGCCTATCGCTGCGGAATTCGTGGAGCCTTAGGCGAAGACTCTGTTAATACTGCTTGGTTAATCTTTTTAGAGCAAATCAAAAAGTATGATGGTCACGATTATGGGCATCTGCCAGGACTTTTGCAGTACCATATCCATTTTGGACTTATGCAGAAGATTACTCGCAGTAAGTCTGTCAAGGAAAGTGTTTTTCTTGACGATGAGGAGGACGATAACTGTTTTCAGCTTGCTGACGAGAAGAATGATATTGACCAGATGGTTAATAATCAGCTTCTGGCTAACGCGATGAAACAACTTACTGATGCACAAAGAAATATCATTCAAGATGTTTTCTTGAAAGATCAGTCTATGCAATCCTGTAGTAAAAAATATGGGATAACTAAGCAAACCTGCTTTGTTCACAAAGAGCGTGCTCTTGAAAAATTAAAACAAGCTCTCACAGCTTAACCCTTGGCGTTCTGCCCTACTTTTGGGTAGAACGCTTTTTATATTGCAGTGCTGCTAAAAAGAAAGTACTGTCAAGGAAGTGGGGCTTGCGCCTTTTCTTTTTGTCAAGGATTAGGGTTTTAGCTTGCTATTTTTGTCTGGAGTTATTGGTTTTTAAGCTTCTCAGTCTAAAAACAGGCCATCTGCCTTAGGCTATACTACTACCGTACTTTACGTCTATCCTTTAGGTAGTGCTCTAAAGAACAAGGATACTACTAGCTACGCTAGTAGTTATGATCATGGCAAAAGAAATAAAGACAGAAAGAAAAAATTATAAAAAAAAAAGAGAGAAAAAAGAAAAGTCACTATACTAATGGCTAAAAAACATGTAAAAGTCAGACACCGATTTCAAAATTTTTTTAAATTTTTATTTTTTCTTGTCTGACTTTTAGGCTAAAAAATGTCATTAGTATAGTGAGAGGCAAAAACACCCCACTCCCGCCTCCTGCCAAAAGCTGATTCCGGATAAGCAAGTAAGCATCGGGAGAAAAACACAAAGGAGCTTTTTACATGTTAGTAACAAATCCCCGCAAGATTAATCATGAAGATCTGCGCGTTGTGGCCGCTGAGGCCAAAGGCAGCATCAAGCACTTATTTTTGCACTGGACCGGCTGCCCATATGGTCAGGTCTTTGACGATTACCACATCAACATTGATGAGCATGGCGAAATTTACCTCACCTGCAGAACGCTGCATGATCGTAAAGAGCACACCTGGCATCGCAACACCGGTGCCGTTGGTATCACCCTCTGCTGTGCCTATGACGCTGTTCTTAATTATCAAAGCCTCCCGGATTATAAGGGGTTATGTCCCCCAACTGCGCTGCAGATTGAACAGATGGCGATTGTTATTGCTATTCTGTGCCGGGAGCTGGAGTTAGAAATTTCGTATGACACAGTAAGAACCCATGCTGAGGTTGCCGATCAGGACGACTATGGTCCAGCTAAGCATCCATCAGATATGCGTTGGGATTTGTACCGACTCACCGACCTGCCGGACACCCAGAACCTGTGCCCCGGTGGTGTGGTGCTGCGTAAAAAGGCTAAAGCGTACAGCAAGATGATGCTTGCAGCTCAGCTGCTGCATCTGCCTGAAGATCCTATGCTGACGCACCTGTCGGCGGCGTAAAAGTCCCCTCTCAGTCGCCTACGGCGACAGCTCCCCCCCCAATGGGAGCCTCTTTGCTACAATCCACATTTTTTTATCATCGAAAGGAGTTTTAATCTATGGCAGAAATCAATCAGGAAATTTTGAAACGCACTCTGGTAATCAACGTTGAGGATGGCACCGGTTCCGACGGCACTACTAAGTATAAGGCGAAAAACTTCAACGGCATCAAGAGCGACGCTGCACTGGACAAGGTGTACGAGGCAGGCACTGCCCTCGGCGGCTTGATGGAGAAGCCTTATAAGGATATTGAGCTGAGCGAGAAGAGTGAGCTGGCGGAAGCGTAAAAAAAGGCTCCCCTCTCAGTCACCCGATAGGGTGACTGAGAGGGGACTTAAAGCAACGTTGCTTTAAGCAGAACCCCTCTCCGCCTCGACAAGCTCGGCACCTCTCCCCAAGGAGAGGCTATCTTCTACCGAACTTTTATCTTTCACAACCCTTCCGTCTACTCGCTACGCTCGTAGCCACCTCCCCTTTCAGGGGAGATATAACCTACTTGCGAAACGTAATTCTTAAAATCACCACTAACCCATATATGCTCCCTGAAAGGGAGCTGGCAAAATCACGCCAGTGATTTTGACTGAGGGTTGTATCATTATGACACAAAGGAGCAATCAAACATGGAAAAATCTTTACAACTCGTCTTTAAAAACGCCGCAGGCACCACCAAAATCATCACCATCTCCAACCCCAAAGAAAACCTCTCCAAAGCCGAAACCGACGCAGCGATGCAAAAAATCGTCGCAGCCAACGTTTTCAACACCATCGGCGGTGACCTGGTTCAGGCTGTTGAAGCTCGTGTGGTCAATCGTAACGTCC
>ERZ860508.1541-NODE-1541-length-12140-cov-2.312205_pt1 | contig 12140 bp, 5 predicted proteins | sample MGYA00509976_ERZ860508 | MGnify/ENA primary metagenome ERZ860508 (study PRJEB30046, sample SAMN00715242) | human gut metagenome | study: EMG produced TPA metagenomics assembly of the A metagenome-wide association study of gut microbiota in type 2...
GATCAAAAGAAGTAACACCGAACTTGAGAATGTGTTGAACGATATTGAGAAACAAACTGATTATCTGTTTATTTACAACAAGTTTGTGAATGTGGACAGAAAAGTGTCTGTTAATTTGAAGAAAGCCTCTCTGGAGGAAGTCTTGGCAAATCTGTTCGCCGGAACGGATGTGAAATACTCTGTCGATGGTTCGTATATATTATTGTCCGCAGGTGGAACAACGACTACGATCTCTTTGTCTGCACAGCAGGGTAAAATGGTCAGTGGTGTGATTACGGATATCAATGGCGAGCCTATTATTGGTGCCAACGTGATCGAAAAAGATTCGGAATCTGTCGGAACGGTGACGGATGTCGATGGTAAGTTTACTTTGGCACTGGACAAGCCTGCTGCAACGTTAGTCGTGTCTTACATCGGTTATCTGACCAAGGAAGTGCCTGTAGGCAGTCAGTCTGTTTTGAAGATTATCTTATCCGAAGATACTCAGAATCTGGAAGAAGTGGTTGTGATCGGTTACGGTTCGGTAAAGAAAAGTGACTTGACCGGTGCAGTCGGTTCCATCCAGGTAGACAAGGTGCAGGGTATCAGTGTGAAATCCGTAGACCAGATGTTGCAAGGACGTACTTCCGGTTTGTATATGGTACAGAATTCTGGAATGCCGGGTGCAAGCTCCACCGTCCGTATCCGTGGCGGTAACTCTATTTCCGGCGGTAATGAACCGTTGTATATCATCGACGGCATGCCGGTTTATCCGAGTGCGGATGCAAGTCAGACGGCATTAAGCCCGCTGAATTCAATCCCGACATCGGATATTGAATCGATAGAAGTTTTGAAGGATGCTTCTTCGACTGCTATTTACGGCTCCCGTGGTGCTAATGGTGTTATTATCGTAACGACCAAAAAGGGTAAAAGCGGTAAGACTTCTGTCGCATTTGATGCTTACTGGGGTATTCAGAATATCTATAAGAAATATGACTTGCTGGATTCCCGTTCATTTGAGAAACTGGCAAATGAGGCATTGGTAAATTCCGGTGGGGCAGCAATTTATGATGAAAGTCTGACTCCAGCTACGACGGATTGGCAGGATTTGACATCCAATAAGAATGCCCTGACACAAAACTACCAGTTGACGGTTTCCGGTGGTAATGATAAAACGACTTTCTTGACTTCTTTCAATTACTTCAACCAGGAAGGAGTAATCAAAGCATCTGAAATGAAAAAATATGCTTTCCGAGCCAATATTGATCATAAGATTTCTTCAACGATAAATCTGGGATTAAGTCTGACGATGACGAAAGTCGACAATAACCGTGTTGGAAATTCTGTTTTGCAGTCCCGTTTGACTACGCCATCGAATTTGCCTGTGATGCAAGATGACGGAAGTTATACGTTTAGTGACAATAATGGCGTCATTACATTTGACAACCCGGTTGGAGTTATAAACGAAAAGGTGGATTGGCATACCAATTTCCGATCATTAAACAATGCATTTGTTGAGTGGAATATAATTAAGGGATTGAAGTTCAAATCTTCTTTTGGAATTGATATTGATTATGCCACCAACAAAAGTTATAATCCCCGTTCTGTTTATTCCGGTAGCCAAAAGAATGGAGAAGCCAAGAAAATCTCGAATAACACTTATACGTGGATTAACGAAAATATCCTGACTTATACGAATACATGGGGTGTACACTCTTTTACGGGTATGGTCGGATATACGCAACAGCAATCGGCCTATGATGGTTTTAATGCCGGTTCTTATGGTTTCTTGAATGATAATTTGCAGATGAATAATTTAGGATCGGGGACGACTTATACGGCTCCTGGATCTGAAGTTAAGAAATGGGCTTTGAATTCTTACCTGGCTCGTGTTAACTACACAGTGAATAATAAATACTTGTTGACTGCTTCTATCCGTGCAGACGGTTCATCCCGTTTCGGTTCGGACAACCGCTGGGGGTATTTCCCTTCTGCTGCTTTGGCATGGAGAGCTTCTGAGGAATCTTTTATTAAAGACTTGAATATCTTTAGTAATTTGAAACCTCGTGTAAGTTTCGGTATCACAGGTAACCAAGATGGAATTGGTACTTACCCTGCGTATGCTTTGTTGGGTTCGAATGGTTATGTGGCAGGTGGAGATAAGGTGACTGGCTATTATCCGTCGCAAGTTGCCAATACGAACCTGAAGTGGGAAACAACTGCCCAGTTCGATGCCGGTATCGATTTCGGCTTCTTTAATAACCGTTTGACTGTAGTTATTGATGGTTATTACAAGAAAACCCGTGATCTGTTGTTGAAAGTGAAAGTACCGGGGTCTTCAGGTTTCTCTTCCGGTCTGAAAAATATTGGAGAAGTCGAAAATAAAGGTTTTGAATTAGCGATCAATGCGACGCCGATAGAAGGTGATTTCACTTGGAATACGAGTTTGAACCTTACTTATAACAAGAATAAAGTATTGGATTTGGGTGATGTCTCATTTATTTATCCGAGTCAGCCAGGCCAGGATGAAACCGGAATACATTTGGGGCGTATCATACAGGTCGGACAGCCTTTAGGAACGTTCTACGGATATGTGTATGACGGACTTTTCAGTACGACGGATGACATAGCATCTTCTGCGCAGCCGACAGCTAAACCTGGCGATATCCGCTATAAAGATATTAGTGGCCCGGATGGTGTTCCTGACGGAGTGATCAACGATCTTGATCGTACGATTATCGGTTGTGCACAGCCAAAGCTTTTTGGAGGATTCAATAACACGTTCTCTTACAAAAATTTTGATTTGAATGTAAATACGATTTTCACGATCGGAAATGACGTTTATAACGGTACGAGAGTTACTATGGAGAATATGCAGGGATCAACAAATATGTTTGCTTCAACGATGAATTATTGGACGCCTGATAATCAAAATGCTCCGTTGCCACGTCCACTCCGTTCAAAGGCTGTAATGCGTGTTTCCAATCAATATGTGGAAAACGGTTCTTATCTGCGTTTCCAAAATATCACGTTAGGTTATAATGTGCCTACTGAATTTTTGAGTTTTACAAAGTATGTATCGGGATTACGGGTGTATGCTTCTTTGCAGAATTTCATTACGATAACAAGCTATTCTGGTGATAATCCGGAAGTCAGCAAATATGGTCAGGATAACCTGGGAGCCGGATATGATGCATTCTCTTATCCGTTTGCAAAGTCAGTATTGTTTGGTTTGAATGTTAAATTCTAAAAGAGTCTAAGTAGTTTATGAAAAAAATAGCATTTATAATATTGAGTTCGGTCATGATGAACTCATGTACGGATATGAATCTGATACCGGAGTCTAATCTGAGTCCTGAAAACTTCTTTAAATCCGAAGAGGATGCAACAGCTGCTGTTTATGGAACGTATTCGGTTTTTACCGATAATGATATTTATAACCAGTTTTGGGAAGTATTGCAGAGTCAGGGTACTGATGATTGCGAGTGGAGTGGTGGGCGCACGACGACTAACCTGGACAAAAATGCTTTAGATAAATTTGAGTATGATGGGAATACGAATTTAGTTTACTCCGTTTGGATTAAGCACTATGTGGCAGTTAACCGCTCTAACTTCGCGATAGAAAATATTTCGAATATGGGGAGCGAACAGATAAGAGATGATGTCAGGAAGCGGCTGATCGGAGAAGCTAAGTTCCTGCGGGCATTGGCCTATTTTAATTTGGTTCGCATATATGGAGGAGTCCCTTTAGTATTGAAGCAAACCACTTCGTTGGATGGCTTAGAAGTTCCCCGGAATACAGTTGACGAATGTTATGAACAGATTATCTCGGATTTGCAAGAAGCAAAATCTGTTCTTCCTGCTATCGGGCAACTTCCAGAGGGATATTTAGGACGGGCAACAAAAGGGTCCGCCTCTGCTATGTTGGCAAAAGTTTATTTGACCCGTGAAGATTATCAGAATGTAGTGAAGGAGACGTCGGAAGTGATGCAGATGGGATATAAATTATGGAAGAATTATGCTGATAATTTTGATGTGGAAAAAGAAAATGGACAGGAATCTATATTTGAAATCCAGTATAAGCGGAATACTCCGGGTGTGTCGGGGAGGAATTACAACGGATATTATCGTCCTCCGTTTGTCAATATAAATGGTTGGGTCGGATATGGAGATGATCCAGTGACACGTAATCATTATGAATGTTACGAGGAAGGTGATTTGCGTCGGGATGTAAATGTGCGTCTTTATACGAAGGAAGAGTATCCGAATATGTCTTCCAATTATGAGTTTCCTTGTTATGTAAATAAATTTCAGGATCCTTCGCCGTTGGCCGTAAGATCTCAAGGAGGAGAAAATAATTATCCGATATTGCGTTATTCGGACGTCTATCTAATGCGTGCGGAAGCCTTGAATGCAATAAATACTTCTGATGCAGAGGCGTATGAGTGCTTAAATGTCATACGTCGTAGGGCTTTTGGACTTAATATGAACGAGGCTTCTGCTATTGATATTAAGCTAGGATTGAGTAAAGAAGATTTCTTGGATATAATTCTTTTGGAACGTCGTAAAGAATTTGCATTTGAAGGACAACGTCGTTTTGATTTGGTACGTACGCATAAATTGAAGGAAGCCATGATGGCGCAGAATCCGACTATTGGTGCTGTGGTAGAGGAAAAACATTATCTGTTGCCTATACCTGTGACAGAATTGGATGCAAATAAGTTATTAGAGCAAACTCCGGGATGGTAAATTAAGTATTATATGAAGAGAAGAAGTTTTATCAGAAACATAAGTTCTTTAGGTTTGGCATCTGTAGCAGTGGGAACATCTTTTGCTGCAGAAACTCCTCAAAGTAACAGTTTGCCGGGAAAATCGAAAATACCGGTATATGATGGGTGGGACGTAATAGTTGTGGGGGGAGGACCTTCGGGATGTGCTGCGGCTACGGCTGCGGCACGCGAAGGTGCCAAAACTTTGTTAATGGAAGGAACTGGAGCCTTAGGTGGAATGGGGACTTCTGGCTTACTGAATGCGTGGTGCCCTTTTACGGATGGTGAGAAGATTATTTATAAAGGAATTGCGGAACGGGTTTTTTCCGAGTCAAAGAAAGGTGTTCCTCATATTCATTATGATAATTGGGTGCCTATAAATGGTGAATATCTGAAAGTCGTGTATGACGATTTGGTAACCTCTGAGGGCGTATCTGTTCTTTTTTTCACAACAATGGCTGCTGTCGAAATGAAACGTAAGGGGGTTGTCGATGCAATAGTTGTTGCTAATAAAGCAGGATTGTCAACTTACAAAGCTAAAGTATATATTGATTGTACAGGCGATGGTGATCTTGCGGCTTGGGCTGGTGCTGATTTTGTAATAGGAGATGAGAGTGGTTCCGTTCAAGAAGGTACTTTGTGCTTTACCTTGTCGAATGTCGACCCTTATGAGTTTTCTTTAATAGGGAATGTCCATACTAATCGGAAGGATGGTCCGATTCATTCTATTTATGGTAACCCTAAATACCCATTGGTGAAAGATAAGCACATGAATGACAAGTTAATCGGACCGGGTATCTTAGGATTCAATGCCGGTCATGTGACTGTTGATAGTACAGATCCAGTATCTTTGACTGAAGCAATGATAAAAGGACGTAAATTGGTAAGACAGTTACATGAAGGATTGGTCGAGTTTGAACCAAAGTCATTTGGTGCTTCTTTTTTGGCAAGTACGGCTAATTTGATGGGAATCAGGGAAAGTCGCCGGATAAAATGCGATTATACATTCACATTGGAAGATTGGCTCGCTCGTAAGGAGTTTGAGGACAGTATCGGACGTAACTGTTATTATATTGATGTCCATAAACAGGATGCAACCGTGTATCCTCGCTATAAGAAAGGAGAATCTCATGGAATCCCCTTTAGTTGTCTGACTCCTGCGGGTTTGAAAAATGTAATGGTTGCAGGACGTTGTATCTCGACGGATTCTTATGCTCATGGTAGTCTGCGTGTGATGCCACCGTCGCTTGTAACAGGTGAAGCAGTTGGTGTTGCTGCCGGTCAGATTTGTAAATCCAAATCTCCTGATATACATAATGTTGATATTCAAAAGTTGAGGAAACGATTGAAAGAAGTAGGTCAGTTGATCTGATGTAAATGGATACTCGTCTGTTATTTTCTAGTTTAAACAAGGAATCGGCAGACGGGTATATTATGTCCTATAGTGGGTATATATGTAGATGAAATATTGTGTACATTCTGTTTTAAAGTTTTAATTTGACTATTGCTAATAAATATGAAGCAAATCGTTCTGATTCTATTTTTATGTATTGTAGGCTGTTCCTTTGTATGGGGACAAGATGCGAATTATTATCGTAATCCCGATAGGATTTATCTGGATTCAAAAGATGGACACCAAGGTGCATTCCTTTGGAAAATGAAAAAAGCAGGAGATGTTACAGCCTGTGCGGAAGCCGTGTCGAAGCCCGGATATAAGACGGGTGACTGGATGCCGGCAATTGTTCCGGGTACTGTTCTAAATTCTCTCGTATATAACAAAGTGTATCCCGAACCTTATTATGGATTGAATAATAAACTGACGAGCAATATCATTCCGGATTTGTCTGTTGTCGGACGTGATTTTTATACTTATTGGTTTCGTACCGATTTCATCGTTCCTGCTGATTATAAGGGGAAAGTCATTTGGTTACAGTTGGACGGGATCAATTATCGGGCGGAAGTCTGGGTAAACGGTCATTTGCTGAGTAATATTTCCGGCATGTTTATTCAGGATTATGTGGATATAACAGAGTTCGCCCGAGTAGGCGAAACGAACGCTTTGGCAGTAAAAGTCTATCCGGTCGATATGTCTGGAACCGTCAAACAAAAACAGTGGGGAGCTGTAGGAGAATTTCATAACGGTGGTGACGGGAATATAGGGCTGAACACGACGATGCTGATGTCTGTCGGTTGGGACTTTACTTTCTTGGACGGTATACGTGACCGGAATACCGGCATTTGGAAAAGCATATCGTTGTATGCTACTGACAAAGCTGCGATCCGCAATCCGTTTATTCGTTCTGAACTTGCCAAGCCTGGATATGATAAAGCCGAGGAGACTGTCTCTGTCGAGGTTATTAATCCGACGACGGGGTCGGTCAAATGTGTCGTTGCTGGTGAAATAACAGGTGAAAATATTCGTTTTTCAAAAAGAGATAAGCCTTTTTCGTGGAGAAACTCGTGAAATAGTCTTTACCCCGGAAGAATTTCCGCAGTTGAAAATTGATAATCCTCGGTTGTGGTGGCCGGTGTTTAAAGGTAAACCGGATTTGTATGAATTGAAGATGACAGTTTCTGTTAAAGGGCAAGTTTCGGATTCGTTGAAGACTCGTTTTGGTATTCGCGAAATTACATCGGATCAGAATACACCAGACAAATCCCGTCAGTTTTATGTCAATGGCAAGAAGATCTTTATCCGGGGAACGAACTGGATACCGGAAGGAATGTTGCGGCATTCGGATGAACGTACTTATGCAGAATTGCGCTATACCAAACAATCCGGCGTTAATTTGGTGCGTATGTGGGGAGGCGGTATTGCAGAATCCGACTACTTTTTCCAATTGTGTGACGAAATGGGACTGTTGGTTTGGCAGGAATTTTGGTTGACAGGCGATACGAAACATCCACACGACCAGGCTCTTTATTTGGCAAATCTGGAATCGACGGTAAAACGTTTACGGAATCATCCTTCCCTGGCTTATTATGTTTCTTCTAATGAAAGTACGGAAGTGGTGGGTGCAAAAGATCTGATTATGAAATTGGATGGTACACGCGGTTATCAGATGCAATCGGAATGTGATGGTGTGCATGATGGCAGTCCCTACAAGCAAGTGAATCCGATGCAGCATTATGAGAATACGGCCTCGCCACGTGGAAGCCGTGTGGATGGTTTTAACCCAGAGTATGGAGCGCCAACGTTGCCGACCCTTGAAACTTTACGGGAGGTGATGGATGAGAAAGATTTATGGCCGATCAATAAAGAGGTCTGGGATTATCACGATGGGGGAGGCTTCCATTTAATGTCCACTATGTATAAAGATCTTGTCAATAATTACGGAACCTCGCAGTCGATAGAAGAGTTTGCTAAAAAAGGCCAGTTGGTAGGAGCAATGAATTCAAAGACAATTTGGGAGGTTTGGAATTATAATAAGCTGGACTATGGGGATCGCTATTGTTCAGGGTTATTATTCTGGTATCATAATTGTCCGGTACGCCAGGTATGTGCCCGTATGTGGGATTGGTCGTTGGAACCGACGGCTTCACTATATCATACTCAGAATGCATTGGAGCCTTTACATGCGCAGTTTGATTATTTGAAGAATATGGTTTCGGTATGTAATGATTATTATCGGTCTTTTAAAAATTACAAGGTCAAGGCTGATGTATATGATTTGAATAGCAAGAAGGTCTTTTCTTACTCTCAACGGATTGATATCGGTGAAGATGAGGTGCTGAATGATTTGTTTAAAATCGATTTTCCATCAGATATAACCCCTGTGCATTTTATCCGGCTTGGTTTGTCGGATGAAAAGGGAAAAGAAGTAGTGTCTACGTTCTATTGGCGTTCCAATGCCGCTTATGAAGGAAAGGAAATCTTAACAGGACCAACCTCTTCCGGTTTTGAATCTCTGAATGATATGCCAACGGCCCGGCTTCAGACGAAGTACAAAACGAAAGAAGTTGATGGGCGGTATTATATTGAAGTTTCGTTGAAGAATACTTCTTCCCGGATTGCTTTCTTTACGCAACTTCAATTTCTGGATAAAGCGGGCAAGCCTGTTCGCCCTTCGTTCTATACGGATAATTTTTTCTCGTTGTTGCCAGGTGAAACGAAGCAGGTACTTATTGATACATCTGTGGATAAAGTTACAGAAGGCGAGTTTTCATTAACTGTCGGCGGATGGAATGTACAGCAGAAAAATATAAGTTGTAATAGTTCATATTATACTGAATTATAGGGTAAAGGCGGAATGTGAAGTGCGAGAATAAAGCACTTTTACATTTCGCCTTTGTTGTATTTATGGAAGGACCACTTTATAGTATTTTTGATAGTTGGCGGAATGTATTTGTAAAATGTACATTCCAGAGAGATTAGTGAACGGAACTACCAGCGAACCTTGTCGTATTCTTTTTTGAAACATGCAGTGTCCCATCATGTTAAAAACTTTGATATATCCTGCTTCCGGGATATTTTGCAGGTGTAGTTGGCCGTCTTTTATGAAAAAACGGAAATTCTCTGTATTGGGGAGCTCTATCTCTGTGCTTTGTTTGTCGGGATGGGGTTCGGTTATACTTTTACTCATAGGGAAGTTTGTCGGGATTATGTTTATTGCTTTTGTGGGTGTGCTGTTGGACGATATTTTCAACTCGGTCGGTGAGGATGCTTTTACAAAGAAGGCGGCGAAAGGAGGGAGGGCATAGTTGCTATTAAGGGAATAGGTTTTATAACCGTTTCCGTCATATACATAGATATTTCCATCCAAAGCCTTGTTTTTTTCGATTTGGGTTAATGGAAGTAGTGCGGGGAATGGATTGCCGCACAAATACCAGCCATGGTTTTCTTGATTGCCTGAAGAACTGTCGGAATTTAAAGGAATTGCAATAGCTCCTATATTGGCAAAATTTTCGGGGATGTCGCCGGGTCGAGATGAAAAAGATAAAGTTCGGTTTGTCGTTTTCTCGTCTAATGCGATCAGGTAACCTTTGTTTTTTTCGAACAGGGGGACATTATCGGGACGGATGGGCACGACTTCCCAATTCCCGGCAGATTGGTTGGACGATGCCCGCTTGTCTCCGTTGTAGGATTGGACATAAAAATAGTTGCCTCCGTCGTTAGGCGTAGCATCCTTTTGTTCGAAGTGGAGGTCGATGCCAGGCGGATAAACGTCGAAAGGAAATGAGATAAAATACCATTTGCCGGGTTCTTCAAAAGTTTTATGGAAGGTGATACGGCCGGAAAGAAGTATTGTCCCTCCTGAATGGAGAGAGGCTTTGTTTTCGTATAGGTCCAAATTCTGTAGGATAAACAGGCTGCCAGGATTGATCTCCAGTGATCCGGAATGAATGGCGATATCTTTGCAATACGTATCTGTTGTTATACTTACATTCCCTTTTATGAGCGCATTCCTGTGGCGGAGTGGAGGAAGATGCGACCAAAGGGTTGTGTCGTTCCAGTTTCCGATACCAGAGAATAGAGAATATGAAGGGATGTCGCCATAAGCAAAAACGCTATCGGTCATATAATATCCATTCTGTGTATTGACTTTTTTGTTTGTCGTTATAGCAAAAGAGCTTGGATTGCTTCCGATTGTAAGATATCTGTAACCCATGTAATCTTTACCTTGTTCAGGAGTGTTTCCTGTTATGACTTCATCGGAATTATTACGGTGAACGTTAAATAATAACAACTCACCGGGTTCTAGTTTGAGTCCGGCAATATGTGATACGATTTTTACATTTGTATAATTATTAAGTGAGAAGGGGGAAAAAATGATTCCGGAACCGACAGGTATCTTTATCGTATGTTTCTCTTGGATAAGAGAAGAATTTACAGTTAACGTATATCCCCAATTATCCCATTCTGAATCCCCGAATGTCTGCAATCTGAGCGTATCCGAAACAAGCCTATTTTCATCGCTACCAACAAAACTTTCCCATGAGGATGGATTGGAAACCTGTGCCTGGAGAGGATAAGCGGCACCGAAGAATAAAATCTTTACAAGTACATACTGAACAAAGTGTATGACTCCCTTTTTCATAGTTAATACTATTTTGGATTGATATTATGGGTACAAATATACATAAATAATTGAATTTACTATCTTTGCCGTATGAAAGAATTTATTATATCTGAAGCACAGACAGAAAAGGCAGTTCTCGTAGGACTGATTACTCCTGAACAGAATGAACAGAAAGTGAAGGAATACCTGGATGAATTGGCTTTTTTGGCCGATACGGCAGGTGTCGAAGCTGTGAAACGTTTTTATCAGAAACTGGATTATCCGAACTCCGTGACCTTTGTCGGTTCTGGCAAGTTGCAGGAGATAAAGGAATATGTGGTGGAAAACGAGATCGGGTTGGTGATATTCGATGACGAACTTTCCACCAAGCAATTGCGTAATATCGAGAAAGAGTTGCAGGTGAAGATTTTGGACCGTACGAATCTGATCCTGGATATCTTCGCCCGTCGTGCACAGACTGCTCATGCGAAGACGCAGGTGGAACTGGCGCAATATAAATATATGCTGCCCCGCCTGACTCGTTTGTGGACACACTTGGAACGTCAGCGTGGTGGTGTCGGTATGCGTGGGCCGGGTGAAACTCAGTTGGAAACGGATAAGCGTATCATCCTGGATAAGATATCCAAGCTGAAACGGGACCTGGTCGAGATCGATAAGCAGAAAAGCGTGCAGCGGAAGAACCGCGGAAAGATGGTCCGCGTGGCACTGGTCGGTTATACCAATGTCGGAAAGTCCACATTGATGAACCTGCTTAGTAAGAGCGAAGTGTTTGCCGAGAACAAACTGTTCGCGACACTCGATACGACTGTCCGAAAGGTGATTGTCGACAATCTGCCTTTCCTGCTATCCGACACGGTCGGCTTTATCCGTAAGTTACCGACCGAACTGGTCGAATCTTTTAAATCGACTTTGGATGAGGTGCGTGAAGCGGACTTGTTGGTGCATGTCGTCGATATTTCTCATCCGACGTTTGAAGAACAGATCGAGGTGGTAAACCGCACCTTATCGGAAATCGACAAGACGGAGAAACCGATGATTATGGTGTTCAATAAGATCGATGCTTTCACTTTTGTCCCGAAGGATGAAGATGACCTGACTCCGCGTACACGTGAGAATATCGATTTGGACGAGTTGAAACGCACTTGGATGAATAAGATGCAGGATAATTGTATCTTTATCTCAGCCAAGGAACGGACGAATATCGATGCACTCAAAGCCTTGCTGTACGAGCGGGTGAAACAGATTCATATTACTCGTTTCCCTTATAACGATTTTCTTTTCCAACAATATGATGAAGAATGAGTGAAGGATATTTAAGGCATCTGCTATCGGAAGAAATTGCAGATTTGGAGATGAATGGCTGTACAGCCGA
>ERZ860508.1561-NODE-1561-length-11971-cov-2.666163_pt1 | contig 11971 bp, 8 predicted proteins | sample MGYA00509976_ERZ860508 | MGnify/ENA primary metagenome ERZ860508 (study PRJEB30046, sample SAMN00715242) | human gut metagenome | study: EMG produced TPA metagenomics assembly of the A metagenome-wide association study of gut microbiota in type 2...
GATCTGTCGGTGGCACTGGAAGTGAAAAACAGTTCTGACAAACCATCTAAAGTCGTGGTGAACGGTACGATCATCCCCGGTGATGTGAAGTTCACTAAAGAAGTAGACATTAATCCGGGGGCGACTTCGGAAGTGAAGTTCGACAAACGGTATTATCCGCAACTGGTGATCAACTCGCCGAAACTGTGGTGGCCCAACGGATATGGTGAGCCCAACCTGTATACCTGTAAACTGGAAGTATCCGTAGACGGGAAAGTCTCCGAAACTAAAGACGTCACCTTCGGTATCAAGGAGTATAGTTATGACACAAACAACAACACCCTGCATCTGCACATCAACGGTGTACCTGTATTTGTGAAAGGAGCTAACTGGGGAATGTCGGAATATATGCTGAGATGCCGTGGTGAAGAGTATGATACCAAGCTACGTTTCCATCACGAAATGAATTTCAACATGATTCGTAACTGGCTTGGCTCTACTACCGATGACGAGTTTTACGAAATGTGTGATAAATATGGTCTGATGGTATGGGATGACTTCTGGATTAACTCTAATCCCAATCTTCCTTACGACTTGAATGCATTCAATAACAATATGATAGAGAAAATCAAGCGTGTCCGTAACCATCCCTCTCTGGCTGTATGGTGTGGTGATAATGAGTCGAACCCGCAGCCCCCGCTGGAAGGCTGGATGGCTGAGAATATCAAAACCTTTGATGGTGGCGACCGCTATTTCCAACCGAACTCACATGCCGGCAACCTGACAGGTAGCGGTCCTTGGGGAGCATTCGATCCTCGATTCTATTTCACTGAATATCCTGACGGACTGGAAGGTGATCCGGAGCGTGGCTGGGGATTCCGTACGGAAATAGGTACGGCTGTAGTTCCTACTTTTGAAAGTTTCAAGAAGTTTATGCCGGAGAAAGACTGGTGGCCCCGTAATAAGATGTGGGATTTGCACTACTTCGGTCAGTCTGCTTTCAATGCCGCACCGGACAGATATGACGCTTCTCTTGCCAAAGGTTTTGGCACCCCTTCTGGAATCGAGGACTATTGCCGTAAAGCGCAGCTTATCAATATCGAATCGAACAAAGCTATGTATGAAGGCTGGCTGGACCGTATGTGGGACGACGCTTCCGGTATCATGACCTGGATGGGACAATCGGCTTACCCCTCTATGGTATGGCAGACTTATGACTACTATTATGATCTTACAGGTGCTTACTGGGGAACGAAGTCCGCGTGCGAACCGTTGCATATCCTCTGGAATCCGGTGACAGATGCAGTGAAAGTGGCCAATACTACCGCAGAAAACTATCAGGATTTGAAAGCGGAAGTGACGGTCTACAATATGGACGGAAAAGCGGTTCCGGCTTATAGCAAATCCTCTGTCGTTCATTCAGCGTCCAATAGTACGCTGGAGTGTTTTACCATCGACTTTAATAAGGAAAGAGCGAACCTGGGATTGAATCAGAAGGTAGTTGTTTCTTCTACTTCCGAAGGCGATCCGTCAATGGCTGTGGATGGGAAGAAAGATACCCGCTGGTCAAGCGCCTACCGTGATAACGAGTGGATATATGTTGATTTGGGCAAGGTACAACCCGTTGGCGGTGTCCGTCTCGACTGGGAGGCATCTTATGGAAAGGAATACAAGATTCAGGTATCGAATGACGCCCAGCAGTGGGAAGAGGCTTACAGCACGAAAAATGGAATCGGTGGTGTGGAGCTGATTACTTTCCCCGAAAAGGACGCACGTTATGTACGTATGTTCGGGTTCAAGAGAGGCTGGTGGTACGGATATTCGCTGTGGAGCTTCGATGTGCTGGGAGGAACCGGTAAGAGCGAAGGTTTGAGCGATGTGCATTTCATCCGTCTGAAACTGACGGATAAGAACGGTAAGCTGATTTCGGAAAATAACTACTGGAGAGGAAATGACCGCAGAGACTTCACTGCTCTGAACCAACTTCCGAAGGCCGAACTGAAAGTTTCTTCCAAAATGGAACAGAAGGGAGAGAAGGCGGAAATCCGTGCAACAATCGGACTGCCTAAGTCTGCCAAGAGTGTAGCTTTTGCCGTACATGTACAGGCTGTACGCACAGTTGACGGTGAACGTATTCTTCCGGCTATCATGAATGATAATTATTTTACGCTGATGCCGGGTGAAAATAAAGAGATTACTATTAACTTTGACAAGTCTTTGTTGAAAGGCGGTTCTTACAAATTACTGGTTACACCTTATAATAACTAACTTGCTATGACACTGAGAAATATAACTTGTGCTGTAACTTTATGCCTGCTTACCCTTTCGGGACAGGCTGTCGGAAAGACGGAGGTACCACCTTATAAGAATAAATCACTTTCCATCGAGAAGCGTGTAGACGACCTGATGGGACGGATGACACTGCGTGAAAAGGTTCTGCAATTGCAGAACCGGGGCGCAGGCCGTCTGGACGAGATAGACCGTATATTCAACGGTGAGAGTTATGGCTGTACCCACGAAATGGGTACGACTGCCGCCGAATGTGCTGCGATGTACAAAGAACTGCAACAGTACATGCTGACGAAAACAAGGCTCGGAATCCCCATTATTACTTCTGCCGAAGGCATTCAGGGAATCCTGCAAAATAATTGTACGCTGTTTCCGCACGCTTTGGCGCAGGGGAGTACCTTCAATCCTGCTCTGATCCAGCGCATGACCGAAGCTGCGGGAGAGGAATTGGTATCCATCAGATTCTCTCGCCCGTACTGGACATTGCCCGTGAACTTCGCTGGGGACGTGTAGAAGAGACCTTTGGTGAAGACCCTTACCTTATTTCCGAAATGGGTATCGCCTTTATCAATGGATATCAGAAAAACCGCATCACCTGTATGCCGAAGCATTTTGTAGCGCACGGCACTCCCTCCGGCGGATTGAACTGTGCGCAGGTCAGCGGTGGTGAACGGGAACTGAGAAGCTTGTATCTCTATCCGTTCCGTCGTGTCATCAAGGAGACGAATCCGTTGGCATTGATGACTTGTTATAGTGCTTATGATGGAGTAGCCATCACAGGTTCTCCTTATTACATGACAGATATTCTTCGTGGTGAACTCGGTTTCAAGGGGTATGTTTATTCCGACTGGGGATCGGTGGACCGCCTTAAAACCTTTCATGCTATCACGCCCGAAACCGATGAGGCCGGACGCCTGGCATTGGAAGCCGGGGTAGACTTGAACATCGACTCTGCTTATGATAACTTCGAACGGATGGTACAGGAAGGCCGTCTGGATATAAAATACATTGACCTTGCCGTTCGCCGTATCCTGACGGTTAAGTTTCAGTTAGGGCTGTTTGATGCGCCTTATGGCGATCCGAAGGCAGTGAGTAAAGTTGTCCGCAGTGCGGAGAAAGTGGCTTTGGCTAAGGAAATAGCTGACGAGAGCGCTATTCTGCTTGAAAATAAGAATCAGATTCTTCCTTTGGATTTGGCTAAGTATAAGTCAATAGCCGTAGTAGGTCCGAACAGCAATCAGACGATATACGGAGATTATGCCTGGACTACCAGAGATACCAAAGAAGGTGTCACTTTGCTTCAGGGATTAAAGGAGGTATTAGGAAATAAAGTAACGGTTCGCCATGCCGAAGGATGTGACTGGTGGAGTAGTAAAAAGGATAAGATAGCGGAAGCAGTGGAAGCCGTTCGCGGCAGTGATCTGGCAATCGTTGCCGTCGGAACACGCAGTACCTATCTGGGCAGAAGTCCGAAATATTCCACTACCGGAGAAGGGTTCGACCTCTCTTCGCTGGAACTTCCCGGAGTACAGGAAGAACTGTTGAAGGAAATCAAGAAAACCGGAAAACCGATGGTTGTTGTATTGATAGCCGGTAAACCATTGGCTATGCCTTGGGTAAAAGAGAATGCCGACGCACTGTTGGTACAATGGTACGGCGGCGAACAACAGGGACGTTCGTTGGCGGATATCCTCGTAGGGAAGGTCAATCCGTCGGGACGCCTGAATGTATCTTTCCCGCGTAGCACAGGCAATACTCCTTGCTTCTACAATCATTTTATCACAGACCGTAATGAACCGTTCGACCAGCCGGGCAGTCCCGAAGAACCGAAAGGACATTATATCTTTGACGCCCCCGACCCGTTATGGAGCTTTGGCAGCGGACAGAGTTACACTACTTTTGAATATGTGGATTGTGCGTTGAGTGATTCTGTATTGACCGACAAGGATCAACTGACGGTAACGGTAAAAGTGAAGAACACCGGCAAGATGGATGGCAAAGAGGTAGTGCAACTGTATGTACGCGACCGCTTCAGTTCCGTGGCTACTCCTATCCGCCAGCTGAAAGCATTCAGGAAAGACCTGATCAAAGCCGGTGCAACAAACACTCTCACACTGAAACTTCCCATCTCGGAGCTGGCACTTTGGAATGCCCGTATGCAGGAAGTGGTGGAACCGGGAGAGTTTGAGATTCAGATAGGAAGTGCCGCTGACAATATCCACTTCACGAAGGTGATAACTGTGAAGGGAAAATGACACCGAACGACAAAAAACGAAGAGGTCTGTTTCTGACGATAGGGTTGTTTATACTGCCGATTCAGCTGGTCATTAATCATTTCTATGGCGGTATTACGGTGAAATCTTTCATCGTGATACTGGTTGGCTGGCTGATCAGTATAGGCATGTTGTTTCTGGTCTTTCGTTCGGCATGTAGAAGATGAAGCTTGAGTATATACTTAAAACAATGATTATGAATACAAGAATCCTTTGCGTATGGATAGCGCTTCTGACTTGTCAGATAGCGGGTGCACAAACAAAGAATGTGACATGGGGAGATCAGGGAAACGGCACGTATATCAATCCGATATTGAATGCGGACTATTCCGATCCGGATGTCATCAGGGTAGGCGATAAGTATTATATGGTAAACTCGGACTTTCATTATATGGGCATGCCGGTGCTGGAATCCGATGATATGATTAACTGGAAGATTATCAGTCAGGTGTACCGACGCCTGGACTTTCCGGACTGGGATACGAACGGAAATTATGGAGGAGGCTCATGGGCCCCCTCTATCCGTCATCATGACGGGAAGTTCTGGATTTACTTCTGTACTCCCCGTGAAGGGCTGATGATGAGTACGGCTACCGATCCTCACGGCCCTTGGTCACCTTTGCATTGTGTGAAACGGATTGGCGGATGGGAAGACCCTTGCCCGATATGGGATGACAATGGTCAGGCTTATCTGGGACGGAGCCAGTTGGGAGCCGGACCTATCATCTTGCATAAGATGAGCGCCGACGGGAGGACCTTGGAAGATGACGGACACGTGATCTATACCGGTCCGGTGGCAGAAGGTACCAAGTTTCACAAGCGGGACGGATATTACTATATCAGTATTCCCGAAGGCGGAGTAGGTGAGGGATGGCAGACAATTCTGCGTTCGAAAAACATCTACGGTCCTTACGAGAAGAAAGTGGTACTGGAAAAAGGTTCTACCAATGTCAACGGACCTCATCAAGGTGCACTGGTAGATACTCCCGAAGGTGAGTGGTGGTTCTATCACTTCCAGTTGACGGAACCGCTGGGAAGAGTCGTGCATCTGCAACCTGCACATTGGAAAGACGGATGGCCCGTGATTGGGGTGGACATCGATATGAACGGCATAGGCGAACCGGTAAAAGTCTGGACAAAACCGAATACCGGAAAGAAAGTGCCTGTAAGCTTCCCGCAGGGAGGCGATTCCTTTGATTCGCCCGAGCTGAACTTGCAGTGGCAGTTCAATCATAATCCTTCTGACGCCGACTGGAATCTGACGGAACGAAAAGGATGGTTACTGTTGAAAGCTCTGAAAGCGGATCATCTTCGGGCATCACGCAATATGCTGACACAGAAGTGTATCGGATACGAGGGGACGGTTACGACAGAAATGGATATGAGTTCTTGGACCGAGGGACAACGTGCCGGACTATTCTGTATAGGCAATTTGTTCAATGGCATTGGAATACTCAAAGAGAATGGCAAGAACTATCTGTATCTGGAGAATAATGGTAGTGTGGAGAAAGTAAAGCCGGTAAGCGGTAAGAAGATTTATTTCAGAGCAACGATGAATGCACGTACCAACCAGCATCAGTTGTACTATAGCACGGACAATAAGAACTTTACTCCTTGTGGAGAAGCTTATTCGCTGAGATTCGGTGACTGGAAAGGTGCCCGTGTCGGTCTGTACTCATACAACACGCTTCGTGACGGAGGAAATGCTTTCTTCAACTGGTTCACTTACGACTTTAACTGATTTAGTTCGTTCACAACTTTAATTGATTCAGCCATCCACAATTTTAACGACTTGATTTATAAACCTTATTAAATGTATATCATGAAAGTGAGAATCCTTTTTTTAATCTGTTTCCTTAGTATCACCTGTCTTCTGAACGCGGCGGACAAGCCTGTCATTCAGATTCATACGGATAACAGTAGTCTGATCTTCCGCGTAGCCGACAACGGGCGGTTATACCAAAGCTATCTGGGCAAAAAGCTGAACCATGAGGCCGATATTTCTCATCTTCCGCAAGGGACGGAAGCCTATATCACCCACGGTATGGAGGATTACTTTGAACCTGCCATTCATATCCTTCACAATGACGGTAATCCGTCACTTCTGTTGAAGTATGTCTCTCATGAGACGAAAGCGGTGTCGCAAGGAGTTAACGAAACCATTATCACCCTGGGAGATGATAAATATCCGGTTACGGTAAAGCTGCATTACGTCACTTATCCTGCCGAGGATATCATTAAAACCTATACGGAAATCAGCCATAAAGAGAAGAAGCCCGTAGTGCTTCACCAATATGCCTCTAGTATGCTTCATCTGAACCGTGCGAAGTATTATCTGACTGAATTTTCGGGCGACTGGGCTCACGAAGCTAATATCTCCGACCAGCCGTTGGAGTTTGGTAAAAAAGTGCTCGATACCAAACTGGGCGCCCGTGCCAACATGTTTACCCCTCCGTTCTTCCAGCTTTCTTTGGACCAGCTGGCTACGGAGAATTGTGGTGAAGTGCTGGTAGGTACATTGGGATGGACCGGCAATTTCCGCTTTACTTTCGAAGTGGACAACAAGAATGAATTGCGTATCATTTCGGGTATCAACCCTTATGCCTCTGAATATTATCTTCCGGCAGGTGTCGTGTTCCGTACCCCCGATTTCTATTTTACCCAAAACCGTATTCAGTACACCGGAATTTATTTTCACTTACAGTACTGCGGGTACCGGTGAAGCCACCCGGAATTTCCACAACTGGGCCCGGAAATACCAGATTAAAGACGGTCTTGCCGACCGGATGACCCTTTTGAATAACTGGGAAGCGACTTATTTCGATTTTAATGAGGAGAAACTGATAGGACTGATTGGCGATGCCGCAGGGCTCGGAGTGGATATGTTCTTGCTGGACGACGGCTGGTTTGCCAATAAATATCCGCGCAGCAGCGATCATCAAGGCTTGGGAGACTGGGATGAAACGGCAGATAAACTGCCCAACGGTATCGGGCGTCTGGTCGAAGAAGCTACAAAGAAGGGTATCAAGTTCGGTCTGTGGATAGAACCGGAAATGGTGAATCCGAAGAGTGAGCTTTATGAGAAACATAAAGACTGGGTCATCCATCTTCCCAATCGGGATGAATATTACTTCCGTAATCAGTTGGTACTTGACCTGAGCAATCCGAAAGTGCAGGACTTCGTATTTGGAGTAGTAGATGATTTGATGACTAAATATCCCGGTATTGCTTTCTTCAAATGGGATTGCAATAGCCCGATCACTAATATCTACTCTTCTTATCTGAAGGAGAAGCAGTCGCACTTGTACATCGACTATGTTCGCGGTCTGTATAATGTACTGGAACGTATTAAAACGAAGTACCCTGATCTGCCGATGATGCTTTGTTCGGGCGGTAGCGGGCGTATCGACTATGAAGCGCTCAGATACTTCACTGAGTTCTGGCCGAGTGATAACACGGACCCTATCGAACGTCTGTTTATCCAATGGGGATACTCTCAGCTTTTCCCGGCAAAAACTCTTTGTGCACATGTCACTACATGGAATCATGATGCAAGTATCAAATTCCGTACAGACGTAGCAATGATGGGCAAACTTGGTTTTGATATCAAATTGTCGGACCTCAATGATAATGAGAAGAAGTTCTGCCGTGATGCGGTCACCAACTACAATCATCTTAAACCGGTAGTGCTCGAAGGAGACATGTATCGGCTGGTATCTCCTTATAGCGGAAATCATACTTCCACACAATATGTGGGGAAAGATAAGAAGGGAGCTGTTGTCTTTGCATTCGATATTTATTCCCGTTATGGCGAGAAACTGTTGCCTGTCCGTCTGCAAGGACTGGACGCCGGTCGGCAGTACCGGGTGAAGGAAATCAATCTGATGCCGGGTACTAACTCTTCTCTGCAAGGAAACGGTGAGTTATTCTCTGGTGAATATCTGATGACGGTAGGACTGAATATATTTACAGGTCAGCGTCTGAACAGCAGAGTTATAGAAGTAGTTGCTGAATGACAGGACCGATGGAAATCCGTTAATCACTTGACAAACGCCTTTTATTGTTGTATATTTGTAGTTCCAAACCTGAACTGAATAATATAAGAACGATAAATAAAATGAGAAAATTAGTATGGAATCATCGGCTGTGGTGGTATAATATAGTAACAAATAGTACTTATCTCTCTGACGTATAGCCGAGGATAGGATGCTCCGATATAGGAAAAGGCTGCGAACTTTATGAGTTTTGCAGCCTTTTTTGTATTATAAATTCAATCCAGATTCTACAAATTCCTATTTTAAAGTTTATAATAAACGAGGGGGACGTTTATAATAAACGATCACAGTATTTATTATAAACCCGGTTGCCGTTTATGCAGTACTCTGTTGCTATTTTTGTATAGTTAGAATGTGCGTTCTCCGATTATAGCTAATTACGATAATTATAGTTGACAATGGTTGCGGGTAATCTAACTATACAAAGCTCTTGAATACCTTACGTTACTTATGCGTGAAGTTCCAGTATAAACCGGCATCCCTTGGTGTAGCTTGTGTCCAATGTCAGACTGCCATTCATTTTGGTGGCGATGAGTGAGCAGATAGGTAATCCCAAGCCATCACCTGTAGTCAGGTCTTTGACCTGGGTGAAAGGTTTGAAGAGATTTTCCTGTTGTTCTGCCGGGATACCTGTTCCCGTATCGGTTATGATGAACTGATGGGTGTGCGCGCCACGTTTCTTGAAGTCGAGGCTGATACGTCCTTGCTCCGTATAGAAAGCGGCATTTTTCAGCAAGTAGAGCAGGATACGTTCCAGCTGTTCTTTATTCGTTTTTACTTGGAGTTTGGGGGCGTTTACAGAAGGGGTGACGTCCGGCTTCATAAATTCTTTAGCCTTCTCCATGACGCTTTCGCAGAAAGTACCCGCATTGACTTCTCCCATTTCATAAGGTTCGGTCAGTGAGTTCTCCAAAGAGGAAAGCTCTTGAATATTGTCGCTGAATTGCTTTAAGGCTGCTACTTGTGCCTGCATCTGCTCTGCATACCTTGGTGCTTGGGCGGAAAGCTCTTTGGCGGAAGTCCCTAAAGTGTTCAGAGTCGGCTCCATTTGTGAGGATATATTCCGGATGAACTTTGTTTTCAGCTCGTTGTGCTCATTGGCTATGACCACGCTCTTTTTGAGTTTGCGGTTGCCGGTGATAAATTTCAGCAGTAAGATGGCAAGTACAATGATTGCGGCTACAAGGATAGCTACAAGTGTACAAAGTCCTATGATGATGTATTGCTTGGCGGATACTGTGCTGTCTTTGTCCTGTATGGTCTGGAGGCTTTCGTCATATTTTCGTTTCAGGACATTCAGCTCATCCTGGGCAGTCAGGGCTTTTACAGAGTCGGTCCATACAATATAGCTTTCGTACGTACGTTCCATCAACGGGGCATTGTTGGCTTTGCGGGCGATGCCGATAAGAGTCTTGTAGCAGTCGCTCACTTTATCGTAGTCCTTCTTTTCCTTGTATTGGCTGATGAGTTTGCGGAAACAGGCGTCTCCTTGTGTATTCTGATTGAAAGTATAGTAATAGTTGGCTTTCGTATAGAGCAGCACTTCCATTAAAGAATCATTTTTGGCGAGACTGGCAATCTCTTCCAATTTGTCCAGCTGGTTCTTCGCCTGTGCGGGATTCTTCAGTGAAATGTACATCTGCAACCGTTCCTTGCTGATGGGAAAGCGTAAGTCATAAAAGACTTTGTTTTGCTTCTGTTCGCCTGTCCAGATGAGTTGTTCCATATTACGGCATAATTCGAAACCTTCTTTGTAGAAGTTTTCTCTGACATATAGAGCATTGGCTTGAATACCACATTCTATAGCTTGTGGATAGTTCTCTCGCACGGCAAATGCTTCATACGCTTTCTTAAACAGATAACGGGCTTTGATGTAATCTTTCTGCTTCAGGCTGCTTAAAGCCTGTTCTTTTAGTTCTGTGGCTTTATCCTGAGGTGCTTGTGCATAAACTGACAGATAAAAACAAAATGTGATTAAAAGAGTTACAATGGACGTTTTCATACTATTGCTTTTATTATTTACTACAAATGTAAAACAAATATATGAATAAAAAAGATATAGCCAGTAAAAAAAATATCGCTGTTTATACGAAGCTAAGCGGGAACAATATGTAGAATACTTAAAAAATCATTTGTCGAATGTATAAATAGTTCTGTGGCGATATTCTTCCCCCGGCATGAGCAGGCAGGACGGAAAATGCGGATGCGAAGGGGTATCCGGAAAGTATTGTGTCTCCAGACATACACCGATATCCGGTGTGGGAGCGAGATAGCCGGCGGTATATAATAAGACACCGGGTAAGTCAGTCCTGACAGTCAGCCTTCTGCCGGAGAAAGGGTCGGATAATACGGCGGCTGTCAATAACGTGTCGGACGACTCTTCTTTCAGGATATAGCAATGATTGTATCCCTTGTTCCAGTGCAACTGCTCGTTATCGTTGTAAAGATGTGCTCCGATGCTGCGACTGGTGCTGAAATCAAACGGACTGTCTTTGACATCCTGTGCTTGTCCGGTAGGAATAAATTGTGAGGTTGTCTCTAATATTCGTGCAGCAGGTATCATGAGCTCATGCTCCGTTATTTTTCGTTTGTCGCCGGACAGGTTGAAGTAAGCATGATTGGTGAGATTCAGATAAGTAGGGCGGTCTGTGGTTCCGTGATAGCTGATTGTCAGTTCGTTGGTTTCCGTGAATTGATATTCCACTTCCGCCTGTACATTTCCCGGATATCCTCCTTTCATGTCCGGAGAGTGGAGAAGGAAACGGATGCCGGAATCTGTCCGTTTCCATTGCCATATCTTCTTGTGAAAGCCGGATAGTCCGCCGTGATTGGTGTTCTCTCCGTCGTTTTTCTCCAGCAGATAGGTAGTGCCTTCGATAGAAAAGGATGCCTGATGAATGCGGTTGGCAAACCGGCCGACAGTGGCTCCCATATAATAGGTGTCTTTGAGATATCCTTCTGCATGGTCATATCCCAGCAGAATGTTTTCAAAGACGTCGTATCGGTTCGGCATATTGGCCGAAACCCAGGTGGCTCCCAGGTTTGTAAGCTCGATGGAGGCTCCGGTAGCATTGGTCAACCGGAACAGATAGATGGAATCTCCCGATGGAGTACATCCCCAATGTGTAATTGTAAACTGCATGATCTGCTTATTTTATATGAATCTTTTGCTTTGCAAAGGAAGGCAAAATCAAAGAATCAGAAAATAGAGAAAATCAGTTTAAAGATGGACAATTATAAGAATTGTGTCTGTGTTTTTCTATCGAAAGGAAATGGGGATGTGCTCTCTCAACGGAATGCCGGAAGGTGTGTTAAAATCGGTAGTATCTTAAATCTCCTCCTTCGGGAAGGAGGAGTACCCGCAGGGGGAGGTGG
>ERZ860508.1565-NODE-1565-length-11944-cov-2.667760_pt1 | contig 11944 bp, 5 predicted proteins | sample MGYA00509976_ERZ860508 | MGnify/ENA primary metagenome ERZ860508 (study PRJEB30046, sample SAMN00715242) | human gut metagenome | study: EMG produced TPA metagenomics assembly of the A metagenome-wide association study of gut microbiota in type 2...
GCTTTCATCCCGACAAGAATGATATACGTGTTTTTACGACAAAAGACGGGCTGTTGGGGAATCAGTTCAATTATAAATCGGCTTTGAAGGCGCGCAATGGCAAATTCTATTTTGGGGGCATAGACGGACTGGTCGCTTTCGACCCGAGAGAAGCGAAGACGGATGATTTTGTGCCGCCTATTTATATCTCCAAATTCAGTATATATAATAAGGAGGTGACGGTGCATACTCCCGAATCACCCCTGAAACAATGTATCGTACATACGGATGAAATCGTCCTGCCTTACGACCAGGCCAATATCAGCTTTTATGTGGCATTGCTCAGCTACTCTACGGCCGAGTCCAACCAATACTATTATCGTATGGAACCTCTTGACAGGGATTGGGTACGGGCTGCCAGCAACCAGAACATCTCGTATGCCAAACTTCCGCCGGGAAAATACACCTTCCGTGTGCAAGCTACTCACGGCAGCAAGTCCGAGTCGTCCACACGCTCTCTGTCTATTATCATTCTTCCTCCGTGGTGGCAGTCTATCATTGCTTACATTGTATATACAGTATGTATTATCCTGATCGTGGTTGGCACCATCTTATGGTACAAACGCCGCAAGGAGAAACAACTGGAAGAACGGCAAAAGCTGTTTGAGATCGAAAAGGAGAAGGAACTGTACGAATCCAAAGTGGACTTCTTCACAGAGATAGCGCACGAAGTGCGTACCCCTTTGACACTGATCAACGGTCCTCTCGAAGCCATTGAGGAAATGGAGATACAGGAACCCAAGATGAAGAAGTATATCAGTGTGATGGTTCAGAACACCAAACGCCTGCTGGAACTTACCGGACAACTGCTGGACTTCCAGAAGATCGGTGCCAACAAGCTGACCATGAAATTTGAGAGCGTGGACATTACCGAACTTCTTGCCGGAATCGTGGCACGCTTTGAAGTGACGTTCAGCCTGAACCGGAAAGAATTGCAGTTAAAATCGACAGAAGAGCAGGTATGGGCAGCCGTAGATAAAGAAGCAATCACCAAGATACTGAGCAACCTGCTCAATAATGCGCTGAAATACGCCAGCCAGAATGTACTGGTAGAACTGGAAAAGGGAGAAGACAGCTTTACGATTCGCGTCACCAGTGACGGAAACAAGATTCCGGCGGAAGTCAGCCAATATATATTCGAACCGTTCTATCAGGTGGACAGAAAGGAGAAGCCCCGTAATGGAGTAGGCATCGGCTTGTCTCTGGCACGTTCGCTGGCATCCCTGCACAAAGGCACGATCTATCTGGATACCCGTCAGGAAAACAATATGTTTGTACTGACCATTCCTTTAAATATGGAGGGCATTAAACAGGAGAACAACAAAGCCATACAGAAAGACATTGTTGAGCTGGACGAACATACGCCCGTCACGGCCGATATGTATGGATATACCCTCCTGCTGGTAGAAGACAATGAAAGTATGCTGACCTTTATTCTCGAACGCTTGCAGGAAAACTTCACCGTAGAGACAGCGATGAACGGGGTAGAAGCACTGGAAATATTGAGAAGCAGCCATATCGACTTGATCATCAGTGATATCATGATGCCTGTAATGGACGGATACCAACTCTGCAAGGAAGTAAAATCGGATATGGAACTTTCTCATATTCCTATTATCTTCCTGACAGCCAAGAATGACATCGACAGCAAAATCAACGGTCTGAAATATGGTGCGGAAGCATATGTTGAGAAACCTTTCTCTTTCAATTATCTGAAAGAACAAGTCCTGTCCTTGCTTGACAACAGGCGCAGGGAAAGAGAAGCCTTTGCAAAACGCCCCTTCTTCTCTGTCAACAATATGCAGATGAACAAGGCGGACGAAGAATTTATGAATAAGGTGATCAAGGTCATTGAAGATAACATAACCGATGATAATTTCGGTGTAGAACGAATGGCGGATATACTCTGCATGAGCCGTTCCAGTTTGTTAAGGAAAATCAAGACACTGTTCAACTTGTCTCCGCTCGATTTTATCCGGTTGATCAAGCTGAAGAAGGCAGCCGAGTTTATTCAGGAAGGTAAATACCGGATCGGAGATATCTGCTATATGGTCGGCATCAATTCGCCGTCTTATTTCAGCAAGTTATTCCTGAAACAATTCGGCATGACACCCAAAGATTTTGAGAAACAATATCAATCCGGCAAGCAGATCATTATCACGCAGGAGATAAAGAATGTCGAGGCAGGAGAGGGCACAAAATAGATAAAATACCTCTCTTAGCCCCCATTGGAGCTTATTTGCCGTATTTTTATCATTTTTTGAATCGTTTGTATATAGTAAAGGAGATGCCAATCCTTACCTTTGTGGCATACCTCAATAAGAGAAAAAGGTTTCTTATTCGGGTATGCTTTATTTTTTTACATAAGAACATTGTACCATATGAAAAACCAAAAGCTACTACTAAAAAAAATGTCGGGAGTATCCCTGATGCTTCTTCTGTTTCTTTTCTTTTCCAACTGTGCCAGTGGAGACAAGATTTTCTCTACCGATGTATGGAATATCACTTACGATGATCAGCAAGGGGGGATAGCACTCACCTATAAGTCAAAAAATATTTGTAACGGAATGTATGCTTCCTATCAATGGGAAGGGAAGGAAATCAAGACGACTGACTATGCCCGCCATAAAATCAGTACGGGTAAAGTTTCCGATTCTTTCGGGAAAGGACATATATATAAGGTAGAGTATACGGATAAGGAACTTCCGAAGCTGACTCAGTATTTCTATCTTTATCCGGGTAAGGAATATATACTGACCGATTTTACGGTCGAAGCGAAAGAGGAAATCCGTTCCGGCAGAATGGCTCCTGTCAATGTCGATTCTATATCCGGATTCTTGCAGGCAGGTGATAACCGTGCCCTTTTTGTTCCGTTCGACAATGACAAATGGATCAGATATCAGTCTCATCCGCTTGGTTTCGATACATTGGTGAGTTATGAAGTGACAGCCATATTCAATAATGAAAGCCGGAACGGTCTGGTGGTCGGCTCCGTAGAACATGATAACTGGAAAACAGGTATTTCAATAGGTAAGGGGGATCGTGATAACATTGGTTCGCTGGTATGTTATGGGGGCATAGCAGATGAGCAGACTCGTGACGTAAAGGCTCACGGTGCATTAGCAGGTAAAAAGATTAAATCCCCTAAAGTCTTTTTGGGTTTCTTTGAAAATTGGTGCGATGGACTTGAAGCGTATGCAAAAGCCAACGCTGTAATTGCCCCTCCCAAAGCATGGGAGAAAGCTGTTCCATTTGGTTGGAACAGCTGGGGGGCATTACAATTCAATCTGACTTATGAGAAAGCGATGGAAGTCTCCGATTATTTCAAGGAGAATCTGCAGAACAATCATTTTGTAAACCCTGATCAGACTGTCTATATCGGTCTGGATTCCGGTTGGGACTGTATGAATGAGGAGCAACTGAAGTCATTTATCGAAAAGTGTAAGTCGAACGGACAGATCGGTGGTATCTACTGGACTCCGTTCACCGACTGGGCACGCGATCCGGAACGGACGGTAGATGCAGCACCGGAATATAAATACAAAGATATCTATCTCTATGCCAACGGAAAGCCGCAGGAACTGGACGGCGCCTATGCAGTCGATCCAACGCATCCGGCAGTGGAAGCTATGATGAAGAAGACTTCCGGTTTGTTCCACCGTGCAGGATTCGAGTATGTGAAGATGGACTTCATGACACACGGTGCGATGGAAGCGGACAAATGGTATAATCCTGAGATTACCACAGGTATACAGGGATATAATTATGGCATGAAACTGCTCAATCAATATTTTGGAGATATGTATATCAATCTCTCCATTTCTCCTGTTTTTCCCGCTCAGTATGCGCAGTCACGCAGAATAGCCTGTGATGCGTGGAACCAGATCAAGGATACCGAATATACATTGAACGCTCTTTCATACGGCTGGCAGAAGTATATCTACCAATATAATGATGCCGATCATATTGTACTGAGAGATGCTACCGACGGAGAAAACCGTGCCCGTATTACTTCGGGGGTCATTACGGGTATTTACATTACAGGAGACGATTTCAGTGCGGGAGGAGGAAAAGACGCCAAAGAGAAGTCACAGAAATATCTGACCAATGCGGCAGTGAATGCGGTGGCGACAGGAGAAGTGTTCCGTCCTGTGGAAGGAAACGGAGAGAAGTCGGAACATATCTTTGTAAGAAAGACACCCGATGGTCGTTTCCATTGTGCGGTATTCAACTACTCGGACCAGGAACAGACAACTGTGCTTTCGTTGGAAAGAATAGGATTGGACAAGGCACGCAACTATCAGGTGAAGGAGTTGTGGAGCGGCAACGAGACTTCTGCCACAGGACAGCTTGAAGTGACCGTACCCTCCAAAGACGTGCAATTACTTGAATTTAAATAACCGAAGAAATGAAAAAATATCAATTAACACTCTTATCGTTATGTGTGGCAGCCTTTGCGCAAGCGAAGGTCACATTGCCGTCATTCTTTACCGATAATATGGTTATTCAGCAAAACAGTCAGCTGACGTTACCGGGAAAAGCGAAAGCCGGTAAACAAGTGACTGTGAAGGTGAGCTGGAATTATGAGAAATATACGGCTAAAGCGTCAGCTGATGGTCATTTTAGTATAGAAGTCCCGACTCCGCCTGCCGGAGGACCTTTTCAGATCACTGTTTCGGATGGTGAGAAACTGGTGCTGAACAACGTCCTATCGGGAGAAGTCTGGATCTGTTCCGGTCAGTCGAATATGGAAATGCCCGTTGCCGGATGGGGAAAAGTGATGAATTACGAACAGGAGGTTGCCGATGCCGATTATCCTTCCATCCGTCTGTTGCAGGTAAAGAAGACCGTTGCTTTCTCTCCGCAGGATAACGTAGAAATGAATATGAACGGCTGGCAGGAATGTAGTTCCGCTACTGTACCGGAGTTTTCTTCCGTCGCTTATTTCTATGCCCGTAAGTTGTGGAAAGAACTGAATGTGCCCGTTGGGGTGATTGACTGCACTTGGGGCGGCACCCCTGCCGAATCATGGACAAGCCATCAGACATTGAAGCAAGTCATGGGATTCCAGAAAAAGATGGCCGAAATGGAAAGCGCAGGCTTCCAAAGAGAGAAACTTGTCGAACTTTACCATCAGGAAATGGACGAGTGGCTTCAGCAGTTTGATGCCAGGGATGCCGGATTCAAAGACGGAGTTCCCCAATGGATATCAGCTCTTCAGACAGGGAATGGATGGAAACCGATGGAACTGCCCGCCTACTGGGAAACCCGCGGACTGAATTTTGACGGTACTGTCTGGTTCCAGAAAGAAGTGGAAATACCTGCTGACTGGAGCGGTAAGGAAATCTCCTTCCATCTGGCTATGATCGACGACGACGATATCACTTACTTTAACGGAAAAGAGATAGGAAGAACTTCGGGATGTAATACGATGCGTACTTATAAGATTCCCGCAGCCTTGGCAAAGGCAGGTAAAGGGGTTATCACCATCCGTGCCATAGATTATGGAGGTGAAGGTGGTATCCACGGAGAACCTCAGCAGATGTATATGGAAGCGAACGGCAAGAAGATTTCCTTGGCGGGCAACTGGAACTATCACACCGGAGTATCGATGACCGGCGCACCTTCCAGACCATTGTCTCCCGAAGGAACCGGCTGGCCGACATCCTGTTACCCGACCGTACTTTACAATGCAATGATACATCCTTTTACTGTCTTTCCTATCAAGGGTGCTATCTGGTATCAGGGAGAAAATAATGTAGGATTCGACGAGCAGTACAGGGTACTTTTCCAGTCAATGATTACAGATTGGAGAAGGGCATGGAAACAGGATTTTCCTTTCTACTTTGTGCAGTTGGCCAATTATCTGAAACCGGAAGAAGTGCAGCCGGATTCCAAATGGGCGGCTCTCCGTGATGCACAGGCACATGCGCTGCACCTGCCTAATACAGGTATGGCATGTGCCATCGACCTCGGCGAAGCTTATGATATCCACCCGAAAAACAAACAGGAAGTAGGAAAGCGGCTGGCGCAAGCGGCATTGGCGAAGACCTATAACAAAGGTACATACGAAGTGCCCGCATTCCTTGGATACCGCATTTCGGGACGTACGCTGATTCTTAGTTTCGATCAGGAAGTAGTAGCCAAAGAAGGTGCTCCGAAAGGCTTTATACTGGCGGGACCGGACGGGAAATACGTTCCGGCACAGGCTACCATCCGGGGAAAAGAAGTCATTCTACAATCCGACCAGATAGAAATACCGACGGCGGCTTGCTATGCGTGGGCAGACAATCCTGTTTGTAATCTATATGGCAAGAGCGGGCTTCCCGTACCCCCGTTCCGCACCAGAGAATAAATATCAACCATAACAATGTAAACCATGAAATTAAAAGCATTCTTACTTTTTTTTCTATTGAGTTCTTTTTCTCTTTTGCAGGCTGCCGACAAGCCTCTGATCAAAATAGAAACCGAACGGACCAGCCTTATCTATCAAGTAGCTGACAACGGACGTCTGTATCAGAAATACTTGGGCAAAAAGCTTAACCATGATTCCGATATCCAGTATCTGCCACAAGGGACTGAAGCTTATCTGACTCATGGTATGGAGGACTACTTTGAACCGGCTATTCACATACGTCATAATGACAATAACTCTTCATTGCTGCTGAAATATGTAGATCATTCGAGCAATGCCATCGGTAACGGGGTCAACGAAACCGTAATTACCCTTAAGGATGATAAATACCCTGTGACTGTGAAGTTGCATTATGTAGCATACGGCAAAGAGAACATTATCCGTGCGTTTAGTGAAATCAGCCATGAAGAGAAGAAGCCTGTGATACTTTGCAAGTATGCTTCATCAATGCTTCACTTGAACAGCAGCAAGTATTTCCTGACTGAATTTTCCGGTGACTGGGCACACGAAGCCAACGTGACTGAAAGAGAACTGGCTTTCGGCAAAAAGGTGATCGATACGAAGTTGGGTGCACGTGCCAATATGTTTGTATCTCCTTTCTTCCAACTGGCTCTTGACAATCCTTCGCAGGAGAATGCAGGCGAAGTGCTGGTAGGAACCATCGGATGGACGGGTAACTTTCGCTTTACTTTCGAAGTGGACAACAAAAACGAACTGCGTATTATCAGCGGTATCAACCCGTACGACTCCGAATACAGCCTGCCCGCCAAAGAAGTGTTCCGTACTCCGGACTTCTATTTCACTTACAGCACGCAGGGGAAAGGTGAGGCCAGCCGTAACTTCCATGACTGGGCGCGCAATCATCAGGTGAAAAACGGTAATGATACCCGCATGACTTTGCTTAACAACTGGGAATCTACCTATTTTGACTTTGATGAAAATAAACTGATCGGCTTGATGGATGAGGCTACCAAGCTGGGCGTAGATATGTTCCTGCTGGATGATGGTTGGTTTGCCAACAAATATCCTCGTAGCAGTGACCATCAGGGGTTGGGCGACTGGGAAGAGACTGCCGACAAACTTCCGAACGGAGTAGGGCGTCTTGTTGAAGAAGCACAAAAGAAAGGTATCAAGTTCGGTATATGGATAGAGCCGGAAATGGTGAATCCCAAAAGCGAGCTTTACGAAAAGCATAAGGACTGGGTGATTCATCTGCCTAACCGTGATGAATACTACTTCCGCAACCAGATGGTGCTCGACCTTAGCAATCCGAAAGTACAGGATCATGTATTCGGCGTGGTGGACAACCTGATGACCAAATATCCCGGCATCGCTTTCTTCAAATGGGACTGCAACAGCCCGATTACGAATATCTATTCGGTGTATCTGAAAGATAAACAGTCTCATCTGTACGTTGATTATGTGCGCGGACTTTACAAGGTGCTGGACAGAATCAAGGCTAAATATCCTAATCTTCCGATGATGCTGTGTGCCGGTGGCGGCGGACGCTCCGACTATGAAGCATTGAAGTACTTCACAGAGTTCTGGCCAAGCGACAATACCGATCCTATCGAACGTCTGTTTATCCAATGGGGCTATTCGCAGATCTTCCCAAGTAAGACACTGTGTGCCCACGTCACTACTTGGAATCGTGGAACCAGTATCAAGTTCCGTACCGATGTAGCCATGATGTGCAAATTAGGATTCGACATCAAACTGGAAGACATGAATCAGAATGAGCACTTGTACTGTGATCTGGCAGTCAAGAACTACAACCGTCTGAAACCTGTCATCCTTGAAGGTGATATGTATCGCCTTGTTTCTCCTTACGGAAGCAACCATACTTCTTCCATGTTTGTAGGCAAGGACAAGAAAACGGCTGCGGTATTCGCCTTCGATATCCATCCGCGCTATGCGGAAAAGACACTGCCTGTCCGCTTGCAAGGGTTGGATGCCGATAAGATGTACCGTGTGAAGGAAATCAATATGATGCCCGGCAGCGGTTCCTCATTGAAGGGTAACGACCAGGTTTTCTCCGGAGAATATCTGATGAACGTCGGACTGGATCTTTTCACAACGCAGCAGCTCAACAGCCGGCTTATTGAAATAACAGCAGAATAAAAAGCCATAGACATAAGAAACATATCTTATAAAAACACCACGAACCATGAAGAAATTACTTTTAAGTGTATGTGCATTTTCATTGACTCTTGCTACGTTGCAGGCAGGGGAAATCACTAAATATGTAAATCCGTTTATTGGAACGGGGGCCATCGATGGGGGACTTTCGGGTAATAATTACCCGGGGGCGACCTCGCCGTTCGGTATGATACAGCTTTCTCCGGACACCAGCGAAGCTCCCAACTGGGGAGACGCGTCCGGATACGACTATAACCGGAATACAATCTTCGGTTTCAGCCATACCCGCCTGAGCGGGACAGGAGCTTCGGACCTGATCGACATTACATTGATGCCGACCAGTAGCGGACGCACTTCTTCCGCATTCACGCACGACGAAGAGAAAGCCCGTCCCGGCTATTATCAGGTAATGCTGAAAGATGAAGGTATTAATGCAGAGCTTACCACTACTCAGAGAAACGGTATCCACCGCTATCAATATCCCGCCGGTAAAGATGCGGAGATTATACTGGATATGGACCACTCGGCAGATAAGGGCAGTTGGGGACGCCGGATCATTAACTCTCAGATCCGCATTCTGAATGACCATGCAGTGGAAGGTTACCGTATCATCACCGGATGGGCGAAACTACGCAAGATTTATTTCTACATGGAGTTTTCCAGTCCTATCCTTACTTCTACGCTGAGAGACGGCGGGCGTGTTCATGAAAACACAGCCGTGATCAACGGTACGAATCTTCATGGCTGTTTCCGTTTCGGCCAACTGAATGGCAAACCATTGACGTGCAAAGTAGCCCTTTCGTCCGTCTCTATGGAGAATGCCCGTCAGAACATGGAACAGGAAGCACCGCACTGGGATTTCGACCGCTATGTGGCTGCTGCGGACGCTGATTGGGAAAAACAACTAGGAAAGATCGAAGTGAAAGGTACGGAAGTGCAGAAAGAGATATTCTATACGGCTCTTTACCACACCATGATACAGCCTAACACCATGTCCGACGTGAACGGCGAATACATGGCTGCCGACTATACGACCCGCAAGGTGGCGAACAATGAAACTCATTACACCACATTCTCCCTGTGGGATACTTTCCGCGCTTCTCATCCTCTCTACACATTGCTGGAACCCGAACGGGTGACTGACTTCGTGAAGAGCATGATACGCCAGTATGAATATTACGGCTACCTACCTATCTGGCAATTATGGGGACAGGACAATTACTGTATGATCGGTAACCACTCCATCCCTGTGATCACTGATGCCATCCTGAAAGGTATTCCCGGAATTGATATGGAGAAGGCCTATGAAGCAGTCTATAACAGTTCGGTAACCTCACACCCCAACTCTCCTTTTGAGGTATGGGAGAAATACGGCTTTATGCCCGAAAACATTCAGACTCAATCTGTCTCCATCACTCTGGAGCAGGCTTTTGATGACTGGTGTGTTGCCCAACTGGCTGCAAAATTGAACAAGGATGCCGATTATCAGCGATTCCACAAACGCTCCGAATATTACCGGAACCTTTTCCATCCGAAAACAAAGTTCTTTCAGTCCAAGAATGACAAGGGAGAATGGATCGAACCTTTCGACCCGTATCAATACGGTGGAAACGGCGGGCATCCGTTTACCGAAGGAAATGCATGGCAATACTTTTGGTATGTTCCGCATAACATCCAGGCCTTGATGGAACTGACAGGAGGAACGAAAGCCTTTGAACAAAAGCTGGATACCTTTTTTACCTCTACCTATAAGAGTGAGCAGATGAATCATAACGCTTCGGGATTTGTGGGACAGTATGCACATGGTAATGAACCCAGCCATCACGTAGCTTATCTCTATAATTTTGCAGGTCAGCCGTGGAAGACGCAAAAGTATGTCAGTCATATTCTGAACACGCTGTATAACAACACTTCTTCGGGATATGCCGGAAATGATGACTGCGGTCAGATGTCTGCCTGGTATGTATTCAGTGCGATGGGATTCTATCCGGTCAATCCTGCCGACGGCCGGTATATCATCGGTTCCCCGCTTTTGGATGAGTGTACTTTGAAACTGGCAGGTAATAAGGAGTTCCGTATCCGGACCATCCGCAAGTCTCCCGAAGATATCTACATTCAGTCGGTGACTTTGAACGGGAAGAAACACAAAGATTTCTTCATCACTCATCAGGACATCATGAACGGGGGTACGATGGTATTCAAGATGGGTAAGAAACCATCCGGATGGGGAAAGTAAACAGTATGAATTCAGACATTGTATCTAATAGAAACATGGATGAGTTATATCATATAGGGCAATAAATATTATAGCCTTGTTTCTATATAATAAGAGACTGTCTACCTCCTGACAGTCTCTTATTATTATTTTCTTATTTAACCTCTTCGGAAGTCTGTAACATCTGGAACAACTTGTCCAGCTTTGGAGCCATGATAATCTCCGTACGGCGGTTCTTGCTTCTGCCTTCCGCTGTTTCATTGTCGTCAACAGGCATATATTCGCCGCGACCGCTGGGCTGTATCTGCAAAGGATTTACACCGTAGTTCTTGATCAGGATACGTACGACGGAGGTAGCACGAATCACGCTCAAATCCCAGTTGTCTTTGAACTGTACGGTGTTGATCGGTTTATTGTCGGTGTGACCTTCGATAAATACGTCGATGTCGGTCTGCTTGTTCAGGACTTCCGCCAATTTGCCGAGAGCTTCCTCTCCGCGTTTATCCAGACGGGCGCTTCCTGACTGGAACAGCAATTTGTCCGACATTGCCACATACACCTTTCCATCCTTTTCACGAACCGTCAGTTCGTCTGTGCTAAAGCCCAGTAACGCGTCTTTCACACTGTTCAGCAGTTGTTTCACTTTCTCGTTCTGAGCGTTGATCATGTCCTGCAACTCGTTGATGGTGCGTTCTCTTTCGCTAAGTTCGTTTTTCTTCTGACTCAACAAGGCATTCAGTTTTTCCTGTTCCGTCATGTTAGTACTAAGCATGCTCTGATACTGACGGATACTGTTTCCCATCTGGGTGGTATCACGCAGGAGCTTCTTGATTTGTGCTGACAGCTGGTCGCCCGTGTTGCGGCAATCAGTCAATAAACTTTGCAAGCTGTCGATACTTGCAATACGTGCGGCTTCTGTCATCATGAACTTCTTTTTCGTTACACATGAAGTACATAATAACAATGTAAGGAAAGTAAATAATGCAATTTTCTTCATTACGCTTTATTTTTTTTGCAAAGAAATAATTTTCTTCTGAAGATTACAAAAATTCTTTTATTAAACTCTGTGTCATATAGTTAAGAAATGGCCTGAGAGAATTTTACTGCTGGCACTTCGTTGATGTCAAGACAGGCTG